>Ga0070690_100001070_pt1 | contig 14047 bp, 13 predicted proteins | sample KBSS33HmetaG_FD_64671 | JGI IMG/M metagenome (GOLD analysis project Ga0070690, IMG submission 64671) | Switchgrass rhizosphere microbial communities from Kellogg Biological Station, Michigan, USA - KBS S3-3H metaG | ecosystem: Host-associated > Plants > Roots > Rhizosphere ... | reverse complement strand
GATCCAGCACGACCCTACGCGGTCTTTTTATCCTTCCTGTCCTTCTTGCGCTCTTTCTTCACCTTCACCTTGGCCTCGACAGGCTCCGCGGGCGCCAGGGCGGCGGCAGCCTCGGCGCGCGCCGCAGCGTCTGCCGCACGCTCCTCTCCCGTACCCTCGCGCTCCTTGATGCGTGCCGCCTTGCCCGACAGATCGCGCAGGTAGTACAGCCGCGACTGATGCACGCGGCCACGCGAGATCACCTCGACCTTGTCGATGTTCGGCGAGTTGTCGGGAAAGATTCGCTCGACGCCTACCCCATACGAGATCTTGCGGACGGTGAAGGTCGACCGCACGCCCTTGGTGACGCGGCGGATGCACACGCCCTCGAAGGCTTGCAAGCGGGTCTTCTCCCCCTCTCGGATCTTTGCCCATACCTTGACCGAGTCACCCGGGCGAAACTCGGGGAGGCTCGCCTGGCGGCGTTGTGACTTTTCGATGGACTCGAGGATCCGATGCGCGCTCATGGGTACGATTTCCGGAAAAAGTCGCTGGGACGCAGGGTTCTGCCAGAGATCACCCCTACGCGTCAAGCCGCGCGACCCGATAGCGTCGGGAGGTGGGTCGAGCGAGCCGCCGAAGTCATGGCCCAACCGCCGCCGAGCCTACCGCCCGAAGGGCGCCGAACAGGCGATCGAGGAGCACCGCGCCGGCCGAGCGGACCGACAGGTGATTCCACCCCGAGGCACCCTCGATCGGCGCAAGCATGCGAGACACAGAAGGAATCAGCGACTCGGCGAGCCCCCAACCGGTGCCGAGGAGGATCAAGAGCGGCGCGGGATCAAGGCTCGCTTCGGCGTGGAGCTCCAGCGGGGATCGGCGCGGGATCCCGGCAAAGGAGCCGGCACGCGCCGAGGTCGCGACCACCAGCGGCGCGAGCCCATGTGCCGCCGCAAGCTCCGCGATGACCGCCTCGATCGACTCGGCGGTGCGAACGAGCGCGAGGGCCCGGGCGCGATGTTCGCCCTGGGCATCGTCGATCCACAGCTTCGCGATGTGGGCCGCCTTGTCACGCTGCGAGGTGATCGGCGTGACGATGTGGTAGCCGGCGAGCCCGTAGGTCAGCGACGAGCGGGCGAGGTCGTGGATGTCGAAGTTGGTGAGGGCGGTCGTGATCACGGCGCCGGTGCGATCGACGACGGGATGGTGCACGAGCGCGAGGTGGGTGCGAGCGTGGAGCGGCGGCGGCAAGAGCTTGCGATCGGCGGCGGTCGGGCGAAACCGCGCGAACAGATCCGGCCGGCGCAAGGCGGTGCGCTCGATCGCCTGCCGGCGCCGCCACGCGGCGATCGCGGCATGGTTGCCCGAAAGCAGGATCGCAGGCACCTGGCGCGGCTCCGGCTGCGCCGGCGGCTCTACGCTCGGCGGCGCTGCGCTCGGCGGCTCGCCGGGCTCGCCCGCGCCTCCAGGGACGACCAGCGGCCGGGTGTACTGAGGATATTCGAGCAGCCCCGCGCTGTGGGACTCGTCTTCGACCGAGCTCGCCTCGCCGAGGACGCCGGGCACGAACCGCGCCACCGCGTCGATCACGACCAGCGCCGCGAGCTCGCCGCCCGAGAGCACGTAGTCGCCGATCGAGAGCTGCTCGTCGATCGCCAGCTCGATCACGCGCTCGTCGATGCCTTCGTACCGGCCGCAGACCAGGACGAGGTGCGGCAGCGCCGCCAGCTCGCGCACGCGGGCCTGGGTGAGCGGCGTCCCGGCCGGCGTGACGAGGATGCGGTGCCCTGGATCGGCCTTCCCAATTGCGGCGAGCAGCGGTTCGGGCTTCATCACCATGCCCGGCCCGCCGCCGTACGGGGTGTCGTCGACGGTGCGGTGCCGATCGGTCGTGAAATCGCGCGGGTTGACCGTGGCGACGGTGATGACGCCCGCTTCGCGGGCCCGGCCGACGACGCCGGCGGCGAGCGCGGGCTCGATCAGCTCGGGGAGGATCGTGACGACCGTGAACTTCATCCGGTCACTTCTTGTGCGAGGGGAGGCCTTCCGGCGGATCGACCACGACGACGCCGCCTGGAAGATCGATCACCTTGACGAACTCGTCGACCAGCGGCAAGAGCCGCTCGAGCTCGCCGTCGTGGATCACCAGCAGATCTTGCATCCCACCGTCGACCGCGTGGATCGTTCCCCACGGGGTACCGTCGACGAGCTTGACCTGACAACCGACGAGATCGTCGAGCAGGATGTCATCGTCGCCCAGCGCGAGCGCCTCGCGGTCGACCTCGACGACCTGGCCGCGCAACCGCTCGGCATCGTTGCGCGTCGTGACGCCTTCGAACTGCACGAGCCAGCCGCGGTGTGTCTCGCGCGCAGAGATCACGCGCCTCTCGCCCCCGGCGACCCGGACGGTCTCCAGCTCGGCGAGCAAGCCCGATCCGGGATCGTGGGTCACGATCACGACCTCGCCACGGATCCCGTGGGCGCGCGCGATCCGGCCGATCTCGATCCGGGGAGCGCCTCGCATCTCGTTCGACGCCTCCTCGAGGCCTGTGCTCGACGGTACCAGCGTCCCTCGCGCTATTCGAGGATCTCGACCAGCGTCCGCTTGCGCGACCTGGGAGCCACGGCCTGCACGACCGTGCGCAGGGCGCGAGCAGTCTTGCCGCCGCGGCCGATGACCTTGCCGAGATCGGCCTCGGCGACCTCGAGCTCGTACACGTTGGCCGAGCGCTCTTCGACGAGCTCGACGCGAACTTCGTCCGGCCGATCCACCAGGCTCACCGCGAGATAGCGGATCAGCTCGGCGAGGTCGGGGCCACCGTCGCCATGGGGACCATCGTGATCGTCGCTGGACATCCTAGGCCGTCTTCTTGGCGCCCGACGTGGCTCCCGGTGCCCCTGCGGTCGCCGCACGGGCGACGCGACGGATCACCGCCGCGAGCGTGCCGCTCGGCTGCGCCCCGACCTTGCGCCATTTCTCATAGCGCTCGGAGTCGAGCTTCAGGACCTTGGTGATGGGGTGGTACGTACCGAGCAGCTCGATGAACCGGCCATCACGTGCGCAGCGCTTGTCGGCGGCGACGATGCGATAGAACGGAGATCTTTTCTTACCCTGACGTGAAAAACGAATCGCAACGGACATAAGGTTCCTCGAGCGGTGTTCGAGAGCGCGGCAATCTACCCATCCATATACCCCCTGTCAACCGTGCTATAGACCGGCCATGGTCCATCGGGTTGGGCTGCTCGCCGCGCTCGCCGCAGCCGCTTGTTGTTCGAAATCCGAGGTGAAACCCACCGGCGCCCTCGCGCCCGATGACCCGGTGCCGGCCAGGCCGACGTTCACGGTGTTCGCGGTCGCCGAGGTGCGCGGTCAGATCGGCCCGTGCGGCTGTACGAGTGACCCGCTGGGCGATCTCTCGCGGACCGCGCAGCTGGTCGCCCAGGCACGCGCCGCGGGGCCGGTCTTGTTCGTCGATGCCGGCTCCCTGCTCTACTCGCGGGCGCCCATCCCGCCGCACCTCGTGGTGCAGGAAGACCTCAAGGCCGACCTGCTCGCCGAGACCTATCAGAAGGTGCTCCACGTCGATGCGCTGGGGGTCGGCCCAGCGGACCTGCCCGACGGAGCCACAGGGCTCCGGGAGCCCCGGGGGCCCCGGGGGGTTGACCACCTGCGCCTCCCGCGGCTGGCCTCCAACGCGCCGGAGATCCCGGCGGAACCACCCAAGCTGATCGAGATCGGCGGTGCCAAGGCCGGCGTGTTCGGGGTGATCGCCGAGGGCGCGGTCGCGGGGCTCAAGCTCGCCGACCCCGTGGCGGCCGGCAAGCAGGCGATCGCGCAGCTCCGTGGCCAGGGCGCGCAGGTGGTGATCGGGCTCGTCCAGGCCGGGAGCAAGAAAGACGCGGCCAAGCTCGTGCGCGAGATCGGCGGGATCGATCTCGCGGTCGCCGGGCTCGGAGCCTTCGCGCCCGAACCGAATGAGATCCAGATCGAGCCGCAACGCGTCGGCGACGGCTGGCTGGTCGTGCCGGCGAACCGCGGCCAGATCGTCGCCCGACTCGACGTGACGCTGCGCGGGCCGGGCCCGCTCGCCGACGCCGTGGGACCGGCAGCCGCGGCCGGAAAGCTCGCGCAGCTCGACCAGCAGCTCGCGGCGCTCGACGCCGATCTCGCGGCGTTTGCCAGGGACAAGACCTCGGATCCGGCGTTCGTCGCCCAGAAACAGCAGGAGCGAACCAAGCTGGCCGCCGAGCGCGATCGCCTGAAGGCGCACCCGCTCGCGGTGCCGCCGCACGGCAGCTATTTCACGCTCGACCAGATCCGGATCGACAAGGCGCTGGCGTGCAATAGCTCCGTCCAGGATTCCGTCAGCAAGTTCTACCTCGCAACCGGCGAAGCCAACGTCAAGGCCGCGGCCAGCACCGCCGTGCCGCCGCCGCCGAAAGGCCAGGCCGCGTATGCCGGTGCCGAGGCGTGCGCCGACTGCCACGCCGGCGAGGTCACGTTCTGGACCAAGACGGTGCACGCGACTGCCTGGAAGTCCCTCGTGGACCGCGGCCAGCAGTTCGACTTCGACTGCATCGGCTGCCACGTCACCGGGTGGGACAAGCCGGGCGGATCGAACCTCGCCCACAACAGCGAGCTGCGCAACGTGCAGTGCGAGACCTGCCACGGCCCCGGATCCATCCACGTCGCCAAGGGCGGGCTGGAAAAGCCCGCGGCCATCCAGCGGGGACCTGCCAACGATCTGTGCGCGTCGCAATGTCATACCAAAGAGCACAGCGACACCTTCCAGCTCGAGCCGTACCTGCGCGACGTGCTGGGGCCCGGTCACGGCGAAGCCCGCCGCAAGCAACTCGGTGATGGGCCGACCGGGGCGCAGCTTCGCAAGGCAGCGCTCGACAAGGCGGGCCGGACGCTCGGGGCCGGGTGTATGCGCTGAAGCAAGGCGCGTACGATCCCTCGTGCCAGCGGGTGTGGTGGCCGAGACGAAATTATTGGATCGCCAGATGCAGGTGCTGGGAATCCACATGAGCGAAACACTGGATCGCCGCCCCCTCGCGGGAACCGCCCGCCCGGGCCGGCGCGCGCCCGCACGAGAAATTCCGTCGGCGTATCCGGAGTACGCCACGCGCCTCTGCGAAAGCTGGCCTCCCGCGTGACCGCGGTCGCGTCAGCGCCGCGCGTCGTCGCACCACGTCGCGGGCCAAGCGCCGGCTGCCTGCGGGGCCTGTCGATCGCGGCCGCGCTGGCGATGGCCGCGTGCGGTGCCCCGCCCAAGAACGCCGTGCCCCCCGGCGGAGGCCAGGAACCGGGGGTCCAGCGCGGCATGGCGACCTTCTACGGCGACGAGCAACAAGGCGGGCCGACGGCGTCGGGCGAGCGGTTCGACAAGCGCCAGCTGACCGCGGCGCACCGGACGCTGCCCATGGGCACCCGCGTGCGCGTGACCAACACCCGGAACGGGCGTTCGGTCGAAGTCCGGATCAACGATCGTGGACCTTATGGCAATCATTCCCGCATCATCGATCTCTCGGAAGCCGCCGCACGGCAGCTCGATATGATCGCTGCGGGCGTCGTACCGGTGATCGTGGAGGTGCTCAAGTGACGGCCATCATCGAGCTCGAACGACTGGCGAAGCGCTACGGACCGATCACCGCGCTCGACGACGTCACGGCGGTCGTCGGCGGCAGCATCATCGGCCTGCTCGGGCCCAACGGCGCGGGCAAGTCGACCCTGCTCAAGTGCCTGCTCGGGCTCCTGCCGTACCAGGGCCGCGCCCGGGTGCTCGGGCTCGACGCGAACGCCCAGGGCGCCGAGATCCGCGATCGGGTCGGCTACATGCCGGAGCAGGAGGCGTTCCTGTCCGGGATGAGCGCGGTCGAATTGTGCACCTACGCCGGCGAGCTGTCGGGCCTGCCGCGCACCGAGGCGATGCAGCGGGCGCACGCGGCGCTGTACTACGCCGGGCTCGAGGAGAAGCGCTACCAGCCGATCGATGGCTACTCGACCGGCATGAAGCAACGCGTGAAGCTCGCGCAGGCGCTGGTCCACGACCCCGAGATCTTGTTCCTCGACGAGCCGACCAACGGCCTCGATCCCCGGTCGCGCGAGGAGATGCTCGACCTGATCGTCGATCTGCCGGCGCGGCGCGGCTGCACGATCGTGCTGTCGACCCACCTCCTGCCCGACGTCGACCGGGTCTGCGATCACGCCGTGATCATGCACCGCGGCGGCGTCCGGTTCGTCGGCACGATCGACGAGCTGCGCGGCGCGCGCGGCCGCGACTCCGAGCTCACCGTCGAGGTCAAGGCCGAGGCCGCCAAGCTCGGCGAGGCGCTCACCGCGGCGGGCGCGACGTGCAAGGTGACGTCGCCGGTCGCGCTCCAGGTCGACCTGCCCGCGAACGCGACCACGCAGCTGGTGTTTGCCACCGCGCAGACCGCCGGGCTGCAGGTCCGCGCGCTCGCGGTGCGGCGCGAGAGCGTCGAGGCCGCGTTCCTTCGCGTGATCGGCGAACCGGCGCCCGGTCCGTCCGGGGTGCCGGCCAGCGCGCTCCCCGGTACGCTCGCCGATGCGTCGATGGCCGTGGCCGCGGGAATGTTCGAACGCGGAGGGGCCGGAGGCCAACGATGAGCGCCGGCCAGATCCACGACCTCGGGTACAAGCGCTACGCCGGCAGCCGGCGCTCGATGGGCACCCGGTGGACCGTGATCATGCGCCACCAGATCGCGACCGCGTGGAAGGGGTGGTGGCGGTTCAAGCCATGGCTCATCGCCGGGCTTATCGCCACCGCGGTGTCCGGCGGCATCCTCTACTTCCTGAGCGGCAACCTGTTCCGGATGATCGGTGGGTTCAGCGGCCAGGTGATCAAGTTCGCCGACGGGATCCTCCCGATCTCGATGGCCTGGTACGCCCCGATCGGCTTCCTCGTCAGCCTGACGGTCTCCGCGACCGTCGTCGCCGGCGACGTCCAGAGCGGCGCGCTCACCTTCTACTTCGCGCGCTCGGTGCGCCCCCGCGACTACGTGATCGGCAAGCTCGCCGGCCTCGGCGTCCTGCTCTCGCTGATCATGCTGGCCGGACCGCTCGTTTTGGCCGGCGTGCGCCTCGGCCTGTCGGACGATCGCCACCAGCTGTTCGAGCTCCTGCCCGTCGCGTACAAGGCCCTCGCGATCGGCGTGCTCGGCACGCTGATCTATGCCGCGGTGCCGCTCGGGTTCTCGGCGCTGATCGCGAACCGGCGCTACGCGATGGCCCTGTGGGCCGCTTACTACCTCCTGCTCGGATCGATGGCCCAGGGCATCGGGCGCTTGACCTCGCCCACGGTCGCCGCGCTCGATCTCGCCAGCTCGCTGAAATCGGTCTCGCTGAGCCTGTTCGATGTCCACCGGAGCGGGCGCGATCTTTCGATCCCGACCAGCGCCGCGCTGATCTCGATCCTCGGACACGTGGCGATTGCGATCGGCCTGGTGGTCTGGCGGGTCCGCAACGCGCAACAGACCGGCGTGGGAGGTTCGTCGTGAGCATCGTCGTCGCCGATAACTGCAGCAAGTGGTACGGCCATGTCCTCGGCGTGTCCGACGTGAGCTGGAAGCTCACCGGCGGCATCGTCGGGCTGCTCGGCCCCAACGGCGCGGGCAAGTCGACCCTGATCAAGATGATGGGCGGCCTGCTCCAGCCGTCGCGCGGCTCGCTCACCGTGTACGGCCAGAGCCCGTTCTACGACATCGAGGTCCGGCGGCGGATCGGCTATGCGCCCGAGCACGAGGCCACGTGGGACGAGCTGTCCGCGCTCGAACTGGTCACGGCGATGGGCCGGCTCTCCGGCGTGCCGGCCGGCAAGGCGGACCAGGCCGCCAGGGACGCGCTCGAGCAGGTGGGCATGACCTCGGCGATGTATCGCCGGGTCCGCGGGTTCTCCAAGGGCATGCGCCAGCGCACCAAGCTGGCGACCGCCATCGTCCACGATCCCGACTTCCTCCTGCTCGACGAGCCGTTGACCGGCGTCGATCCGGTCGCACGGGTCGACATCGTGGAACGGATCAAGCAGCTGGGCGCCGCCGGCAAGACGATCGTCATCTCGAGCCACGTGCTCTACGAGATCGAGGCGCTGACCTCGGACATCGTCGTGATCTACCGCGGCCAGGTGCTCGCCGAGGGCAACGTCTACGAGATCCGCACGTTGATCGATCGCCATCCCCACCGGATCCGCGTCGAGTGCGATCAGCCGCGCGCGATCGCCACGGCGCTCGCCTCCGAGGACCACGTCGCGCGGCTCCACTTCGAGCGCGCCGGCCTGGTCATCGAGACCCGCGATCCCGACCGCTGTTACGATCAGATCGCGAAGGCCGTGCTCGCGAGCCGCGTCACGGTCAGCGCGCTGTCATCACCCGACAATAACCTCGGCGCCGTCTTCGAGTACCTCACCGGCGATGGAGGTCGGCGATGAGCGAGCGGGTCGTTCCAACCACGTCATCGACGGTGTGTACGCTCGCCGCGATCACGCTCAAGCGGCTCGGCCGCGGCAAGGCGCTGTGGATCGGCGGCATGCTCGCCGCGCTGCCCCCCGCGTTTGCGGTCGTGTTTTCCGCGACCAAGCTTCACACCCGCCAGGGCACGCCCGTCCCTGATGACCTGTTCACCATCTCGGCGGGCCTGCTGGTGATGTTGCCGGCGATGTTCGTCGGGGCGTCGATCGGCGAAGAGATCGAAGAGCGCACGAGCACGTACCTATGGTCGCGGCCGATCGCGCGCTGGGCGGTGCTCGCCGGTAAGCTCTGCGCCTTGACGCCGATCGTGATCGTGCTGATCGCCGGCGGCTGGTACGCCGGGGTCATGATCTGGGCCCAGGCCGCGCCGTCCCTGACCAGCTGTATCGCGCTCGCCGCGGGGTGTGTCGCGACGTCGGTGGTCGCGGCCGGCATCGCCACGGTCGTGCCGAAGCACGGCATGGCGCTCACGATCGGCTACATGCTCGTCGACGTGTTCATCGGGGCGATGCCGTTCTCGCTCAACGAGCTATCGATCACGAACCAGACGCGCGAGCTGACCAACCTGTTCGGTGGGCAGCCGGCCATCGCCACCCCGCTGATCGCGATGATCGCGGTGTCCGGCCTGTGGGCCGCGGTCGGCTTCGTGCGGATCCGCCGCCTCGAAGTGTGACCGTTCGCCCCGCGGGGCTCACACCTCGAGCGTCGCGGCGACGTCGTAGTCGCTCGCCTGGGTGACGCGGGCGCGGACCAGCGAGCCGGGCGGGACCTGACGGTCGGACAGGTACGTCACGCCGTCGATGCCGGGCGCCTGGCCGTACCACCGGCCCTCCATCAGGTACTCGGACTCCGACGAGACGCCTTCGACCAGCACGTCGAGCTCGCGGCCGACCATCGCCTCGTGGTGCGCGCGGCTGATCTGGCGCTGGATCTCCATCAGCGTCTGCTGACGCTCGGCGGCGACCTCGGCATCCACGCGGTGCGGGAGGATGGCCGAGACCGTGCCGGGCTCGACCGAGAACGTGAAGGCGCCGGCGCGATCGAACTTCGACTCGGCGACGAACGCGCACAGCTCGTCGAACTCGGCCGCGGTCTCGCCGGGGTGACCGACGATGAACGTGGTGCGCAGGACGAGGTTGTCGATCCGCGCGCGGAGCTTTCTCACCAGCTCGCGGGTGATCCGGCTCGAATGGCCGCGCCGCATCCGCTTGAGCATCGCGTCGCTGATGTGCTGCAGCGGGACGTCGATGTACTTGACGACCTTGGGCTCGCTCGCGATCACGTCGATCAGCTCGTCGTCGAACGCGCTCGGGAACGTGTAGTGGAGGCGGATCCACGACACGCCGTCGACCTTGCCGAGCGCCCGCAACAGCTGGGCGAGCGTCGCGCGGGCCTCGGGTGACGTGCCGGCGTCCCAGCCGTAGCGCGTCAGGTCCTGCGCGATCAGGTTGACCTCGACGACGCCGCCCTTCCCCAGCGCGGCGACCTCGGCGACGATATCGTCGATCCCGCGGCTGCGCTGCGGGCCGCGCAGCTTGGGGATGATGCAGAACGCGCACGGCCGATCGCAGCCCTCGGCGATCTTGACGTAGGCGCTGTGGGGCGCGCCGATCCGGACGCGCGGCGCATCGTGATCGTAGATGTAGGCCGGCGTCTCGGCGACCTGGATCACCGGCAGCGCCTTGCCCTTGGCCCGGGTCTTGGCGCGGGCCGGTGCCGGACGAGCAGCCCCGAGCGCCTTGGCGATCGACGGAAAGTCCGAGGAGCCGAGGATGTGATCGATCTCGGGGATGTCCTTGGCCAGCTCGCCGGCGTAGCGCTGGGCGAGGCAGCCGGTCACCACGAGCTTCTGCGCGCCGCTCTGCTTGTGCTGCGCCATCTCGAGGATCGTGTCGACGCTCTCTTCCTTGGCGGCATCGATGAACGCGCAGGTGTTCACGACGATCACGTCGGCGCCCTCGGGCGCATCGACCAGCAAGTGGCCGGCGGCATGGACCTGGCCGAGCATCAGCTCGGTGTCGACCTGGTTCTTCGGGCAACCGAGCGACACGAAATAGATGCGCTGGCCTTCTGGGGTCACAGCTGAACGGCGGGTAGCCATCGGGGCGGGGCAGTCTGGTCCGGTCACCCGACGCTGTCAACGCGGCGGATCAACCGTGGCGGCGGGGGCGCCTCCAGGGCTCGTTTACGCGCACATAGCCTCAATGATCTCCAGTATTTGACGTAGTCACCCATCGATCGGTTCGATCCGCCGGGGAGCAGGAGCCCGTCGGGAAGAAGGCGCGATGGCCAAGACGGGCTGAACGACGAAGCGCGCTGGTGCTCCCGGCAGGCTAGATCATGCGCGCGCTTCGCCCGGGGAGCGCCCGATCAACGGCACCTACGCCAACGTCCAAACCTTGAGCGATGGCGACGTGCTTCGCCCGACGCTCCTGCCCGAGGTCTCGATTCGCATCGCCGACATTCCACGGTGATGTCCGCACTCATGAACGCCGGCAGATCCTTTGTGCGGACAATGGGTCGCCAGGACGGACGGGAGCCGGAGAATCTCTGCTATCGTTAGATCAGAGGGGCAACCATGAGCGCGAAGGTGTGGACTGTATGCCTGCTGGTGTTCTCATTCACATGTGGGTCGACGCCGGACATGGCCCTGCCGGTCAGCGGTGGGGTGGACCCGAATCCGACCATCACCTTCACCCAGGTGGCAAAGACCGTGGGGATCGACCGGAGCAACGAACCGGCTTCGGCGGGGTCCTTCACAGCGGCGGGTACGATCGCCTACGGCGGGTGGCTAGCGGATCTCGATGGGGACGGCCGGCTCGACTACTACGGAGTGAACCACGCGCAGTGGCCGCACTTGTCTGGCCTCTTCCTCAACAATGGCGCGGGTGGGTTCGGGAAGAACCTGTTCACCGTGTCGCTCCAGCCTTCGCAGGTGAGCTTTCCGGACATGGGAACCTCCAATGAAATGAAGTTTGTGGGCGATCTGACGGGGGATGGGCGCGTGGACTTGTACTTCACCGGGTGGAGCGGGGAAGGCGTCATGTGTGTCAATCAGGGCAAGCTCCAGGGTCCCGACCGGACGGGGCCAGGATTTCAGTGCTTCGGGACGTCGGACGCCCTGGCCATCGCCGACGTGAACGGCGACGGTAGAGTCGACGTCCTGGGCTTGGACATACCGAGCTTCGATGTCTATACGGCGTACTACTCGCACACAGGAAACTATGTCTGGCGGCTGAATAATGGCGACCCCAACATCAACAACTGGCCAACCACCCAGCGCTTCCTTGACCTGCGGGTGACCGATCCGAGCTCGCCGTCTCCCCCGTTCGTCGATCTCAACGGCGACGGGGTGCCCGACAAGATCGTCGGGATCCCCGTGGCGGAGGCTAATCGCGGGCCCTACGGAACGGTGACCGGCGGAATGCAGGTCTATCTTGGCCAGGCCAGCGGCAACTACGCCCTGCAGAGCGCCACCGGGCTCGAGGCGGTCACCGAACCTATCAGCACCATCGAAGATGTGAACGACGATGGCTGCCTCGACATCGGGACTGACGAAACGAGTTATCGAGACAATCAGAACTGGTACATCCAGAACAAGACGGGGACACGCTGCGACGTCACGTTCACCTTCACCCCGAGGACCGCGCTTCCCTACTATCCAGGCTTCCGGCGCTACAACGTGGATATCGACAACAGCGGACATCTGTCCAAGGTGGTGATCATCCACGCCGGCTATGGGCACAACGACGGTCAGCCGGTGGGCGTGAGCATCTACCCCAAGCTCCCCGATGGAACCTACACGGTCATCGGGCCCACCCAGCACGGCATCCAGATCAACGGGACGGACAGCACTGAGTTCTATGCCGACAACCTGACCCCAGGGGACTGGAACGACGACGGGCTCGTCGACCTGGCCGGCACCGGCAGCGAGAGCATTTCCGACACGGATAGCGGCCATGCGCTCTGGACGTCGGGGCTCACCACCACCAATGGCTGGATCAAGGTCTCGCTCCCGACGGTAACGGGGTTCTTCACCGGCTCTGCGGTCATCGAGGTCTTCGCGCCCGGCGCGGTGGGCGATCTCACCCGCCAGGTTGCCGCGCCAAGAACACTTTACACGGGCAGGGCCTGGGCGAGCCAGGTCTATCACTTCGGCATCGGCACCTGGCCCTCGGTAGACGTGCGGGTCACCTTCCCCGACGGACACCAGATCGTCCGCACAGGAGTGGCCCGCAGCGCGAGGATCACAATCCCATAGACGCGCTCGACACCGCGATTACAGCGCGTGGTGCGCGAGCGGGAAGCTAGACGAGTAGCCAGCGGCTGGTAGCTTCGCGCACGCGGCTACGCCCCATGATGGCCGAACAGCTCGGTTCGAGTCGCGTCCACCTCGAACGGGAATAACCGCTTCCTCTTGGCAAGCAGGCACTGCTTGAGTTGAAGGACATCGTCGCGCAGATCCGTGTCGGCTTCGATGATCCCGATGGCGCTCTGACCGAATGCATTGATGAGGCGCGGCCATCGATTCGAACGAGTTCGTTCGCGACACCAGTCATCCCAGGCAAGCTCTGCCCAAACGATCCAATGGTCGTAGAAGAAGTTCCGATACACGAAGTCGAGGAACCAACCCACGATGATCAAATAGCGTTAATCGTACGCCGACCAGCCGGCGGGACCGGCGAGCAGGAGGATCGCCTCGGCGGCCTGGATCTGATCGACGTCCCGGCCGGACGCGAGGACGTCGAGCAGGTGCGGCAGGACCGGCCTGGGATCGAGCGCGGGGTCGAGCCGGCGAAGCGCCCGTGCGGCCCGAACGACCAGCATGGGCGATTCGAGCTGGTGCTCGAGGACCGGACGGGCCGCCTCGTCCTTGAGCTCGGCGAGGGCGGCGGCGGCAAAGGCGTTGAAGTGCGCGTCGCCGAGCATGTCGCGAAGCAAAGGCGCGACGTCGGGATGGCCGGCGATCCCCAGCGCGATCGTCGCGCGGGTCTTGTCGTCGGTGGAGGCCCTGGCATCGCCGCGGATCTGCGCGAGCACCTTGATCGCGTGCGGCTCGGCGAGGTGGGCCAGGTGCTCGGCGGCGCCGAGCCGGCGCTGGCTGACGGCGAGCACATCGGTGAGGTGAGGCACCCCGCGGTGATCGCCGAGCAGCGTGAGCAAGCGGGCGGCCTCGTCGCGAACGTCGGCGCGTGGAGCGCCGAGCGCCGAGGCCAGCGCGTCGCTGCCGCGCTTGTCACCGCCCCGGGCGAGGGCGTACGCGAGACCGAGCTTGGCGATGTCGCTGGTCTCGGGCGGCTGCGCCGGATGCGGAGCTGCAGGGCCGGCACTCCCCGATACCGCGGCGGATCCGGGGCCTGGCTCGCGGGTGGGGCCGAGGCCGAGCTGGGCGGCGAGCACGTCGCACGCCGCGCGATCCTCGGTGCGGGCGAGCGCTGCTGCGGCGACGCGCGCAACCCGCGGCGAGGTCGCCGTGAGGTTGGCCTGCAGGGTGGCGCGCGCTTGCGCGACGGCGGCTGCGACATCGATCGCCGGTGCGGCATCGACGGCAGGCGGCCGGACGGGCTCGGCGATGGGT
>Ga0070690_100001068_pt1 | contig 14057 bp, 14 predicted proteins | sample KBSS33HmetaG_FD_64671 | JGI IMG/M metagenome (GOLD analysis project Ga0070690, IMG submission 64671) | Switchgrass rhizosphere microbial communities from Kellogg Biological Station, Michigan, USA - KBS S3-3H metaG | ecosystem: Host-associated > Plants > Roots > Rhizosphere ... | reverse complement strand
AAGGACAAGGCGCTGGGGACGGCGCTGGGGGAGATCGAGAAGCAATTCGGGAAGGGGGCGATCATGCGGCTGGGAGCCGGCGGCGAGGGGGCCGGGGCGGAGGTGGCGGTGGTGTCGACGGGATCGCTGGGGCTGGACATCGCTCTCGGGACGGGCGGGCTGCCGCGCGGGCGGATCGTCGAGGTGTACGGGCCGGAGTCGTCGGGCAAGACGACGCTGGCGCTGCACGTGCTGGCGGAGGCGCAGCGCGCGGGCGGGGTCTGCGCGTTCATCGACGCCGAGCACGCGCTCGACGTCGGCTACGCGCGCAAGCTCGGCGTCCGCGCCGAGGACCTCTTGCTGTCGCAGCCGGACTGCGGCGAGCAGGCGCTGGAGATCACCGACCTGCTGGTGCGGTCGGAGGCGGTCGACGTGATCGTCATCGACTCGGTGGCGGCACTGGTTCCGAAGGCGGAGCTGGAGGGCGAGATGGGCGACGCGCACATGGGGCTGCAGGCGCGCCTGATGTCGCAGGCGCTGCGCAAGCTGACGGGCGCGTGCGCTCGCGGCAAGTGCCTCGTCATCTTCATCAACCAGCTGCGCATGAAGATCGGCGTGATGTTCGGCAACCCGGAGACGACGACGGGCGGCAACGCGCTGAAGTTCTACGCGTCGGTCCGGCTGGACGTGCGGCGCATCGGCGCGCTGAAGGAGGGCGAACAGGTGGTTGGCAACCGCACGCGCGTGAAGGTGGTGAAGAACAAGCTGGCGGCGCCGTTCCGCGAGACGGAGTTCGACGTGGCGTACGGGCAGGGAATATCGCGGGCGGGCGAGATCATCGACCTCGGCGTCGAGGCGGGCGTGCTCGAGAAGAGCGGGGCGTGGATCGGCTACGGCAAGGAGCGGCTCGGGAACGGGCGGGACGCAGCCCGGCAGCACCTGCTGGAGCACCAGGATCTCTTGAAGGAGATCCGCGCGAAGCTGCTGGCGCAGGCCGGGATCGGCGGAACGGCGGCGGCGACGCCGGCGGCCGCGCCGCCCGCGACACCTGCGGCACCTCCGGCGCCCGCCGTTCGGAAGGTGGCGTAGTCATGGTCATCGAGATGCTGCCGGAGCTGATCACGGCGATCCGCGCCGCCGCCATGGCCAACGACAACGCGCCGGCCGCCACCCGGCCCGCGGCCGCCGCCGACGCGGACGCGGAACCGGTGGGGCCGCCGCTGGTCCGCAACCTCCGACGCCGTCCGGGCATGAGTTATGCGCGTTCCGGAAATGTCATCCTGCCGTTGCAGTTCGCCGAGCGGATGCGCGGCTGGCATGCGCCTGCGCGCTACCGGCCGCGAAATCAGGTTGACGGTCCCACGGCCCCGAGAGCACGGTAGCCGCGCGCGGAAGAGGATCTCCAGTATTCAACGTCGGCCCGTCGTCCGGAGGATCTCCATGACCACCAAGTCCAAAATCGTCACCGTCCTCGGTTTGCTCGCGGGGCTCGTCGCCGCCGGCGGCGCCGCCCAGGCGAAGGTTCTCGAGCACATCGTCTTTCACGACAACACGTCGGTGCTGTCGTTCGACTCGTCGGTGCCGCTCAACTGCCCGGACATCGACCCGTTCGCGACGCTCACCACGCACGCGACGCTGAACGGGTTCCAGTTCACCAACAAGTCGACGACGAACGGCGACGTGCGCAGCAACTCGGCGGTCGTCAATATCTTCCAGCAGAACGGTTGCACCGGGGAGTTCTTCTTCGGTGGCGGCAATCTGGACGGCGGGTTCACGCAGGACGTGCTCAAGTCCGCTCACTGGCAGGGCACGGTTCCGATCACCAGCTTCAGCGGCGGGCCGGACGGAGTCGTGGTCATGGACGTCACCATGACCGGCACCGGGCCCGTCACGACGAACCAGCAGCACTTCCGTTTCTCGATCGCCACGCCGGACGGTCCGGGCGTCGAGACCATCCACACGAACGGCAAGTCGGTGTCCGCCCTCATCAGCTCGTTCTCGCTCAGCTTCAACGGCGTCGCGGTACCGGCCCCGGCGGACGGCTTCTTCTTCTCGGAGATCGCCGTCAGCAAGGCCGGCACGATGGAGCTGGTGAAGTCGAGCAAGTAGCGGTCGGGCGTCCGTACCGCGCTCGGTGACGATCGCGGTACGATGCGCAGGTGACGACGACGATCCGGGTCGCCGCCCTCGCGGGCGCCGTCGCATTGCTGGCGGCGCCGGCGCTCGCGGATGACTCGACCGAATTGTCCGATCACCTGCCGGATGCGCTCGAGGGCGATCGGATCGTCCACGTGCGCACGCAGGGCGGCGACGGCGCGATCGCGTGCGACCGCCTGCGGCTGGAGCCCAAGGGGTCCCCGTCGGACAGGGTCGGCACGGCGGTGATCGAGGAGTCGGGCGCGCGGTTCGAGATCGACTACGCCGGCAGCCCGCTCGTGCTGTCGTCGCCCCGGATGGTCGTCGCGGGCAAGCGCGTCCCGCTGCCGTGCAAGTCCGACGAGGGCGGCGCCTGGTTCATGAACGCGCCCGCCTGCCGCGATCCGGAGATCCTCCCGCGCATCGCGCCGCGCGGCTGCGGCGCCGCGCTGGCGCCGGCGGCGCGCGCGCAGGCGCGGCAGGCGCTGGTGACGGGCGCCCGCGACGATCTCGCCGCGACGCTGAAGCGCGCGAAGACGGTCTGGCACGGGCCGCGCTGCGAGCCCTACGTCTTCAAGCAGACCAGGGACCAGCTCCTGCTCTTCACGCGCGACGAGGAGCACGCGTTGACCGTCAAGGTCGCGTCGAGCAAGGCGGGCCGACCGCTGCTCACGTTCGACGAGGGGCTGGTGGACAACCCGCACTACGTCCGCCCGCCGAAGAGCCGCGACGGCGAATCGATCGGCCTCGGCTGCTGCGCGATGTCCGATCACGAGGTGATCTCCGTGGCGCCGGACCGGATCGAGCTCCAGTCCGGCGGCCCTACCACCTGGTACCTGAAGAAGTCCGCGTGCACCGCCGCCCGCACGCGCTAAGAAGCCCGAATGGCAAACGCACCGATCGTTTACAGGACCACCCACCGCATCAAGTTCTCCGACCTCGACGCCTACAATCACGTCGGGACCGGCCGGTACGCTACGTTCTATGTCGATCACCGCGCGGAGGGTGTGCGCGAACATCTGGGCTGGGATCTGAACACGCTCGGGACGTTGCCGTTCATGACCTGGGTGCGGCGACTGGAGATCGACTTCATCCGGCCGGCGCGCGGCGATCAGGAGATCGCCATCACCTCGTTCGTGCGCGGGTTCAGCGGGCCCGACGCCCAGATCGAATGCACGATGGTCGACGCCGACGGAAAGACGTTGTCGCGCTGCCTGATGACGGTCGCCCACGTCGACAAGCAGACCAACCGCGCCACCGACTGGCCGCCCGACCTCGCGGCGCGGTTCTTTGAAGAAGGCTCGAAGTAGCGCCGTACAATGTGAGGTGATGTTCCGGGCGCTGGCCCTGGCTCCGTTGGTCGCGCTGACTGCCTGCGCCCAGGCCCCTGTCAGGCCGAGCGTCGCTTCGAATCAGCCGAAGCCCGCGCCGGCGCCGCCGGCCGCGCCGCTTCCTGCGGTCGAAACGCCGGACGCGCAAGGTCACCTTCCCCTTCACGGACGCAGATCCTGAAGCTCCTGGAACACGTCCGCCGCTGACCGGGCAATCACGCTCGCCAAGAGCGCGGTCAGCTAGACTGACCCGGATGCGCCTGCCGGACACCGATCTCTACGAGATCCTGGGTGTGTCCGCAGCCGCCACCACGGCGGAGCTGCGTCGCGCCTACCGCGTGCTCGCGCTCCAGCACCATCCCGATCGCGCGGGGCCGGCCAGCGCCCACCGCTTCGCGCAGATCGCCGAGGCGTACCGGATGCTGTCGGACCCGACCGCGCGCACCGCCTACGACGCCCACCGTTTTCAGCGGGCGACGGCGCGCATGCAGACGCCCGACGACCTCCGCGACGGACGAGGCTGGAATTTCTCGTCGGCCAACTGGTCGGCCTCGTGGCGGCGCGGCATCGTCGACCTGCTGTCGCGGGTGTCGGGCCCGCTCGATGCGCTGGTCGCCTCCGGCGTCGCCGCGGTCGGCCGGGACGGCGCGGTGGAGCTCCGACTGTCGGTCGCGGAGGCGGCGTCGGGCGGCACCGCCGTCCTCACGATGCCGCTGGTCGTTCCCTGCCCGACGTGCGGCGGGATCGCCCGCCGGGGCGGCGTCTGGTGCCGCCGCTGCGAGTACGCCGGCGAGGTGACCGCCGACGTCAAGGTGCGCATCCAGATCCCGCCCGCCGCGCGCGACGGCGCGGTCACCGTCGGCCTCTCCGACGCCGGCGGCAAGCCGCCGCTGGTCCGCCTCACGATCGCGTGAAGGTCGAACCCGGCGCGATCACTTCCCGATGTCGGTGACGCTGTTGCGGTTGTCGAACATCAGCGACTGCGTCAGGTGGCCGACGAACTGCACGCCGTTGACGGTCACGCTGCCGCTCGCCGACGCGGGCCGCGTCGTCGACTTGATCTGATCGGTCCGGAAGAAGCTCTGGTCGGGGAACACGGTCTTGTCGTGCTCGTTGGTGAACCCGGTGATGCTTCCGCCCTGCAGGGTCAGCGCGACGCTGGCCGTCCCGGCCGGGGCGCCGGTGTTCGCGTCGATGAGCGGCACGGTCGCGTTGAGGAGCGCCCGCCGCGGGCTGATCGAATTGAAGCCGCCGGCGACCTGTCCGGTCGCGATGCTGACCGCGCCTGTGCACGAGTCGGCCAGGACATAGATGATCGACAGCGCGTTGATCAGGGTCTTCCCTGAGACGTGCGACGTAACCAGCGATTCCTCGCCGAAAACGCTGAGAAACTGGTCCGAGCTGCCGGCCGAGCCGTCGGCGCAGGTTTCGGGCGTGCTTATCAAGAATTCCAGAGAGGCCGCTTTTCCCTTCAGCGTCTGGTGTTCGATGACACCAGCTTTCGCCGTTCCAAGAGCCGCCGCCGAAATGACCAGTCCAGCCACCATCGTTTGGAGTGTGCGCATGCGCTGACATTCCCGGTGGGGGCCGGATCTGATCGCCGCGATCCGTCACGTGTGCGGCCACGATGAGGTGGCGCGCCTGCGTCGGTGTTGATGATGCCGTAGACTGGGCGCAACGCGGGAGGCAGTCAGTGAGCAGCCCCACGAGGCACCGCCAGGCGGAAGTTCTGCGCCCGGCGACCTGGACTTCCGATTCGATCGCAGAGCTGCTGGAGAGCCTGATGCAGGCGCGCGCCCGTGCGCCCCGGCGCGACCGGCCGTTCGTCACGCTGGCCTACGCGCAGAGCCTTGACGGCAGCATCACCACGGCGCGCGGCGAGCGCTACAGCCTGAGCGGATCGGAGGCGCTGCGATTCACGCACGCGCTGCGGGCGCGGCACGACGCGATCCTGATCGGTGTCGGGACGGTGCTGGCGGACGATCCCGAGCTGCGGGTTCGCCTGGCCGACGGGCCCAGCCCACAACCGGTCATCGTCGACAGCCACGTGCGCACGCCCAGCGAGGCGAAGCTGCTGTCGGGCGCTGCGCGGCCGGTCTGGATCGCCGCCGCGAAGCCCAATGGTGGCAACGCCGAACAAGAGGCGCGCGTCGCGCGCATCCAGACCGACGGGCGCCGGGTCTTCGAATGTCCGGCGCTGCCAAACGGATGGGTCGACCTGGCGGCGCTGCTTGGCTGCCTGGGCGCGGCGGGCGTCGAGCACGTCATGGTCGAAGGCGGGGCGCGCATCATCAGCAGCTTCCTCGCGACGCGGCTGGTCGACTACGCGCTCGTCACCATCGCGCCGCAGTTCCTGGGCGGGCTGCCGGCGGTCGATCCGTCGGCGCGCGCCGGGCTGCCGTCGGCGGTCGCCAGCCTGATCGCGCCGATCAACCGCCGCCTCGGCGACGACATGGTGATCGGCGGCGAGGTCGCATGGCCCGCCGGCTGAGCCTGGTGTTCGCGGCGCCGGGGCGGGTCGAGCTCGCCGCGGAGTCCGTCGACGCGCCAGCGCCCGGCCAGGCCCTGGTCCGGACACTGACGTCCGCGATCAGCGCGGGCACGGAGCTGCTCGCGTTTCGCGGCCAGCTCGGGGCGGACACGCCGCTCGACGAGACGCTGGGCGCGCTCGGGCGGGGGAGCTTCGCGTATCCGTTCCGTTACGGGTACGCGTGCGTGGGCGAGGTGGTGGCGGTGGGCGAGGGCGTGGACGCGGTCTGGATCGGGCGTCGGGTCTTCGGCTTTCATCCGCACGCCACGATGTTCCTGGCGCCGGTCGCGGATCTCTTGCCCGTGCCCGACGCTCTGGAATCCGATCGCGCGGCGCTGCTCGCGCACATGGAGACGGCGGTCAACCTGATCCTCGACGGCGCGCCGCTGTATGGGGAGAAGGTCCTGGTGATCGGCCTCGGCACCGTCGGGCTGCTGGCGACCGCGCTGCTGGCGCGCTTTCCGCTGGCGGTCCTGGCCGCCTCCGAGCCGCAGGCGCATCGAACGCGGGCGGCGCGGGCGCTCGCCGCGCGCGACGTGGTGACGGGCCGCGACGAGATCCGGCGCGCGTTCGATCCGCGCGGCGCCGATCTGATCTACGAGCTGTCGGGGAATCCCGACGCGCTGGACGAGGCGATCGCCGTCGCCGGACACGAGGCGCGCGTGGTGATCGGCTCCTGGTACGGGAACAAGCGCGCGCGCGTCGACCTGGGGAGCGCCTTCCACCGCCGGCGATTGCGCCTGGTGAGCAGCCAGGTCAGCCACATTGGCGCCGCGCTGTCCGCGCGCTGGGATCGGCCACGGCGGTTCGACGCGGCCTGGAGCGCGCTCGCCGACATCGATACGCGTCCCCTCGTCAGTCATCGCATCTCGTTCGAGAAGGCCGCGTCCGCTTACGAGCTGCTCGACCGGAGTCCGGAGAAGACTTTGCAAATCTTGCTCGACTACAAAGAAGGTGGAACGACATGACGGACACGTACACGGTCGGCCTGCTGCGCGCGTTCGTTGCCGAGCACCGCCTCGTCGGCGGCGACTGGGGCAAGGAGAACGAACGGCACTCGCACCCGTATCGGCTGGAGGTCGTCTTCGAGGGCGACAGGCTGGACAGGCACGGGTACCTGCTCGACATCTCGGTGGTCGAGCCGCGGCTGGATGCGCTCTGCGATCGATATCGCGGAAAGATGCTCAACGACCTGCCCGAGTTCGAGGGCAAGAATCCGGGGATCGAGGTGTTCGCGAACGTCATCGCCGACCGGCTCACCGGGGATCTTCCGCCCGGCGCGGTGCGGGCCGTGACCGTCAAGGTCTGGGAGAGCGACGCCGCCTACGCGACCTGTCGCCGCGCCGTCGGCTGACGCGGGAGCGCACCAGGAAGCGCGATGCGCATCGCTTTCGTGGGCTACGGCAGCCTCGAGCAGGTTTCGGGCGGATACATCTACGACCGGGCGCTGGTGGGCGCCCTCCGATCGCTCGGCCACGAGGTCGATGTCTTCGGCCTGCGCGGGCGCCGGTACTTTCACGCGGTCGCGCGCAATCTCGTGCGCGGCCACCCCGTGCGAACCCGGCCGGCGCCGGAAGTCCCGGCGTACGACGTTGTCATTCAGGATGAGCTCGTGCATCCGTCCGTATTCCGCAGCAACCGGGCGCTCACCGCCTGGCCGCGCGGCCGATCGCTGCTGGCGCTGGTCCACAACCTCCGGAGCCGGCAGCCGGGCGAGCGGCTGGCGGCGCTGAAAGCGCGAGTGGAGCGGCGTTACCTGCACAGCGTCGACGGCGTGATCGCCGTGTGCGAGGAGACGCTCGCCGACGTGCGGGCGCTGGGCGGGAACGCCGTTCCCGGGGTCGTGATCCACCCGGGACGCGACCACGTCATGCCGGACGTCGACGACCGGCTGATCGAGGAGCGGAGCCGCGCGCCCGGTCCCCTGCGCGTGCTCTACGCGGGCGCGGTGAGGCGCGGCAAGGGGCTGCACCGTCTGCTCGACGCGCTCGCGCAGGAGCCGCGCATCGATTTCACGCTGGACGTCGTGGGCAGCCTGGGGTGGCCGCGCTACGCGCGCGCGATTCGCCGCCGGCTCACGCGGTTCGGATTCGAGTCGCGCGTGCGGATTCACGGCGAGCGCACCGGCGCTGCACTGTCGTCGCTGTTCCGGCAGAGCCACGTCCTGGCGCTGCCGTCGGACCGCGAGGCCTACCCGCTGTCGTGTCTCGAGGCGCTCGGGTTCGGGTTGCCGGTGCTGGCGCCGTCTGCCGGCGGCGCGGGCGAGATGTTCACGCACGGCCGCGAAGGCTTCCTTCTGGATCCGCACGACGTCGAGGCCTGGGCCCGCGCCTTGCGCACCCTTGCCACGGACCGCGACGCGCTACGCGCCATGGCGGGCGCGGCCGTCGCGCGCTGGCGCGCTCACGCCACGTGGCGCGAGGCAGCGGCCGCAGCCGCCGCGTTCATCGAGGCGGCGGCGGCCGCCTCGCCGTTCACTGAAGGGCGTGCGCCGTACGCGTCGGCAGGGGCCGCCCAATCACGATGAGCCAGTCGCGCGCGAAGAAGGCCAGCGTCGGCACCATGAGCAGCGTGGCCGCGATCGAGTTGACCTCCCGGCTCAGGATCGGCGCGAGCGCCACGGACACCAGCGTCATCTGAAGGCCGGCGAAGATGCGGGTGATCTGCCGGCGTTTCACGCGCTCGACGTGGACCGGGAGCTCGAGGCGGCGCCGCATCCAGATCGCCGAACGGTAGATGTAGTAGGTGACGCCGACCAGCAGGTACCAGGGCGGCAGCCGCCCCCACGACACGGCGACGATCGGGGCGACGAGCAGCCCCAGCGCGTCCATCGCCTCGTCGAGCCGCGCGCCGAGCACGGTCGTCTGCCCGAGGCGCCGCGCGAGAATCCCGTCGAAGCGATCGCAGATCGCCGCCGTCGCATACAGCAGGGCCGGCAGCCAGCGCGCGGCGCCCATGGGCGGAACCGCCGCGAACCCCGCCGCCACGCTGACGAGCAGACCGCGCAGCAGGGTGAGGTGGGTGGCGGCACCGAGGCGCGTCGCACCCGGATCGAGCAGCGGTCGCGACCGCCACAGGGTCACCGACACCGCCAGCCAGGTCGCGAGCGACAGGGTGACAGACGCCGCCGCCATCGGGAGCGAGGCCCACACGATCGGCGAGACCGCGAACGAGGCCAGCACGGCCCCGAATCCGACGACGATCGCGCGCCGGCAAGTACGGTCGATGAGCATCACGATACGCCGCAAGCCTGCCCCGCGCCGTGGCTCAATGCCAGCGCCGGCGTAAACTCCCCGGGTGGCTCTGTCGCAATTTGCGAGGCGAACGGTCGGGTTCGCCCTCGCGTGGACGGCGCTGAACGTCGTCTTCAACCTGCGCTACCCGGGCCCCGAGACCTGGTGGAGCCCGTTCCTGCCCTCCGTCGACGCGACGGTGATCCTGGCGGTGTACGCGGCCTGCGCGCACGCGGGCCGAAGAATCCCCGCGGCGCTGACCGGCGCGCTTGCCGTGTTGGCGGTTGTCATCAGGCTCCTCCGCCTCGGCGACGGCCTCACCCGGCGTTACTTCAACTGGCCGCTCGACCTTGCCTTCGATCTGAAGGCATCAGCCGATCTGGTGCGCCTGCTCGACTCGACCGTTCCGCGGCCGGTCTGGATCGCTGGCGCCGTGGCGGCGCTGCTGGCGATGGTCGGGGTCGGCTTTCTGGTCGCCGCCGTCCTCCGCCGCGCCGAACGCTACTTCTCCGACCGCCGCGGCCGGATGACCTTCGCCGCGACGGCTGCGCTGGCGCTGGCGATCTCCGCGCTGGTTCCGCCGGACGGGCCGCGCGGGCTTCGCGCCGGCGCGTTCGGGCCCAGCCTCGTGCCGATCGTCGTCCGACAGGCGCGCGGTTTTGCCACGGTCGATCGACGCCGGTCGGATGCACTCGCCGAGATCCACCGGAGCGACGAACGCCTGCAGCACGCTCGGCGGAGCCTCGACCGGTTGCACGGCGCGCACGTGTTCCTGTTCCTGGTCGAATCGTACGGCGCGACGGTCATCGATCGCCCGGATCTCGCCCGAGATATCGACCCCGTGTACGACGCGATCGCGCGCTCGCTCGCCGACGCGGGCTTCGACGTGGCCTCGGGCCTGCTGTCGTCACCCACCTACGGCGGGCGGTCCTGGCTCGCGCAGGAGACGGTGGCGACCGGTGTGCGCGCCACCGATCGCGTGATCGATTCGCTCGTGCAGCAGCAGCGGCCGATGACGATGGCCCGGATCTTCCACGACGCGGGCTATCGCACCGTCCTCGTGCAGCCGGGGACCACGCACCGGTCCCTCTACCGATGGGCCTACGACTTCGAGAAGGTCTACTCGGCCTGGGACCTCGACTACCGGGGACCGACCCACGGCTGGGCGCCCATGCCCGACCAGTACACGATCGACTTCGTTCAGCGCAGCGAGGTCGCGGGCGCCGCGCGTCCTCTGCTGCTCGAGTATGCGCTCGTGTCGAGCCACGCTCCCTGGAGCGAGCAGCCTCCCATCGTGACCGACTGGGACGCGATCGGAGACGGCCGCGCGTTCGCGGGCCTCCCGGCGGTTCACTTTCCGATCGGCTGGACCAACATCGCCGACGCGGGCGGCGCTTACGTGCACGCCGTCAGCTACGACCTGCAGGTGCTCGCGCAATACATCGTCCGGTTCGTTCCCGGGGATTCGCTGGTGATTCTTCTCGGCGACCACCAACCGGTTGCCGAGGTGACGCGCTGGTCTGAATCGCACGCGGTGCCGATTCACGTCATCAGCCGCAATCACGCGCTCGTGAACGCTTTCCGTGCCCGCGGCTACCGCTTGGGCATGCACCCCGCGCCCTCGACAAACCCGCCCGGCCTCGAGACGCTGCTCCCCGCGTTGCTCGCCGACCTGTCCGAGTGAATCTCGATCCCTTCGGCGCGCTCCGTGGCAGGATCGCCGCATGAAGAAACTAACTTTTCTTATCGTGGCGGCGACCGCGTCGTTGGTTCTGATTGACGCCTGCAGTTCCAGCCCGGCCACCTCCGACGGAGGGACGGCGGGCTCGGGCGGGAACAACGCGGGCGGTGGTGCTGGCGGTGGCGGAGCCGCGGGAGCGACGGCGGGACGTGGCGGCGACAGCGGCGGTGGTGGAACGACGGGCGGGCGGGGTGGCGACGGGGTGGGTGGCGTGACCGGCGCGGGCGGCGCCGCTGGCGGATCATTCAGCTGCGGCGACGTGACCTGCGGGCCGACGCAGGTCTGCGTGATCCAATGTTGCGGTGGCGTTCCGCTGTGCGATCCGCGGCCCGACGGCGGCGTCTGCACGACCGTGAACTGCACGACGGCCACGGGCATGCCGGGATGTACCAGGGCGTGCACGCCCCCTCCGCGCTACTGCGTCGACGTCAACCCGACCTGCGGCGCGACGCTTACCTGCAGCTGCCTCCCCACCGGGACCTGCTGCTCGGTGTTCAGCGGCCGTCAGGCGCTCTGCGCGTGCGGCTGACCGGATGATAGTGGAGTGCCGCGCGCCGCAGTCACGGAGTCCCCCTCATAGCTGCGGCGCGCGCACGCCCAGAGACCGGCTCTCCTCACCACCCCGACTCAGCGCCCCGGAACAGCCCCGGTCCCGAATATCAGGGTGGGGCTGATCCGAATGTTGGCAACCCCGAGTTCGATGGTCTTCAGTCGCGTCGATCGACGTCGACGCGCTTCCGGGGCGCAAGCTACACGGCCGCGTCGAAAGCCTCTCCGCCGGCACGGGCGCCAGCTTCTCACTCCTGCCGCCCGACAACGCCACGGGGAACTTCGTGAAGGTTGTCCAGCGCGTGCCCGTCCGGATCGCGCTGGTGGATCCACCCGAAGGCCCGGCGCTGCGGCCCGGTCTTTCGGCCAGCGTGACCGTCGACGTCCGCAAGACGCCCTGACACCACACCACAACCCACCACGCCGGTGGCACACTGCTTGCTGAATTCCTCGCGGCGGGAGGTGGACCCCATGAGAAAAGCCTGGTCTGTCAGTGTGGCCGTTCTTTTCGCGACATGCGTGTCGTGCTCCGGTGGTCAGAGCACGAGCACGCCCGGATGCGGAGGCCCGTGTCCGACAACGACGGTCACAGCTCGCCTCCTGTCGGGCAGCGTCACCTTTGCCCTGAATGGTGGCGCCACGGAGACACATGCACTATCGCCCGACGATCCGCCAGTGGGGCTCGCGACGCCATCGGGCCGATGCGCGGCCGGTCGTCTCATGACGATTGTTTACCCGCCCACGAACGGCGTCGACTCCGCCTGGGGCGGAGAGGTCGACGTCGAATGCGAGCCGACCGCCGGGTCAGTGCAAGTCAGCGTGAAGGTGGCCGATCGCCGGACGCTGGGGATCGGAACGTACCCGTCGACCCCGAGCCCACAGCTCTCGTTCGTCAGGGACGTGTGCGCATCGGCGTCGAATAGCGGAGCCGCCTCCCTCACGATCACGCGCGCCGAAGGGGCACCGGCGCAGTACCCGGCCGCGGTCACGACCGACTACGTCAGGGAGTTCAACATCCACATCGAGACCAACAGTCCCGGGGAAACGAGCACGAACGAGCCAGGTTGCACGACGCCCGCGATCTCCGCCACCGTCGATCTCCAGTTCGCCGAATCGGCGGCCGACGCGGTCAACGATCCGGCGGCCAAGTGCGGATGCATCTGACGGTATTCCGTAAGGCAGGTCGGATCGATTAATCTGTCGGCGTGACCGTGGCCGCGCCGCCGATCCGCACCCCGGACCAGCGGTTGCGTGTGTTCGTCAGCTCCACCTTGCAGGAGCTATCCGGCGAGCGGGCGGCCGTGTCCGAGGCGGTGCGCGCGATCCGTCTCACGCCGGTGATGTTCGAGCTGGGCGCGCGCCCGCACCCGCCGCGCGCGCCTCGCTGCCCGCATACGCATCGGACGTCACCGGCTGGCGCGCCGCCCACGAGAAGCTGCTCGGCTCCCTCGGCGCGTTCGAGACGGCGACCGCGGAGTTTCGCACCGGCGGCTCGCCGGAGACGCTGCACCGGACGGCGGGCGAGGTTAGAGACATTCTGTTTCCGCACCTTGCGGCCGAGGAGTCGGCGCTCGACGGGTCGGGCCTCGGCAAATTGCTGAGCGTCGACGAGGTCCAGGCGCTCGAGGTCGCGTCGTCGGAGCACGGTCAGCGCGTCGGCGGCCCCCGGGTGCTCATGGTGATGGTGCACGGCCTCACCGACGACGAGCAGAAGGCGCACCTCGGCAAGATGCCCTGGTTCGTGCGGAAGGTCCTCCTCAAGCGGATCTGGTCGCGCAGCTTCCGCGACTGCCTGAAGTACGCGCACAACCCGTCGATCGCGCTCTGACGGGCCGCGCCGGCACAGGCGAGGTCGACGGACCTGTGCCTCGTCGGCCACGAGCGAGACGGACGTCGCGCGACGGGCGTGCGCTCGAACGCGCCGCGTGTCCGTGGCGGTTGGACGGGCTCTTGCAGTCGGGGACCGCGCGATGAGTGGAGCCGCCGCACCGACGGAGATCACGGCCGCGCGTGTCCTCGGCGCTGCCGGCCGTGGTTTCTTTCGCTTCCTTGGACACTCGGGGCGGCTGACGATCTTCATGGGCGCGACGGTCGCGCGCGTGTTTCACGGCGGCCTGCGCCGGCGAGAGGTGGTGTCGCAGTTCAGCTTCGTCGGCGCCGGCTCGATCGGGGTCGTGATGCTGTCAGCGATCTTCACCGGCCTGGTGCTGGCGCTGCAGGGCTACTACGCGCTCGTGCGGTTCGGCAGTGAGAACCTGGTGGGATCGCTGGTGGCCCTGAGCCTCACGCGGGAGTTGGCGCCCGTGCTGACGGCACTCATGGTGACGGCGCGCGCGGGCTCGGCGATGGCGGCAACCATCGGCAACATGGCCGTCACGGAGCAGATCGACGCGCTCGATTCGCTGGCCATCGATCCACTGAGCCATCTCGTGCTGCCGCGACTGCTGGCCGCGATCTTGGCCCTGCCGCTGCTCGCCGCGCTGTTTTCAGTCACGGGCATCGCGGCCGCGCACCTGTTCGGCGTCAACGTGCTGGGCCTGGACGGGCTCGCCTTCATG
>Ga0070690_100001066_pt1 | contig 14062 bp, 9 predicted proteins | sample KBSS33HmetaG_FD_64671 | JGI IMG/M metagenome (GOLD analysis project Ga0070690, IMG submission 64671) | Switchgrass rhizosphere microbial communities from Kellogg Biological Station, Michigan, USA - KBS S3-3H metaG | ecosystem: Host-associated > Plants > Roots > Rhizosphere ... | reverse complement strand
TCGCCTGGACCGACACGCCGGTCGCCTTCGCCGCCTCGCGCAGCTTCGACGAGAACAGCATGTCCGAGATCATGTAGACGACGTCAGCCACGCGTCACGACGAGAGAAAGGTAAAGGCCCCGAGCACCCGGTCGGCTGGTTACCGTTGCTCCATTCCTGGCCTGGCGGGGTTCGCCGGCGTTCCGTCGCCCGGGACCGCCTTCTATGTGTCACAGAACGGGCCCGAGATCCAGCGCGTCCCCAATGGACAGACGCAGGCTGTCACCGGTAAAAGGCAGCCCATGGCCGACAAGCTCCAGGTTGGAAAAGCACCGCCCGCGTTCTCGTTGCCCGATCAGGACGGCAAGACCGTGAAGCCGTCCGAATACAAGGGCCGCTGGCTGGTCCTGTATTTCTATCCGAACGACGACACGCCGGGCTGCACCACCGAGGCCTGCGACTTCACGGATGGCCTCAAGGACTTCGAGAAGCTCGAGGCGTCGGTCGTCGGCTGCAGCCCGAACAGCCTCGAGAGCCACAAGAAGTTCATCGCCAAGTACAAGCTCAAGGTGCGTCTGCTCTCCGACCCCGAGCACAAGACGATGGCGGATTACGGCGCCTGGGGTGAGAAGGTCCTCTACGGCAAGAAGACCATCGGCGTCATCCGCTCGACGGTCATCGTCGGCCCCGACGGCAAGGTCGCCCACCACTGGGCCAGGGTGAAGGCCAAGGGCCACGCCGACGCCGTCCGCGAAAAGCTCAAAGAGCTCGGCGGTTGATCGCGGGGCACGCGCCGGGCGACAATTGCCCGGAGGGTCCAAGAGCTTCGGGGAGGTCGGCCATGGCGCGCGCTTCATTCATCGCAGTCCTGTTCGTGGTCGGAGCGTCCACCTCGGTCTCCTGCGGCGGCGGGACACTCGGCGGCGGCGATGGCGGCCATGGCAGCGACGGTGGAACGTCCTCGGGTCTGCCGCGAGGAGCGACGCTCGGGAACCTGACAGCGGCGCAGGCCGGCCAGATCTGTGATTGGGGGGACAACAAGGAAGGCGGCTACGGACAAACGGTCACGTGCCCGGATGGCTCGACCGTCTCGAATGACGTCGACAGGGCGACCTGTGCTTCGATGCTCACTGCGGTGGGTTCCAGTTGCCCCGCATTGACCGTCGGCGACATCGAGGACTGCCTCAACGCGATCGGGACGGACCTTTGCGCCCTGGAGACCAACCCGGAATGCGACCGATTCAGGTCGTGCCCCCAGTGACGGTGGGGCCGCGGTGGCCTCCCCTGGGTCTTTCCAGGCCATCGACCGCTTGACCTGACCTCAGTCGGCGCGGCATACATTCGCCTCGCACAGAGTTCGGAGAGGTGGCTGAGTGGCCGAAAGCGCCTGATTCGAAATCAGGTTTGGGCGCAAGTCCAACGTGGGTTCGACTCCCACCCTCTCCTCAGAAAAAATCCCGGAGAGATGCCCGAGTGGCCGAAGGGGCACGATTGGAAATCGTGTGTACCGTGAGGTACCGAGGGTTCGAATCCCTCTCTCTCCTCTACTTGATCGGGGGGCATTCGCTCGCTTCGCTCGCTCGGTGCCCCCCGCACCCCCGCTCGCTCCGGGCTGGCAAAGCCACCCTGCGCTCGCTTCATGAGGACGACAGGCGTCCTCAGAGAGTGATCGTGCGGAGACCGAGCTGGGTGCGCAGCTCCGAGTAAGCCTCGGAAGTGCTCCACGCTGACAGATCGCGAACGACGTCCGCCGGATCGATGCCGACCGGCGCCGCCAGCGCCTCACCCAGCCGGACGCCCACCTCGAGATCGCCCGCCAGCAGCAGCCCGGCGCGAATGGTCGTGAGGCAGGCGGCGCGCGCCCAGCGCGGCAGCGCCGTGACGACGACGCCCAGGTCCCCGCCGTGGGCGGCGGCGATGCGCTTCACCAGCACCGACAGCTGCTCGATCACCTGCGGCGGCAGCGTCCGGTTCAGGTGGCCCGCATATTGTTCCACGCCCGCGACCATGTCCGCGGGAATCGGGCGTTCCGGGTCGACCAGCCGGATCGCCGCGCGCACCGCGATCTCCAGCTCCGCCAGCGTCGGCACGAAGTTCGGCCAGCGCAGCAGATGGTCAGGGCGAACAGCGGCCAGCGTCCGCCCGACGACGAACGCCAGCTCCACGTCCGACTCCATCTCGAACAGCGCCCGTCCGATCACCAGCGTCGCCGCGCCCGGAACCACGCCCTTCACGTTGACGACGTCCAGCTCGCCCTTCGATTCGGGCACCAGATAGACGTCAGGGGGCTGCACACCCAGCACCTGGCTGCCGTACGCGAACGCCTTGCACACCACGGTCTGATCCGTCAGCACGTTGCGCTGATTCTTGCGCTTGAGGCCGATGTCCTTCGGCAGCTTCGCGCGCGCCATCGCGATGGCGGGGCTGAGCGTCGCCAGCAACTGCGACAGGCCTCGGTCCTCGTCGGGGTGATACAGGAGGCGCTGCCACGACTCCTCGTTCAGCCGCCCGTGCGCGCGAATCACGCCGCGCGGCCGGTACTGCTGGAACAGCGCGGTCTCGTCGTGATCGGCCTGTCCCGAGCCCACCAGCACGGAGGCGGCGGCGTGCGCCTCGTCGAGCGAGCCCAGCTCGACGAACAGCCGCAGCATCACCTTCAGATCGGGCGCCATCTCGGCGGGTGAGGCCGCCCGCTGCACCAGCGCGCGGTGGGCCGCGATCGCCTTCGTATACGTCTCCGGCCCGGACAGCCGGTAAAGCTCCGCGATGATCCGACGCCGCTCGATGGATTCGGGATCCAGTCCGATCGCCACCTCGAACGCCGCGATCGCGGCCGGGTATTCCTTGAGGCGCGACCGGTAGATCTCCCCCAGGCCGTGCCAGAGCGCGAGCAGCGCGGGCCGCTGTTCAGGCGCCACGTCGTTTCCCATGCGCTTGATCTGGCGCCGGTACGTCCGCTCCTGCGTCTTCCAGTCGTGCGCCGCCGTGACCAGCCGGTCGATGCGCTCGAACGTCTTCAGGTCGTTCGGATCGGCGTCCAGCGCGCGCTCGTAGACGTCGATGGACTCGCCCGGGGCGCCCATCTCGTCAGCCAGGATGTTGCCGGCGGCGACGTAGTACGGCGCGCGGTACTCCGCCTCGGTCTGCTCGGCCAGCTTCATCAGCAGCGCCACCGACTGCTTCCACTGCTTGGTCTCGCTCAGGAGCTCCAGCAGCCGGTGCATGATCGATCGCTCGTCGGGCCAGATCTCCAGCGCGGCCATGTACGCCGCGATCGCCCGCTGGGGATCCTTGCGCCGTTCGTGATGAATCTCGGCGACGTGCTCCAGCAGCTGGCGCTTTTTCTCTCGATCCTCGGTGACCTGCAGCAGCGCCTGGGTGTGGCGCACGACGGTGTCGTCGTCGCCGGCCGCCTTCGCCGCGTCGACCAGCGCCTCCAGCACGACGCGCCGGCGCGGCTCCAGGGCCAGCGCCTTTTCCAGCGGCGAGATCGCCCTGGCCGGCTCGCCCGCGCGCATGTACGCGATCCCGAGGCGCTCCAGCGCCGCCAGCATGTCGGGACGCTTCAGCGCGCCGGCGTGGCTCGTCAGCAGCGATTCGTGCGCGGCCGCCGCCTCGGGCCACTGTTCCAGCCGGAACGCCAGCGCCGCCAGATCGCGCCGCGGCGCCAGCGTCTGCGGCCCCTCGGGCTGGGCGGCCAGCGACGCGGCGTACGCCTCGCCCGCGCGCGCCAGGTCGCCGGTCTCCTCGTAGGCGCGGGCGAGCTGGTAGTGGAGCCGCGCCTTCTCCTCGGCCGGCCTGTCGGGAAGGCCGAGCGCGGGATCCAGCTGCGAGACCAGGTGCTCGGCGAGCGGCAGCAGCCCCTTCCAGTCACCGCGCTTGAATCGGAACGCCGCCAGCTTGTCGATGAGATCGGTCCGCGTCGGATCCAGCAGCAGCGCCTCGCCGTAGACCTCGGCGGCCTGGGTCTCGTCGTCGAGCTGGTTCGCGCAGATGTCGGCCGCATCGACGAGCAGGCGTATCCGCTCGTTGACGTCCTGGACGGCGGCGGCGGCGCGCCCGAGCAGCTGCCGCGCCTTCAACCAGTCGCGCCGCTCGCGATAGATGGCCGCCAGCGTCAGCATGCTGGCGACGTGGCCCTCGCCGCCCGGCGACGCCAGCACCTCGACCAGCTGTTCCTCGGCGCCGCGCACGTCGCGCAGCCGATCCTTCAGGATGGCGCCCAGGCGGTGGCGCGCGAGCAGCCGCTCCGCCTCCAGGTTCGGCGGCAGCGCCGTGATCAGCTTGCGCAGCGTATCCGCGGCCGGCTCCCAGTCGGCGGTCTCCTCCTGGATGCGCGCCAGCCCGGTCAGCGCGCCCGCATGCTGCGGCTCGTAGCGCAGGACCTCGCGATACGCGTCCGCGAGCTTGTAGGGATCCTCCGTCCCCAGCCCCTGCTTGTGGACCAGGATCTCGACGTAGCGATCCCACTGGCGCTGCCGCCTGTAGAGATCCTCGAGCAACGCCAGTGCCCCGCCGTGGGTGGGCGCGAGATTCAGCGCCGCGCGCGCCGCGTTCGCCGCCTCCTCGGGCAGGCCCAGGCCGCTCTCGTCCCAGAACGCGATCTGGACCCAGAGATCCGCCGATTGCTTCGGCTCCTCCAGCCCCGACGCGACCTCGGCGGTGATGGCGATCAGCTCCTTCCAGCAGCCGCTGCTGCGCGCCACGCGCTCCATCTCCTGCACGACGCGCCCGCTGGTCGGATCCTGCTCCAGCGCCGCCTGCAGCGTCACCAGCGCGGCGTTCGGATCATTGAGACGCCGTTCGTAGATCTCGGCGACGTGGCACAGCACGGTGGCGCGGTCGGCGACCGACGGCGCGGCCTCCGCCTCGGTCAGCAGCTGCTCGATGCGCGCGGGCCAATCCTCTCCGGAGGGCGGGGGTGGTTGGTCGACGACGTCTTCGCTCATGTCGTGTGGTGTTTCCGTCGCTTTCGTTCAGCTCAGCTGCCGAGTTGTGCGCGCAGCGGCTCGGCCAGCTGGCGCTCGGGTTGCTTGCGTTTGGCGGCGGGCAGCGTCTTCATGTACGCGACCAGCGCGTCCATGTCCTCGTCCGTCATCCCCGAAATGTGCGGCATCAGGATCGACATCGGCGGCGCAAATTTCTTGCCGTCCAGACGCGTGCCGTTTCTGAGCGCCTGCTTGACCGCGGCGGCGTCGTAGCGGCCGAGGCCGGTCTCCGGATCGCTGCTGATGTTGGAGGCGTAGACCTTGCCCAGGCCCGGATCCTCGAACGGAACATCGCTTCCGGCGAATGCCAGCGGATCGGTCTCCGGCCGCGGCCCCTTCTCCGTGAGCGAGTGGCAATCACCGCAAGCGGCGACGCGCATCAAGTAGTGACCGTACTCGTGCTTGTTGGCGCGATCGGGTGCGCTGACGCCGGCGATCGGTTTGTGCATCTGCACGCCGATCGTCTTGAACATCAGCTTGGTCATGAACCCGAGCTTGTTTTCCTGGCGCGGCTTCGCCTGGCGATACGGGGGCACGGTGCGCAGGTAGGCCACCACCGCGCGCGCGTCGTCGTCGGAAAGATACTGATAGGCGCCGAACGGCATCAGCGGAACCAGGAAGTGGCCGTCCTTCGCCACGCCATCGCGCAGCACGCGCAGGATCTCGTCGTCCCTCCAGGCGCCGATGCCGGTCTCGGCGTCGGGCGTGATATTCGGAATCCAGATGATGCCCATCCCCTTGTCGTCGTAGACGTTCCCGCCGCCCAGATACGAATCCGTACGCTCGGACTCCGTGAGCAGATTTCCGTGCTCCCGGGACGTGTGGCAGGCCCCGCAGAAGAGCACGTTGTTCACCAGGTAGCTGCCGCGCTGCAGGCGCGCGGGCTCGGGCGCGATAGGCTCGTCGCTCACCGGACGCACGTATTTTCCGTGACATCCGGCGACGCAGAGCACCGTCAACAGCCAGAGCCTCCAGCGCATACTTCCGAACAGAATTAACATGACCTCGGCCCGTTCGGGGACCCGATGTCCCTCGGCCTCTTGACATGTAGGACCTTCGCTGAAACGAGCCGCTGGGTCCCAGTGAGGGGAGGCGAGCCGTCAGCGCAGGCTTTCGAGTTTTGCTTCGCTGATCCAGAGCGACCCGGGGGCCGGTCCCGCCACGGTCGCCGACAGGGTCAGCGGCCCGCCCGGGTGATCGATTTCGGCGTCGAACGTCGCCGGAGCTCCCGCCGGTACTTCGAGTGTCTTCCCGGCGAGCGTCATGCTGGCCGGACTGGCCGTGGCCTCGAGACGAAAGTGCAGGCCATATCGACCGGCCGGGAGCGGCCCGCTACCGAGGCGCAGGCGCAGCGCCGTCGCTCGCTGACCGTCGGTGCGCACGTGGACCCCTTCGGGCGAACCGGCGAGGGGTGATTCGGCGGCGAGCGGGGGCACGGGCGCCCACATCAGGAGGCGCTGGCGTCCGTCGACGGCGGCCTCGGTGACCGCCCAGCGGTGGCGGGCGCGCAGGCCCGTCCCGAAGTCGAGGATCGCCGGCCAGGCGAGCCGCCAGACCACGACCACCACCAGCGCGGGGCCGACCGCCTTCGCCGCGTGCACGAGTTCGGCGCGCGACTTCCTGACGGCGGCGCGGACGAGGGCGGCGAGCTCGCCCAGCGCGAACGCGGCGAACGGAAACGCGAGCATCTCGATCGGCAGGCGGTAGCGAGGTTCGGCGAAGAACAGCGCATAGGTCGCGACGAATGCGAGCTGGAACGGAACCAGCACCAACAGGCTCCAGCGGCGGCGGGCCAGCGCGGCGGCGATGCCCGCGAGCGCCAGGCCCGCCGCGGCGAGCCCGAAACGGTCCGCGAACCGCACGATGCCGTCGTGACGGGCCGCGAACCAGACCGCCGGCCTGCCGACCAGAACGCCGGGCCGGAAGATCGACCAGTAGAGCAGGCGGTGCTCGGGATCGAACAGGCGATCCGCTTTCAACGTCCCGAGGCCGATCGCGTAGCCCGGCTCGAAGCGAAACCACTCGCGCGCGATGGCGAATGCCGCGCGATCGGTTTCGTGGTGCGGTTCATCCAGGACGCTGCGGCCGGTGACGTCCTTGAACATCCGGTTGAGCGCGCGCGTGTACGTGCCCTCGGAGTTCGGGTTGGCGCCGATGAGCGCCGTGATGCCGCCGTGATCGTCGGTGAAATACAGCGCGCCGCTCTGGCGCGCGTGCCGGATGCCCCAGGGCAGCAGCACCACCAGCGTCGCGGCGACGCCGACCGCGGTCAGCGCGGCGGCGCGGAGCAGTTTGTGCCGGCGCGCGAGCCAGTAGCCCGCCGCCAGCGCCGTCAGCGGCAACGCCACCGCCCGGACCCAGGCGCAAAGCCCCATGGCCGCGCCGAACGCGATCGCGGCGGCCCACGGACGGCGCGGCCCGAGCGTCACCAGCAGCGCGAGCGCGAACGCCAGCAGCGAGGCGGCCGGCATGTCGGTGCCGACGACGCTGGACATCGCGAGGCCCGCGGGCCAGAGCGCGAACGCGAGCGCGGTCATGGCCGCATACGGACAGGGACAGATGCGGCGCCAGGCCGGGGCGTCCGCGCCGGGATCCTGATCGCGTGGGGGAGCGAGGGCTTCGCCCGAGCGAGCCCGTCGCGGGGGGTCTGGGACCCTTTGAGGGTCCCACCTTCGATCGTCGTCGACGAGCTTGAACGCGACGGCGAACATCGAACCCGCGCCCAGTCCGCCGGCGGCGACGCCGAGCAGCTTCTGCGCCAGCAGTCCCCCGCCCGCGTCCTTGATCCAGGCGAGCACCGCGACGAACCCCGGCATGTAGATGAACCCCGGGTCGAGGTGCCCGAACTCGGACAGGTAGTTCGCCGACTCGCGGTACATCGCGAAGTCGCTGACCGGCACCGTCGGCACCGCCAGCACCCACGCGATCCGCACGCCGATCGCCAGCACCGTGATCCCCACCCCCCACCAAACTGCCGCACGCCCCCCTGCGGCCGTGCTCGTGCTCGTGGTGGTGCTCGTGCTCGACTCCCGTCGCTAACCCGCCGCTTGCAGCAGCTTGGTCAGCTTCGTCGCCAGCATCGGATCGCCGCCGACCTTGAGCTTGCCGCTGAAGAACAGCGACATCGCCGCCTGCATGCCGCCGTCGACCATTCCGCGGAAGTCTGCGTCGCTCGCCTCGATCGTGCACTGGGGCGTCCCGTGTTCGCCCGGCTTGCAGGTTGGCGGCGACGACACCAGGTCCACCGTCCAGGTTCCGCCGTCCGGGCCGGAGATCTTGAACAGGTAAACGGCCGCCACGTCCTTCACCTTCTCCGGGCTGCTGTTCAGCACGGCCGGAACTTTCTCGTCGAAGAACGTCTTGATCGACGTCGGCATCAGAACCTCCGACGGAGATAATCGAGGTACGTCACCTCGCTGTCAATGCATCAGCGCCGGCTGGGCTTGCCGCTCGCCTTGTTCTTCTTGCCGCCTCGGGCCTTGGCCGCTGGCCGCTTCGCCGGCGCCGCCTTCGCCGCGCGCTTGCCAGCGCCGTTGGCGGGCGCCGCGTATCGCTGGGCGACCTTGTCCGCGTAGCCCGCCTTTTCAATTTGCTCCGCGCGCGACAACGCGAGCGATCCGGGGGGCACGTCGCGCGTCACCGTCGTGCCGGCGCCCACCACCGCCCGCTTTCCGACCCGCACCGGCGCGATCAGCTGGCTGTCCGAGCCGATGAACGCCCCGTCCTCGATCACCGTCTGGAACTTCTTGTAGCCGTCGTAGTTGCACGTGATCGTGCCCGCGCCGACGTTCACCTTCTCGCCGATCGTCGTGTCACCGAGGTAGGTGAGGTGGTTGGCCTTGCTGCCCTTGCCGATGACGGTCTTCTTGGTCTCGACGAAGTTGCCGAGGTGAACCTCGGGACCCAGCTGCGTTCCCGGACGCATGTGCGCGAACGGTCCGATGATCGCGCCGGGACCGATCACCGTGTCGGTCGCGATGCTGTAGGGCCGCAGCTCGGCGCCCGCGCCGACCTCGGTGTCGGTCAGGATGCAGCCGTCGCCGATGCGCACGCCGTGGCCGATGCGCGTCCGCCCGCGCAGCGCGACGTTGCGCCCCAGCTCGGCGTCGACGCCGATCTCCACGCCGGGCTCGACAACCGCCGACGCGGGATCGCGAAACGTGACGTGCGCCTGCCAGGCGCGGTTGATGCGCGCCCGCAGCGTCGCCTCGGCCTCCGCCAGCTGCTGGCGATCGTTGATGCCGGCGACGTCGCCGAAGTCGGCCTCGATGGCCGACACGCCGATGCTCTGCGCCGCGCGCGCGACGACGTCGGTCAGGTAGTACTCGCCCTGCGCGTTGGCGGAGCCGAGGCCCGCGACCGCCTCGCGGAAGAAGTCCGCCGGCCCGCAGTAGATGCCCGCGTTGATCTCCCCGATCGCCTGCTCGTCCGGTGTCGCGTCCTTCTGCTCGACGACGCGAATCACGTGCCCGCGCTCGTCGCGCAGGATCCGGCCGTAACCGGTCGCGTCCGGAGGGGTCGCCGTGACCAGGGCCAGGCAGCCATAGCGACGCACGGTCCCGACCAGCTCCTCCAGCGTCTCGCGGCGCAGCAGCGGCACGTCGCCGTAGAGCACCAGCACCAGCCCGTCCGCCATCTTCGCGAGCGCCGGCATCGCGAGGCGCACGGCGTGGCCGGTGCCGCGCTGCTCCGCCTGCTCCACGACGGTGACCGCGCCCGCGCCCAGGCGCGTGAGCAGCGCGGCCTCGACGGCCTCGTGCTGGTGGCCGAGCACCGCGATCACCGGATCGGCGCCGAGGGAGCGCGCGAGCTCGACGGGGTAGCAGACCAGCGGCCGGCCGAGCAGCTCGTGCAAGACCTTGGCACGCGACGAGCGCATGCGGGTTCCCTTCCCGGCCGCGAGCACGATCGCGGCGAGCGGGTTCTTGACTGCTGGGGTGGACATCGCGGGGAGTAAACCACACGCTCCACCGGTCGCGAAAGACGGGCTACACTCCGAATCTCCGATGGCCGGATACGTCCTGATCGTCGAAAGCGACGCCGAGTTGCAGCGCCAGATCGGCGCGGCGCTGCGCGACGCGGGATTCGACCTGCACGCGGAGACCGAGGCGGCCTGGGCCAAGCGGACCATCGGGACGCGCCCGCCGGACGTGGTGGTGGTCGACACCCGCCTCGCGGACACCGATGGCTTCTCGTTCGCGGACGAACTGCGGAAGACCCCCGAGACGCGCGGGACGCCGATCGTGTTCGTCGCCAGCACCCACCGTGGGGTCAGCCATCGCGCCGAGGCGCGCCGGCGGTTCGCGCCCGCCGAGTACCTGCCGACGCCGCTCGACCTCGGGCAGCTCGCGCCGCGCGTCGCCGAGATGGCGGCGCGCGGGTCGACCGATTCGATTGACGTGGACGTATCGGACCAGGTCACGCCTCCGCCCACGCCGAAAGAGGCGCTCAAGGATCCCGCCCAGCAGCGCGAGCGCCGCGACGTCGAGCGGAGCGCGAAGTCCCTGGACACGGGCGACGCGGAGCTTCAAGGAACATTGAAACGGACGCCGTTCGCGCGCCTGCTGCAACGCCTGTACGCGAAGCGGTCGACGGGCTCGCTGCTGCTGCTGCGCGATACGACCAAGAAGATCGTCATGTTCGTCGAGGGCTATCCGGTTTCGGTGCGGTCGAACGTCCTCGGCGAGACGCTGGGGCGCATCCTGCTGGAGAAGCGTCTGATCACCAGCGAGATCCTGGCCGAATCGGTCGGCCGCATGCAGAAGGAGAAGCGCCACCAGGGCGAGATCCTGGTCGAGATGGGCGCGCTGTCGCCCTTCAACCTGGAACGCGCGCTCGTCGAACAGGTGGAGGCGAAGCTGTTCGAGGTGTTCTCGTGGCCGGACGGCAAGTTCATGTTCAAGGCCGGCGAGTCGTCGGCCGGCGAGAACCGCCTGCTGGAACGCGCCCCCGCCGCGACGATCCTGGAAGGCATTCGCCGCCACTACGACGAATCGCGCCAGCAGGCCGCGCTGGAGAAGTACGACCACCAGTACGTCTCGCTGTCGTCCGATCCGGTGCTGCGCCTGCAGGACATGACGTCGGATCCCGTCGAGCTGGCGTTCATTCAGAGCATCGACGGCAGCAAGCAGCTGGAGGTGATCCTCGAGAAGGCCGAGATCGCGCCCGAGAAGGCGCGCCTGTTGCTGGTGGCGCTTTCGGAGGCGGGGATGCTCCAGCGCAACGAGAACACCACGCGCAAGAAGGGCGCGCCCGTCGCGCCGTCGGTCTCGTCGGTGCCGGTGCTGGGCGCGCCGGCCGCGCCGCCGCCGGCGTCCGCGCCGCTGGCGAGCGGCCAGCTGTCGATGATGCTGCAGACGGTTCGCACGCAGGACTACTTTTGGGCGCTGGACGTCGAACGCGACGCGCCGAGCGGCGACATCGACCGCGCGTACGAGGCGCTGGCGCGCAGCTTCCACGCCGATCGCTACCGGCTGTCGCCCGAGGAGGATCGCAAGACCGCGCAGGAGATCTTCGAACGGCTCGGCGAGGCGCACCGCACGTTGCGCGATCCGGCGAAGCGCAAGGCGTACCTCGCCAAGCTGGAGCGGGCAGAGGACGAAGAAGTGTCGGTCGAGCGCGTGGACCGCGCGCGATCCCTGACGCCGGCGCCGCCCACCGCGGCGGGCGCGGCGGTCGCCGGGTCACCGTCCAACGCGGCGGCGCGGGCGCTTTACGAGGTGGGCCTCGAGCACCTCAAGGCGCGCCGGCACCACGAGGCGGTCGAGGCGCTGCGCCAGGCGGCGCGCCTCGTCCCCAACGAAGCCGATTTCCGCGCGGCGCTGGGGTGGGCGCTTTTCCGACAGGCGCCCGCCGACGCACGCGCCGGCCGCGCCGCGGTCGCGGAGCTGCGCCGCGCCCTTCAGCTGGACGAACGGCATCGCACGGCCGCGCAGCACCTGGCGGAAATCTACGCACAGACAGGCCAGCCGGACCTCGCCGTCCAGGAGCTGGAGCGGCTGCTGGCGATCGATCCGGGTGCCACCGAAGTTGCCGAAGAGCTGCACCGCCTGCGGACGAAGTAGCGGGCTTTTCTGTAACTCGTGTGGCGCCACCTGTTGTTGCGTTACGCCGTGGCTGGAATCCATCAGTGACATCCCTGTCGCGGTGTCCACGAGGGGCCACGAAAATCCGTTGGTTTCTCGTGGGCAGCGCGGGCCATCCGCCCGTCGCTGCGCCGCCCGAAAAGGCACGCGAATTGCTCGATCGGGCGCGCATGAAGCCGCACACGCTCGACCGGTCGAACTACTCGCCCCTGCTCCTGTCCCGCGTCGCGGCCGGCTGGCGGCGCCTCGCCGAGGACGAGCGGCGCGGAATCATCACCTCGGCGCACCTCGCGGCCGACCTCGCGGCCCTCGACGCGCCGGCGGCCATCCTCGCGATGGCGGGCCGTGTGGTTCAGGACGAGATCCACCACCTGGAGGTGTGCGCTCGTGTGCTCGAGGAGGTGGACCCGGCTGCGCGCATGAGCGCGCGCATCGAGTGCGCGTTGGGGACCTCCCGCCCGTCACCGGATGAGACTGTGCTCGCGCGCACGCTCGTCGCCGAGTACGCGCTCGGCAAACCGGCCACCGCGTCGGCCTTCGCGGCCGCCCGCGCGCTGGTGCGGGAGCCGCTGTTCGGCTGGGCCTACGCGGAGCTTCTGCACGACGAGACCCGCCACGCGACGTTCGGCGCGCGCGCCGCCGCATGGGTGATCCGCGCCTGGTCCACCCAGCAGCGCCAGGCGCTGTGGACCCACTGCCTGACCAGCGGCGCGTCCGCCACGACGCCGCGCCCGAAGGACGCCGAGGCAGAGGAGCTCGGCCTGCTGCCCGGCGAGCTCGACTGCACGCTGCCGCGCTGGATCATCCCGCACCTCGCGCCCCTCGGCATCCACCCGCGGCCCGCGAACGCGCAGGCGCTGGTTCACTGAACGGCGGGGACCTGATCCCTGCGGCGCGGGATCATCGCTCAATCAAGTCGTGAAGCGTCCTCAGCGCGGAGGGCGGCGGACTTGATTGAGCGACGATCGTCTCGGTGCGGGAGGCCCGTTGAGGGGGATAGGCAATTCCGTGCCCCTGGCACGCAATTGCCTAGTCGTAGTACTCGGCGCCGAGGTGCGTGATGAGCTCCTCGCCGCGGAGGTGACGGAGGGTGTTCTTCAGCTTCATCAGCTGGATGAAGAGATCGTGCTCCGGGTAGAGGCCGGGCGCCGTCTGCGGGCTCTTCCAGTAGAACGACAGCCACTCCTGGATGCCGCTCATCCCGCAGCGCTGCGCGAGGTCCATGAACAGCGCCAGGTCGAGGACGATCGGCGCCGCCAGGATCGAATCGCGGCAGAGGAAGTCGATCTTGATCTGCATCGGGTAGCCCATCCACCCGAAGATGTCGATGTTGTCCCAGCCTTCCTTGTTGTCACCGCGCGGCGGGTAGTAGTTGATGCGCACCACGTGGTGCATCTTCCCGTAGAGATCGGGGTAGAGATGCGGCTGGAAGATGTGCTCCAGCGATCCGAGCTTCGAGACTTCCTTCGACTTGAACGACTCCGGATCGTCGAGGACCTCGCCGTCGCGGTTGCCGAGGATGTTCGTCGAATACCAGCCCTCGACGCCCAGCAGGCGCGCCTTGAAGCCGGGCGCCAGGATCGTCTTCATCAGCGTCTGGCCGGTCTTGAAGTCCTTGCCGCCGATCGGCACGCCGTTCTTCTTCGCCAGCTCCATCAGCGCCGGCGTGTCGACGGTCAGGTTGGGCGCGCCGTTCGCGTAGGGAACGCCGCACTTCAGCGCCGCGTACGCGTACACCTGCGACGGCGCGATCTCCGGATCGCTCTCCTGCAGGCCCTTCTCGAACGCCGCCAGCGTCGCGTGAACCGGCGACGGGCTGCGGTACACCTCGGTCGAGCCGCACCAGACCATCACCAGACGATCGCAGTTGTTGTCCTTCTTGAAGCGCTTGATGTCCTCGATGACCTGCTCGGCGAGGTCCGCCTTCGACTTGCCCTTCTTCTGGTGGGTCGCGGTCAGCTTCTTCACGTACTCCTGATCGAACACCGGGGTCATCGGCTTCACCGACGA
>Ga0070690_100001063_pt1 | contig 14103 bp, 8 predicted proteins | sample KBSS33HmetaG_FD_64671 | JGI IMG/M metagenome (GOLD analysis project Ga0070690, IMG submission 64671) | Switchgrass rhizosphere microbial communities from Kellogg Biological Station, Michigan, USA - KBS S3-3H metaG | ecosystem: Host-associated > Plants > Roots > Rhizosphere ... | reverse complement strand
CTGCAGGTATATTTCAAGACCAGGCTGGCGAGAAATACCCGCGTCGACGTTGCTTACACGTTTTCGCAGTCGAAAGCCGACTTCGGGTTAACCGACTCGTCAGGCACCAACAGTCAATGGGCGTTGCAGGATGTAAACAATCCTAATGTTGATCTGGGACGCTCGGACATTAACAGGCCGCATATATTTGTTGCAAATGCTATCTACAACGCTCCGAATTTCAAGGGTAGCAATTCGTTCGTTCGGACCGTATTCGGCGGATGGGAGATCGCAACGATCGTTCAAATAAGCAGCGGCACGTCGTTAACCCCGACCATTAACGCAACAGGTCTCAGCTACTTCGATCCAGTGATAAATCCGGCTACAATAAATAACGATCCTACCGATGGATGCGTACCCACAACCGGATGCCCATACGGGGTTCATAATTTCCAGGCTGGATTTACAGGAACGGGCACTAATGTAGCCAACCAGCGACCGCTGCGGGACATGAGTGTGTCTTGCAAAGCTACGGGTGATAAGACCTCGTTCATCAATCCTGCCGCATTCACGCTGACAGGAATAAAGATCGGAGAACTGTCGCCGGTTGATTCACGAGGTGCCTGTCTTGGGCCGCCGACTGAGAACATCGACTTGTCCTTCTATAAGAACTTTTCACCGAGCTGGCTGAAGGAAAGCTTCTTTGGTGAAAGTGCCAGGATCCAGTTCCGCCTGGAACTATTCAATGCTTTCAACACGCCGCAATTCCGGGGTGATCAAATACCTCTTACTTTTGCAACTGGACAGGTAGTGTGCGGAGCTAACCCCTGCAGTCCAACTAACAACACAATTACCGGCGTTCAGAACAGCGGTGTTGTGAATCCGACTTTCGGCATCGCGAATGGCACAAAAGGAGGCCGGGAAATTCAATATGCGTTGAAGCTTGTGTTTTAAGGCTTTTCGCTAGGCCCTTAGGAAGAAGGTAAGGCCGGCTACGGCTTTACCTTCTTATTGTTTTTGTTCTATGATTTCGGCATTGATTCCAGTCCTGTGTTTTTCGGCATGCTTTCCAGATTCATTCTTCTTGTCGTCGCTGTCTCGACGCTAAATCTTTACAGTCAAACCGTCCGCAGACAGCCGGCACGCGTTCAGCCCAGGGAAAAGGCAGCACCCGCAAAAAGTGCTACGGATGATGAGCTTGGTCGGCATTTGAGCGCGGCCCAGGGTTATCAGCTCGCCGGCGACCTGGAGCACGCGTCGATCGAGAATCGAGCCGTCCTCGGAATAGCCTTGCGCCGCGTCGGGCTGCTTGAACTGGAACAGGGAAAAGATACTGAGGCGGCAACGCATCTTGCTGCCTCGCTTGAATTTGAAAATGACTCGACAGCCCGCGCCGGGTTAGCCGTCGCCTACCTTCATTTGGCCCGAAGGGACGATGCCTTGGTTCAGGCGCAAACGGCTGTAGCTCTCGATCCCAAAAATTCCCGAGCGCATCAGATCCTCGCAAGTCTATACTACGGCGGTGAAAATTATCAGGCAGCTTTACCCGAACTCGAAGATGTTTTTCGTCTCGAGCCCGACTTTGACAGCGCATATCTGCTGGGACTTACCTATTTAAGACTAAAACAACTCGAGAGGGCGAAATTGCTTTTCGACGAGATCGACTCAACGGTAAAGAATCGAAAGGCTGATATTCACATATTATTTGGCCAGGCGTACGAAGACACCGAGTATCCCGCAGAGGCGGAACGAGAGTTCAGCCGGGCGCTCGAACTGGACCCAAAAGTCCTCAAGGCCCATTTTTATAAAGGATTTGTGATCCTACAGCATGGCGGAAGCGAACGTGTAGGCGAGGCGGGAACAGAGTTCGAAGCTGAGCTACGAATGACACCCGCTGATTTTCACGCAAACTTCTTTGCCGGAGTCGTCGCGTCGACGGAGGGAGACCATAAGAAAGCTATCATTTTTCTTCAACGCGCGGTTGCGACAAACCCGAAAAATGCTGAAGCTTATCTATTTCTTGGCCAGTCGCAGATGGAGGTTAACGACTTGGTTAACGCCGAGAAGAGCCTGAGATTGTCACTCAAGCTTTCAGAGGGAACTCCAAATCAGGACACAAAGAATAGAAGGACGCACTTTATGCTCGGACGGTTGTTGACGAGAACCAACCGCAAGGCGGAAGGCGATGCTGAGCTGGCAAAGGCTCGACAGATCCAGAGCCGTCTTCTCGAATCGGATCGCGAAGAGATCAAGAATATTACCCGTCCGCTTGGAACCGTGGATACGAAAGCGGGCAGCGCACAGAAAGTCTCAGTGAGCAGCAGCACGACGACCAAACCCACCGATCCAAAGCAAGCCGCTGAGTTCGCCAAAGCAAAGACCCAGTTGGCCGAGATCGTGGCTCAGGCATATCACAACCTTGGCGTTATAGCGGTACAGCAGGGAGATCTTCCGGGAGCAAGCAACAATTTCGAGGCCGCATCGGGATGGAAAGCGGATCTGCCGGGCCTTGATCGAAACTGGGGCATTGTCAGCTTTCGCGCCGGCCAATTTGACAAGGCTGCCGGACCCCTGGAACGGCACTTGAAGGCTAATCCAAAGGATGATCTTGTGAGAAAAATGCTCGGGTCGATCTACTATTTTACGCGAGATTACAAACGGGCTGTGGCGACGCTAACACCGGTCGAGCAGCAGCTTGCGGGTGACACCGAGCTCGCATACTTCTTCGGGGTTTCACTCGTACAGCTTCAAGTCCGTGATCGTGCTGTGGCTTTATTCAACCGTTTGAGCGATCAGAATCCGCGTGATACTCAGGCTCGATTTTACGCGGCGCAAGGTTTTGTTCTGCTTGGCGACTATGCCCGGGCTCTCAAAGAGTTTGCGGCGGTCGCCGAACTTGACCCTCAGATGAAGCAGGTCCACTACAATGCCGGCCAGGCGCTGATCCGAATGAATCGGTTGGATGAGGCGGAGAAAGAGTTTCGACAGGAGCTTCAGCTCGACCCATCTGATACTCTATCGAAATATCATCTCGCTTTCACGATGCTCGAGCGCAATATCCAGACCGACGAGGTGGTCAGGCTTCTCAACGAAGCTATCGAGGCCCGGCCCGACTACGCCGATGCGCATTATCAGCTCGGAAAGATATATATTGGAAAGGGCGACATCGACAATGCCATCGGCCAACTCGAGACAGCTGTGCAATCCGACCCGAAAAAGGAATACATACATTATCAATTGAGCATCGCATATCGCCGGGCAAAACGGACGGCCGACGCTGACCGGGAACTCAAGCTCTACAGCGATCTCAAGGCCGCTAACCGCCAGGTGACTCCATCACTGCCTCAAGAATAATGAAACTTGCCCAAGCACTTCGAACCCTGGTGCTCGCTACCGGCACGTTAGTGGTCCTTGGTTCCGGCATTTCCGTTTATACTCAGGTTTCCGGAAACGACCGAATTCTTGCAAAGTTTGAAAAGGACCTTGAAGCGGGGAAGCTTGCCCAATCGGAAAAGCCGTTGCTGGACTATGCACTTGCCCATCCCAATGATGCAAAGGCTCTGGAGCTAATGGGACGCTTAAGATTGAAGCAGGGACGGATCGACGAAGCGCTGGCACTTTACCGGCGGGTGCTCACACTGGATCCGCAATTTGTTTCAGCGAAAGTAAATTACGCTGCTGCGTTGCTGTTAATAGGACAATCCGACGAGGCGATTCGGCTTCTTAAAGGAATAGACCCTTCCGGGATCAAAGACCTGATCACACGGCTAAATCTCGCTCAGGCCTTGGTGCTCGCGGGGAATTGTCCGCAGGCCCTCGCTGTGGCCGCTGGACTGCCCGCCGCGGTATTGAACACCGATGCCTTGGCGATCCGCGCCACGTGCTATGTACAGCTTGGCCGGACAAGTGATCTTGACGTCCTAGTCCCGATCGCAAAGAAGGGCATCACGACCAGTCCTAATGCGGTCATGAGATTTGCCGGGGTGATGATCGATGCGGGCCGTTCCAAGGCCGTGATTGAGGTCCTCCAACTTGTCTCAAGGTCGATGCCTGCCAATTCAAAAGCTCTTACACTGCTGGGCAAAGCCGAGATCATGGAAAAGGATTTTGCAGCAGCTCAACAGCATTTGGGACGAGCGGCGGCGTTGGAGGCCAATTCGCCTGAGGTCGCGTATCTGCAGGCTCAACTTGAGATCGAACGGGGAAATGTCGGGGCTGCAATCCCTTTTCTGAAAAAGGCTGTGCAGCTTGCGCCGAGTTCGCCTGACATTCTTGCCGGATTGGCTCTAACGGCGATCAAGGCAAATCAGCCGAGGGACGCGGTCGAGGCGGCCGAAAAACTCCTTGCCTTAAAGCCTGATGATCCTGACGGTCTGTACCTGTTAGGTGCCGCGGCCCTGCAAATCGGAGATCTCCAAAAAGCTCAATCTAATCTGGAGCGATACACCCTTGTTAGGCCGAAAGACTCGCGGGGGTGCGTCGCTCTTGGTTTGACGCTTGCCGCACAGAGGGACCAGATCGAGCCGGCCCGGCAGCAGCTGCTTCATTGCTTAGAGATCGATCCTGGCAATGTTGAGGCCAAGTACCAGATCGGGCTTTCGTACAAAGCCCAGGGGGATACCACACAGGCGATCCGCTTTCTTGAACAAACTGTAGCTACTGCTCCGCGACATGCTTCCGCTCTTCGAGATCTTGGCACAGTTTATTTGCAGGCCGGCAATGAGGCGAAAGCGCGTGAGATGCTGGAGCGTTCTGCGGCGATCGATCCCAATGACGCCGAAACCCATTTCCAGCTAAGCCGCCTTTATAATTTGATCGGCGACGCAGGATTGGCCAAACAGCACTTGGAGCTATTTCAAAAGATCAAGAACAGAAAAAGTCAGTGACCAAGTTCACTCAAGCCTCGGGCCGATCCGAGAACCGATGAAAGCCGTAAAGATAATTGTTATTCTGCTCACTGTAGCGATCGGCGTTGAATTTATCATCGATCCGGCGTCGCAGAGTGCGCAGGAACGGGCGAAGCGAACGAATGATCCTCTTGCCGATTGGAAGCCTTCTGACGAAGCGCGGGATATCAAATATGTTGGAACGCAAACATGCCTTCAATGTCATTCGAAAGACAAACAGATTGATACTCCCATGGCGCATGCGACTCTGCTTCCCGGGGATAGCGAGATCCTCAAGAAAAATCCCTTGTTGAAATTCAAGAATGGTCCTTATTCTTACGAGCTGGCCAAGCGGGGCGGTGACTTCATCTATAGCGTAACGGATGGTGTGAATAAGATATCCGAGCCGGTAGCCTACTGTTTCGGCGAAGGTCAAAAAGGCCAAGTTTACATCTTCTACCACAACGGCCGACTTTACGAATCGAAAGTCACATTTTACAAAGGGATCCAGGCCCTGGATTTTACCGTTGCGCAGAACCATGAGGTTTCCAAATCCCTTGAAGAGGCGATCGGACGACAAATTCCCGCGGGCGAAGCTTTGAATTGTTTTAGCTGTCATTCAACGGGATCGGTCCAGAATAAGCAGCTCAAGCCTGCTAACCTGACCCCCGGCGTCAACTGCGAGGTCTGCCACGGCCCGGGTGAAGAACATATCAAAGCTTTCAAGGCGCGAGACCTCAAGAACCTTCGGATCTACAATCCGGCGAAGATGCCTACCTTCGAACTATCGCAGCAATTCTGCGGCACTTGCCATGTCGGATTCGAAAAGGTCCTGACAATGGAGAAGAATGTTGAGACAGTACGTTTTCAACCCTACCGTCTTTTTAATAGTGCGAAGCATGATACAACCGATCCGCGGCTGAGTTGTGTGGCATGCCACGATCCGCACGAAAAAACTCAGCGAGAACCCGCGTTTTACGACACGAAATGTTTCGCGTGCCACCTTTCGGCCTCGAAGGATGCAAAAACGCCGACACGCAACGCCTCCGCGTGTCCGGTGGCTACGCAGAATTGCGTGTCTTGCCACATGCCGAAAACGGACGTGCCCGAAATGCACTTTAAGTTCACTGATCACTGGATCCGCATCGTTAAACCCGACAAGCAGTGATAAAATATTCTGACTTTCGCGCATTGTTTCCCTTTACGGAGGAATCGTCTCATCCTGAAGATCCGCAAGTTCTCTTGTATAGCACTGCTATTCTCATGTGTTTTTGGGGGTATTACGCTCATAGTCGCCCAGGGTGACCGGTATGAGTGTTCCGGCCGAAAGATCCCGCATTTTACTGACATAACTGCCAAGACAGGCATCAAGTTTACGCACGCCTCGGCACCAGAGAAAAAATATATTGTCGAATCGATGAGCGGCGGCGTTCTGTTGATCGATTATGACCGTGACGGATTGCTGGATATTTACCTAACGAATGCTCCAACCGTCGACATGGCCCTCAAGAATCAAAAATCGCGCAGTGCGCTTTATCATAACAACGGGGACGGAACGTTCACCGATGTCACCGACAAAGCAGGAGTTGGTTTTCCGGGCTTTGCTATGGGCGGAGCGGTTGGCGATTACAATAACGACGGCTGGCCTGACATGTACATCACCTGCCTTGGAGCCAACGTTCTTTACCGGAATAACGGCGACGGCACCTTCACCGACGTTACGGCGGCCGCGGGCGTTGGCGATCCAAGATGGTCGGCCGGGGCAGCGTTTGGCGATTATGATGGCGACGGCTTTCTAGACCTCCTCGTCTCAAACTACGTCGATTTTAAGCTTAACGATCTTCCCGGATTTGGTTCCAGCCCGACATGTAAATATCGTGGCATCGATGTTCAGTGCGGGCCCCGCGGATTGAAAGGCGCCGGCGATTCGCTATACCACAACAACGGCGACGGTACATTCACCGATGTCTCTAAACAGACTGGCTTTGATGACCCGAGCGGCTACTACGGATTGCAGGTTGTATGGTCCGACTTTGGAAACACCGGCCGCCTGGATGCGTATGTCGCCAACGATTCTACGCCGAACTTGTTCTATCGCAATGATGGCAACGGAAAGTTCAAAGAGATCGGTCTGGAATCTGGAACCGCGGTAAGCGGCGACGGGTCTGAGCAAGGATCAATGGGTGTTGCCGTTGGCGATTATCTGCACACGGGCAGGTTCTCGATCTTCGTCACCAATTTCGTCGATGAGTACGACACGCTCTATCGCAACGACGGCGATTACAGCTTCACCGACGTTGCGTTGGCGGCAAAAGTAGCTCAATCTTCCCGGCCTTATGTGAAATGGGGAACGGGTTTTGTTGATTTTGATAATGACACCTGGCTCGACCTTTTTGTGGTCAATGGCCATGTTTACCCGCAGATCGACGCGCAGCCGCTCGGTGCCCGCTATCGCCAGCCAAAACTTTTGCACATGAATTTGGGCGATGGAAATTTTTGCGATGCAGGCAAGCAGGCGGGCCCTGCCCTGACCGAGCCGCGTGCGTCTCGCGGGGCCGCGTTCGGAGATCTAGATAATGACGGCAATATCGACGTCGTTGTCGGTGATCTGGACGGTCCGCCGATGATCCTTCATAACGACAGTAGTTCGGGAAATCATTGGATAACCTTCGAGCTGGGCGCGATCAAGGGCAATCCGCTTGCGATCGGTGCACGCGTAAAGGTTGTTGCCGGCGGCGTGATCCAAACTGATGAAGTTCGAAGCGGGGGCAGTTACCTGTCGCAAAATGATCTCCGGCTTCATTTCGGATTGGGCAAAGCGACGAAGATCGATTCGATCGAGATCCGTTGGAACTCGGGGAAAGTCGAAACCATCAAAGACATTGCTGCAGACAAGTTTTATTCGATCCGCGAAGGAGAAGGAATCGTTCCGTTCGAAAAAATTAGACCCATATTGAAAACCAAACCGTGATCCAAAATTTGCAGCATGTAGGCTAAGCTATGAAATCTCTGTTTAAGGTACTTTTCATCGGAAGCTTATTGACGACGATCTCTGTCGCTCAATCCAAAAATATTCAGTCACCGGCGGATTTCAGCGGAACTTGGATTTTGGACAAGAAGAAAAGCATCTTTTCATTCCCAGATGGCGGCAAGATAAATGATTTGAGTGACGCAGTAAATTTGGAAGACTATACATTGGTAATCACTCAAAAAGACCCTGAGATAAGAATCCTGCAGAGCTTCTCGTTTCGAGGCGACGCAAAGCGGTACGAGATCACATTGTTCTTTGACAAACGCGGGGAGATTAATCAGGGGCCGCACAAAATGTACGATGCGAGGGATACATCAAAGAAGACTTTTGAGCTTATTGACGTGACCGTCAAATCCAAAACCTCTCAAAAAAATAATAAGCTATTGCGCATGGGATCGTATCAATTCAAGTGGTGGGGAACGTACAACGCGATCGTCGCGCAGACATTTGAATTGTCCAATGACGGACTCTCACTAAGCCTGCTAACGGACGTGACTTTCATGGTAGATGATCCACTATTCGGAAATCAAAAAAGCAAGCTTGTGTTTACGAAGCAGCAGTAGAAAACTTGTGGCGTTGAAACGAACTAGATTTACATTTGCATTTACGTGGGTCGGTTTGTTTTTGGTTTTCGCTGAAACATCGTTCGCTCAAACTTCAGCCATCTCTTTCACCGATATTTCCGCCGCTAGCGGGATCACCGTGCCGCATGTTTCGACTCCCGAAAAACGTTATATTGTTGAATCGATGAGCGGCGGAGCTGCGGTCTTTGACTGCGACGGCGACGGGTTCCTCGACGTCGCCACGGTCAACGGTTCGTCTGTCGACCGATATAAAAAAGGCGGCGATCCGATGATCACGGTCTACCGCCAGGTAAATGGCGAGAAAACCAGGATCCCGACATTTGAAAACATTACTCAGTCAGCAGGCCTCACGCGCAAAGGCTGGGGAATGGCTGTGACTGCGGTCGATTACGACAACGACGGCGTTCTCGATCTTCTGGTCACAGGTTTTGACGGCAACGCTTTGTACCATGGCGTTGGCCCGTGCAAGTTCCAGGACGTGACGGAAAAGTCCGGGCTGCATGGCCAAGGATTTATGACCGGAGCTGCCTGGGCGGATTATGATCGTGACGGATTCCTTGATGTTTTCGTTGCGGGATACGTCAAGATAGATCTCAATGATCTTCCGGTTTTTGGCAGCTCGCAGACATGCTCATACAAAGGTATTCGTGTTCAATGCGGACCTCGCGGACTTCCCGGCGACCGTGATTATTTGTATCACAATCGCGGTAATGGAACCTTCGAAGAGGTCGCCGTTAAGGCGGGAGTCGCCGATCAGACGACAAAATACTTTGGCCTGGGAGTTGAGTGGGCTGATTACGACAACGACGGCTGGCCCGATCTGTTTGTCGCCGATGACAGTTCGCCAAATCTGCTTTACAAGAACGATCATACCGGAACATTTACCGATGTAAGCTTTGCTGCTGGGGTAAGCTATAACCGCTCGGGAGATGAGCAGGGAACCATGGGCGTCACCTGGGGCGATTATGACGGCGACGGAAAGCTCGACTTATTCGTTACTAATTTTGACAACGAATACAATGCGCTTTACAAGAACCTGGGTGCGAAAGGCTTCCTTGACGTCGCCCTCGAGACAGGTGTCGGTGCTCCGAGCATCCCATACGTAGGCTGGGGAACATCTTTTGCCGATCTTGATAATGACGGATGGCTTGATCTTTTGGTCGTCAATGGCCATGTCTACCCGCAGATCGAACTTGCAAAAAGCGAAACTCAGATGGGATTTCTACAGGACTTTCTTCTCCATCGAAATCTCGGCAACGGTACGTTCGAAGAAATTTCCGAACAGGCCGGTTTGCGCAAACTTCCTTTGCGTTCCCGTCGCGGAGCCGCGTTCGGAGATCTTAATAATGATGGACTGATCGACGTTGTTATTACGAACGTCGGCGAGCCGCCGACAGTTCTTCTGAATACGACGCAAAACCAAAATAGCAGTGTTACGTTTCGGTTGCTGCAGTCAGGCCCAAATCGCGACGCGATCGGCTCTCGACTGACTCTAAAGACAAACAAACGATCGATGATACAGGAAGTCGAAGCCGGAGGTAGCTACCTTTCACAGAATGACCTGCGGCTTCATTTCGGCCTTGGTACAGATGAGAAGATAGTTTCTGCCGATATACGCTGGAGCGACGGCAAAGTTGAAACCGTCGCGGGCGTCCAGGCAAATCAGATCGTAACAATTACACAAGGCAAAGGCGTTACAAGCTCACAGAATTTTCGCAATCGCTGATCATGGAAAAATGAGACTGTCGCAATTTACCCCAAAATGCCAGTCATCGTTAGTGGCTCTGCTGGCGACAGCGGTTTGTCTGCTCGGGCCGGCAATTACTTTTGGACAGGTCCTTGGCGATCCGATGGACGTCAGTCAGGATTTTCACAAATTCGAAAATGTTTATTTCGTAGGCAGTAAATTGAATAGCTTTGATCCGGCAACTGGCCTTGGTAGCGTCACATGGGATCGCTATTTACTAAGTACGACACTGAGTTTCAACAAAGTCGATGTCGGATGGGCAAAGGGAAAAGCAACGGAGTTTCCGGGCACCGAGTACGACGAAAATCCTCGTCTGCCTTTCTCGATATCCTTTGTTAGTCCGCGAACCATTCGGCTGCGCTTTAATTCCCGAAACCTGCCCTTCGACAGTGGCCCATCGCTGATGCTCGATGGGCCGCCAAAGACTGACAGCAGCTGGAAGGTGGAGCAAACTGACAAGTGGATCACCTACACCAGTGAGTTTGGAAAGGTGGTCATCATCAAAGATCCCTGGCATATCGAGTTTTACGATGCCGCCGGCAGGCTTCTAACACGCACACTGAATATCGGAGACCCGCATACTTATCTATCAACGGTCCCGTTCTCGTTCGTTCGTCGGGCGAGCGATCTGAACCGTCGCTTTGCCGCGACGTTTGAGTTGTCTCCAGACGAAAAACTTTTCGGTACGGGTGAATCTTTCACTCGCCTGAATAAACGCGGGCAGAAGATCAATGTTTTTACGCGTGACGGCATGGGTGTCCAAGGGCAGCTGATGTACAAACCGATCCCGTTCTTCCTCAGCAGCAATGGCTACGGGATGTTCGTGCACACCAGCGCGCCGGTGACATTCGATTTTGGTCACGATTACGATCAGCACAACGCAATCTATTCCGCGGACGATCAACTAGATCTTTTTATCTTTCTTGGTGAACCAAAGGATATTTTGTCGGAATACACAGCCTTAACGGGCCGGAGTCCTGTGCCGCCGCTTTGGTCATTCGGATTCTGGATGAGCCGGATCACCTACAAGTCTGAGGACGAAGTACGCGACGTCGCTGCTAAACTCCGCGAGCACAAAATTCCGGCGGACGTCATTCATCTCGATACTGGCTGGTTTGAGACCGATTGGCGGAGCAACTATAAATTTTCCACTTCGCGATTTCGTGATCCGGCTAAGATGATCGCGGATCTAAAAAACCAGGGCTTTCACATAAGCCTCTGGCAATACACTTATTTCACCCCGAAAAATGATCTATATAAGGAGATCGTCGATAAGGGTTACGAGGTGAAAAATGAAAACGGCACAGCGCCCTTCGAGGACGCTGTTCTCGACATGAGCAATCCGACGGCGGTGAAATGGTACCAGGATAAACTTGCCGGTCTTCTGAAAATGGGAGTCGGCGCCATCAAGGTCGATTTTGGCGAAGGTGCGCCTATCACAGGACAATATTTTTCCGGAAAGCTGGGCCTCTACGAGCACAATCTATATCCTCTGCGATACAACAAAGCCGTTGCAGACATCACAAAACAAACGACCGGCGACTCGATCATCTGGGCGCGAAGCGCGTGGGCTGGAAGCCAGCGATATCCCTTGCATTGGGGCGGCGACGCCGAGAATACGAATTCGGCAATGGCGGCAGAATTGCGCGGCGGCTTGTCCTTCGGGTTGTCGGGCTTCACCTATTGGAGTCACGATGTAGGTGGTTTTGTGGATCGCCCGTCGCGGGATCTTTATCGCCGCTGGATGGCGTTTGGCGTACTTACGTCACACGTTCGAGCGCACGGTGCGCCTCCCCGCGAGCCTTGGGAGTATGACAAAGCTCTGACCGACGATTTTCGACGCGCACTCAACCTTCGCTACTCGCTGATGCCTTACATCTACGCGCAGGCAAAAGACTCGTCGGCAAAAGGCTTTCCGATGCTGCGGACGCTGTTCTTTGAGTTTCCCAAGGACCCGACTAGCTGGTTCATTGAGGACGAATACATGTTCGGCTCGGACCTGCTTGTTGCCCCGCTCTTCGAGGAATCGAGCAGCCGGAAAGTTTATTTGCCGCCCGGTAAATGGATTGATTATCAAACCGGAAAGGTCTACGAAGGTGAACGTTGGTACGCCATTGCGGCCGGGCAGATCCCGATAGTTCTCCTCGCTAGAGACGGCACCATTCTTCCGCATGTCCAGCTGGCGCAGAGCACTTCCGAGATCGACTGGAGATCGATCGATCTGCGAGTATTCAGCGCCGATAAGAAGAGTGGGGTTCGCGGCCTTTTCGCCTCGCCCGATATAGCACCGCAGACAATAGAGCTTGTTTCTGAGCGTGACGGTTACAGGTTGAAAAAAGATCCGTCAAAAGGAGCTATAAACTGGCAGATCACCTCAAGTCAGAAAGGAAAGTAGTAGTGTTAATACTGATGGGATTTTCGACGGATTTTGCATGGACTATTGACGATTAAGGTATATAATTTTGGTAAGAGTAGTAGTCGAATATTCGCTTAGAATAGGCTTTTGTTGACGATGATTTGGGGGCAAAGCATATGACTAAGAAGCTCCTGGCAATTACTATCGCCTTCATTTTTGGATCCTTTCTGGCGGTTCCAGCGCAGCTTCCGAACCCTGATGCCGGTACAGTGCCCAAAAGCCTTGAAGCTGATAGTACGAGAGTGCGATCGATGGAGCTCGAACGAGTAAAACGGGCTGGAGACAAGGGAAACGGGCAGCCCGAAGCTTATCGCAGATTTAACTTTACAGAGATCAAGAAGGATTTCGAGCAAATACAGCTCGTGTTCGATTCCCGAGTAGTTAAGACATACAAATCAACGAACCCGATCGATTACCTGCGCATTTCCGATGGCTCCGATGAGATCAGGCTGCGGGCATCGCGGCTCAAGGCTAATCTATTCTTCGAAAAAACCAAGAATGAGAAGGTCGATACCATTTCGGTCGATCCTAAAGGGCGTCAGGAGATCGTCAAGAAGCTGATCATCAACCTCAATGATGCGCTCAGAAGCCTCGTGACCAATCCGATATTTCGAAATCCTGGAGTGATAGATCCGAAGGATTCAGAAAGAGCTAATTCCGATCTCGACCGGATTATCCTTTTGGGCTCGCAGCTTTCACTGGTTGGCGGTAAAGAAAATTGATCCAAAAAAAAGTGGTTGCGCGAGAGAAGAACAGCTTGCCGGGCATACCGTCGGTTTCGGCGGATTCGATTGTTTTGGGGTGAATTTGATCATCCCAACGGTATATAATGATCATGTTGGTTCCACACATCTCATGGCCGTTCGCCGGTCTTAAGGAAGGTATAAATGAACAGGTTAATACTCTTGGCACCTTTTGCTTTGATTCTTGCACTATGCCCGGTCGTTCTTGGACAAGCCAGTCCGGCGCCTCCTGGTGCGGGGGATAGGAATACCGGTTCCACAAACATAAAGGAGAGGTCGATCGAGCTTGAACGCATCGATCGCGAAATGCATAAGTCTGATAAGGCTACTGAGCCGGCGGCCACTGCGAACTTTGCTCAGATCAAGGAGGATTTCGAGCAGATCCAGGTCGTTTTCGACAAAGGAATTGTTAATACCTACCAGACGTCGAATCCTATGGATTATCCGAAGATCGCCGACTCGGCAACGGAGCTGAAGGATCGCGCGACTAGGCTCAGATCCAACCTTTTCCCGGATAGGCCAAAGAAAAGTAAGGACAAGAAAGAAGACGTGGAATATGTACCAGTGTCGGGCGCACCGGCCGAAGTGGTCAAAAGCCTTATCATCAACTTGAATAGTTCTTTAAGCACATTTGTCGCAAGCCCGATATTCCAAAACGCGAAGGTTGTCGATCCTAAAGAAGCCGAAAAGGCCCGGCTCAACCTTGAAACGATCATC
>Ga0070690_100001060_pt1 | contig 14113 bp, 4 predicted proteins | sample KBSS33HmetaG_FD_64671 | JGI IMG/M metagenome (GOLD analysis project Ga0070690, IMG submission 64671) | Switchgrass rhizosphere microbial communities from Kellogg Biological Station, Michigan, USA - KBS S3-3H metaG | ecosystem: Host-associated > Plants > Roots > Rhizosphere ... | reverse complement strand
TCGCGATAATAATGGATCTTGGAATGCCCAACAGAACCTGACAGCAACCTCACAGCTACAGCAGGATACTTTTGGTTACTCGGTAGCCATCAGCGGCGACACGATTGTCGTGGGTGAACCTTACGCAAGTGTCGAATTCGCGCCCGGTCAGTTCACTCCTTACGTAGGGGCTGCTTATGTGTTCGCCCGGACAGGAACTTTCTGGACTCAGGAGGCAGAGCTAAGACCGAACGATTTTGACAGTTTCGACAATTTCGGGTGGGCCGTCGGAATCAGCGGCACTACGGCTGTCGTCAGTACCCACCACGATTTCCGAGGGGCTTACGCCTTCGGTCGCAATGGTCCAACATGGGTACAGCAAGACAGGTTTCAGAACCGCATCGGTGATTATTCGAATTCGGTGGGAATTAGCGGCGACACAATCATCGTTGGATCACCTACCAACAACGCAATCGATTTGGATCATGGAACAGGCTCAGCATTTATCTTCCGAAGTACTGACGCCGACGGCGATGCAATACCTGATGATTGGGAACGCAATGGAGTTTTCTTCGACGGCGTCTTCGTAAACCTGCCGGCAATGGGTGCGACTCCGAGCCATAAGGATATCTTCGTGCATGCGGATTCAATGCAGCAGTCACCGAGCGGGGTAGTTCTTACGCCTGATGCAAAAATGCTCAAGTTGGTGATTGACGCCTTCGCAGCCGCGCCAGTGAAGAACCCGGATGGGAAGAAGGGTATTCGTATTCACATCGACGCCGGTCCTAACTCCATTATGAATCCAGCCACTGGCGCGAGGTGGGGACCACGGTCGGAGGCGCAGGTGTTTCCTTTTAAGGACGTGTTGGGCACGATTGCAGCGGATGTTTTCATCGATTTCGATCAGTTTAAGAATAAGTCAAGGTACACTGTCGCCAAACGCTCCCCAATTTTTCATTATGCGCTGTTCTGTAATGCCATCGCTGAACCAGTAAACCTCTTTACCTTCGGACTCGGACTCCGAGGCCAATTCCGAGACCTGCCAGGAACGGATCTCATTGTTGCACTGGGCGGAATGAAGCATAGAGACGGAACCCCTGGCAGCACCGCACTGCAACGAGCAGCGACGTTCATGCACTTTATCGGTCATGATCTCGGATTAAGACACGGCGGGGGCGACGACGTCGATTTGAAACCGAATTACCTAAGCGTCATGAACAATCGGTTCATTGATACTGGCCTACTCACAAATGGGAAGAAACAGCGCAAGCTCGATTTTTCGACACTGGGTTTGGGTTTTCTTGACGAACTCGATCTTGATGAAACCGTCGGTATCAGGGACCCAGCAAATCACTTCACAAAGTGGAACCCAGACACCGGCCGCTTTCAGGACGACCCGGTCTACCCACCTAAGTTCAATAAATGCTTAGAGAACATAGATGGTTATTACAAGACTTTTCAGCCGGCACTCGATTGGAACTGTGATGGTCAAATTCGTTCCGTTGTATTACCGGACTTGGATGATCTCGACCTTAACAGTGACGGCAAGTGCGTCTTTCCTAATCCTGCTGCAAAAGGAACACTGGACACGACTAAAGATGATCTCCAGGGTGATGACGAAATTCGCGACAACGTTGTCACTTCCGGTAAGAACCGAAAATGCGAAACTCCGGCGAAAGGGAGAGACATCCAGGCTGCCCCCGTTGGTTTCGAACAGCCCAACATCCTCACTGGTTATAACGACTGGGACAATCTGATCTATGACGGTGGTGGAAAGCTTGGACCAAGTGCAGTAGCCTCGGGAACCATTTCGGCCGCAAAAACCGGTCATGCAAAAGCCAGTGCTACAGGCGGCTTACTTATAGAAACATCCCTCACGCAACTGCTCGAGCCGCGTCCTACAGCGCTTATCGCTGAAGATGAACAAGCTCCAATAGATAACGTCACCTATTCACCGCCGGACGGCAACGCGCCGCTGACAGTTAACTTCGACGGCAGCGCATCCACAGCCGTTACCGGAACGATCACTAACTGGTCATGGGATTTTGGTGACGGCTCAACAGGATCAGGCGCGGTTGTCTCTCATACTTACACAACTCCCGGCGAATACTTCGCGACTCTGACTGTGACAGACAGCAACGGCAATGTGAATCTTTATCCGGAGCAGAACTATGTCAACGTCACCGAGCCAACACCAACGCCGTCGCCTACACCAACACCAACTGCAACGCCCACCCCAACGCCTACACCTGGACCAACGCCGATTCATATTGCGGGCGACGTTGATTCGACGTTCAACGCAACAGCGACGTGGGACCGGGGCTACGTGAATGTGACTGCGACACAACCTGACGGTCGCATGATTGTCGGTGGCTCGTTTGAATCATTCGCCGGCTGCGCAGGTTTCGGTATCGCCCGTCTTAATGCTGATGGCAGTTGCGATTCCACGTTCAATTCAGGTCTGACTTTCGATCAGTTCCAAAACTTCCACCGTGATGGGGGCCGCATCGGTGTTCGCGCATTGGCCTTGCAGCCGGACGGTAAGATTCTCGTGGGCGGGGCAAAAAACTCCTTCTTCGATCATGTCTTATCATGCCTCGTTCGACTTAACTCGGACGGGACACTCGATTCGTCGTTCAATGCTCATGACATCAATTTCCCTCCGCCCCCGCGGGGAATCGATTCAATAGAATCCATCGCATTGCAACCCGATGGCAAAGTGCTCGTTGCCGGTGCTTTCAGTTATCAAGTAGGAACAGAAAAGCGGGTGAACATTGCGCGACTGAATGCTGATGGCAGTCTTGACTTATCGTTCGCAATACCTGGCGGCGGAGCTGGGGTATTCGAACCGCTGACCATCCAACCCGACGGAAAGATCCTTGCAGGAGCTCGTGGTTTCGGCGCGACCGGAAACCACTATGGTTTAGCGCGACTCAATGTTAATGGCAGCGAGGACACCAGTTTTCATTTGCAAGTGTGCCCGGGCATCGGAGGAGCGCAGGTATATCAAGCGGTGGTTCAGCCAGATGGAAAGATTACTGCGGCTGGTGTGATGTCGATTGATGGCCGTTGTGATACTTCCGCGGAAAACCGCGTCGCACGCTTCAATCCTGACGGCACACTTGATAGCAGCTTCAACGATCCGTTGCCCAAGATTAACTCAGGTGGCACCGCAGCGCGAGGAGTCGCGCTTCAACCTGATGGCAAGATTCTCTTACTCGCCAACAACATGAATGCGACGGAAAACAGTATTCAGGTAATTGCGCGATTGAACTCCAATGGAAGTCTCGATTCGACATTCACGGTCGGCGCACAGCAGCCCGGTTTTTCGGGATTTGGCAGCGCCTTGAGTCTCGAACTTCAAGCTGATGGAAGAATCTTAGTCGCAGGCGACTTTCACGCTTTCAATAACGCCCCCGCAGAGGGCATCGTGCGGCTCAACTCCGACGGCAGTCGCGATGGTTCATTCACGTCCAATGGAGCAGGAGAGAACAGTGAGGTGTATGCGCTTTTGCGTCAACCGGACGGCAAGTTGCTAGTAGGATTCGTCAGCAGTAATGGGGTGGAGGCTCTAGGTAAGTTGAATGCTACCCATCTCAATGGACTCGGCCGATTGAACGCCGATGGCACAACTGATCAAACCTTCGTGCCTCCCTTTGGACGGGGTTCAGATGTCTTTGGTCTGGCACTACAGCCGGACGGTCGCCTACTTGTGGCCGGTAGCATGCACATCAACGGCGCGCTGGACACCACCGCCCTGGTGCGCTTGAACGCCAATGGCATGCTCGACTCAAGCTTCACGCCACCGCCCTTCATTACAGGCAATGCTGTGGCCCTCCAAGCCGACGGCAAGATCATTACGACCGGTACCTTCACTCTGAATGGAATCGTCCGACTGAACCCTGACGGAAGTCTCGACAACTCGTACAACGTTGTATTCAACCAGACCGTAACTACATTCGTAGTTCAACCCGATGGCAAGCTGCTCGTCGCTGGTCGATTCGACGGCATCAGCAATGTTGCACGCACCAACATTGCACGCCTCAATGCCAATGGGACTGTCGATACGAGTTTTAATCCCGGCGCCGGCCCAGAGGGTGGTAACGGAAATACGGTTCGCACAATGATCCTGCAGCCGGATGGGAAGATCATCATTGGCGGTATCTTTCTGCATTACGACGGTGTGGCGCGACCGAGCATTGCCCGCTTAAATGCGAATGGCTCGCTCGACACATCATTCGTTCCGGTTAACCCAAACACATTGCCAACGCAGTTTGTTCCGAACCAGGGAGTTGGTGCGCTGGCAATCCAACCGGACGGGAAAATAGTCGTTGGACCGGCACTGGCTGATTCGCTGACCGGTCCCTATCGTGTCTTTCGTCTGAATGTCGACGGCACTCTTGATGACACGTTTCCACTTCGGGCTGGTCTGGAGTGTGCGCAGTGCAATGTGCACGCCATCACCCTGGAACCGAACGGGCAGATTGTTTTCGGTGGCGAATTCGACGTCGTAAACAGTGAGCCACACCTGGCATTGGCCAGACTGCTTGGTCCAACAGAATCAACACCGACTCCAACACCAACTCCAACCCCCACGCCTACTCCCACTCCCACACCCACCCCTACTCCGACACCGGGAGTAACGAATATCCAATTCGTTAATTCAACTTATTCAGCAATCGAGGACGATCAACTTACGCTCATCCGCGTTACGCGGACGGGTGACCTCTCAGGCACTTCGTCCGTTCACTTCTCGACGGTCGATGACCCGGCCGCTATTCCGTGTTTCGACACGGTAAACAATCACGGTTCGGCTTTCGCGCGTTGCGACTATTCATCTACCACTATGACGTTGACGTTTGCACCGGGTGAGACTCAGCAGAGTGTAGCCATCTCGCTCACTGACGACACGTATGTGGAAGGGCCGGAGTCGTTGCACTTGCAGCTTGGTAATCCCCAGGGAGCAACGCTCGGCTCGACCGCTGATGCCACTCTTAACATTATCGACAACGACATCACCGCGGGCTTGAATCCAACGATGCTAACAGACTTCCTGGTGCGCCAGCATTATCTAGACTTCCTTACGCGCGAACCAGAGCCAGCCGGGTTCGTCGCGTGGGCGAAAGTGCTGCTGAATTGTCCGGATCCATTTAACTTCGATCCAAACTCGCCGTCCGCAAAGTGCGATCGCATCACCGTCTCTGCCGCGTTCTTCGGCTCTCAGGAATTTCGACTGAAAGGCTTCTTCGTCTTCAACTTTTATCGCGTCGCATTTAATCGGATCCCTGAGTATGCGGAAATATTTCCCGATATGCAGGCTGTAACAGGACAAACTCCCGCTGAAGTCTTTTCGCGCAAGGCTACCTTCAGCGATGCCTTCACACATCGTCCGGAGTTCGCATCTGTCTACGGTGGTAAATCGAACGACGAATACGTGCGCGCGCTACTAGCCCCATACGGATTGACTCAGATCACTGCACCGGATCCGGCAAACCCTGACGGCGCTGTCAAAGTTCAACTAACCCTGACTGACCTGACGAACCGTTTGAATTCGAATGCGCTCTCGCGGTCGCAGGTCCTACGAGCGATATCCGATTCAGACGAAGTGACCTCGGCCGAATTGAATCGTGCGTTTGTCGCGATGCAGTATTACGGATACTTGCGCAGGACGCCTGAGCCGGCGGGGTTCCAATCGTGGTTGGATTATTTAGGTACTCACCCGGGTGACTTCCGCACGATGGTAAACGGATTTCTGAACTCGCAGGAGTACAGGCTCAGATTCGGCCAGCCTTGAGTATCAGAGTTACCCAATGCGCGCCTCAGCGAATCGCAGTAAGTCGGTGCAAGCAAGACTGATAACTACCTAATTTGATCTGTCTTGTCGAGTTCTTACGACTACTGCTATATTTCCTTTGCAATCCTTTAAACAGCGTTACGAGAGCGAAGGAAGATCGATCCTTCCCGCTCTTTCGAATACTTTCCAAAGCGGTTTTCAATCACATACAAGTACAGGGGCCGTGCCCTCCTTGATCCAAATCGAGCGTCTGTAAAACGCATGATTCCCAGAATCAGTTTTTTGCGCACTTTCGTCCTAATCATCCCGTTTATCCTTGTCAACTGGCAGCCAGCGACTGCTCAGGAATGGCTTTGCGATCCCGCCTTCGAAGATTGCTACACGCCCCTGCTAAAAGCCGTTCAGACTGAAACTGTCGGAATCGACATTGCCCTTTACTGGATCGAGTTAGGCGAACTGGCGAACGTCATCATCAGCAGGCACCAGGCTGGCGTACCAGTTCGCATTACAGTTGAACCTCGAGCAAGTAGCAAGTTTCCTCTGAACCAGCCGATATTGGATCGATTCAAAGCGGCTGGCATTCCAATGCGCTTCAAACTTGGTGATGGCATTTTACACTCGAAAATGTTGCTACTTGCCGGTCAGAACAAGGTCATCTTCAGCTCTTCCAATTTTGGTGATGGTGACGTCCGACCGTTTGTCCCCTTCGTCAATTATGTAGATGGAGCATGGTACTTCAGCGATGACTCACTCGTTGTCAACAGCTTCAAAACGAGATATGACGACATCTGGACTGACACAAGCGCTTACGGAGACTATGCAAACATTACTGGCCCTCTTACTCGCAGGTATCCGACGTTCGCGATCGATTCTTCGATGAACTTCCTGCCCAACAAAAACTCTTCAGAGGATTACGGCGCACGTACGATCGCGCTAATTGATCACGAGAGTCGAAAGATCGATCTGACGATGTATCGCATTTCGGACGTCAGCATCTGTGACGCTCTGCTCAGAGCCGTGGCGCGCGGTGTACCAGTACGCTTGCTTGCTGAACCTGGCGAATATCGCTTTGATGCGAGTAAACAGGGCCCTGAACTCACTGGACCTTACAACATCGACCGAATGTATGCCGCAGGTGTGCAGGTCCGCATGAGAAAGCATCAGGGACTTACCCACCAAAAGTCAGTGTCACTCTATGAACAAGGTCTTACGATCTTTGGGTCATCTAATTGGAGTTCGCCATCATTCAACTTTCAGGAAGAGCACAACTACTTCACCAACAAGGGGTGGTTCTTTCAGTGGTTTGTCGATCAGTTCAATCGGAAATGGAACTCCCCAACAGAGTTCGAGTCGTTTGTGCCGCAGCCGCCTGATGCTCCACTGAATTTGTCACCTGCTAACGCTAGTAGTGTCGGACACTCCGTGCAACTTACCTGGGAAGGAGGACGGTGGGCTCACAAGTACGACATCTATCTGGGCCTTGACCCAGATAACTTATCGCTTATTAACTCGAACGTGATGACCGGCACTCCTGGAACAGGCGGTGCGGAAAGCTTTCTACTTTCGAGCTTGCAGAGTGGCGTCAACTACTGCTGGCGCATAGTGGGAAAGACGATGGCGAATCAAACGGCCGCTGGTCCAACATGGTGCTTCACAACAGCCGGCACAATGCCAACGCCAACGCCTTCTGAGTCGATGCAGTTGCTCCTAGACTCTGCGGGCCCGGCGATCGATCAGTTAGCGAGCCTGGAATCAGCACGACTACTGAGAGATCCGTTTCGTGTAATAAGTGGAGCGGGGGTGCTTGGCCAGGGGAGCGATCAAAATACGAAGCTGATGGTTTTTGTGAAGAATCTTCAACTGATGGAAGGTGAACCTGTCTATTCGGTAGTAGTGAATTTACGCGACGCAAACAACAAAACTTACGACGTGCTGGCAGAAAGCGTGCGACCCGTGCCTAACACCGATTTTGTTCAGGTGATCTTCAGACTGCCGAATAATCTGGCCGTCGGTACGTGTACGGTCAAGGTCAAGGCTCATGGGCAGATCACCAATGCCGGCACTATGAGAATAAGGATTTAGGTTATTGCCGCTCGGTAGAATGAACCGGTACTCGCGTCGGTGAATCCTTCGAAGGTGTGGTGCTTGAATGAAAGCCTGGCAAGTCAGCGAGTGGTGTGAGCCGGAACAGATGACGCTGGTCGCTATGCCGGCTCCCGATCCCGGGTCTGGTGAGGTGCGAATCCGTAATCATGCCGCGGCCCTCAACTTCTTCGACATTCTCCAGATTCAGGGGAAGTATCAGACGAAACCACCGCTGCCGTTTACGCCGGGAGCCGAAGTCGCCGGTGTAGTTGATGCCCTTGGGCCTGACGTTGAACACCTTTCCGTTGGTGATCGCGTGATGGGATTGGGAGGGTTAGGCGGCTTTGCGGAATATACCGTCACTCCGTCTGCGAAAACTTTTCGCATTCCCGAAGCGATGGACTTTGCAGAAGCGGCCGCGATGCTGATCGTTTACCAAACTTCTTATCTGGCGCTTAAGGTGCGCGCGGCAATCAGAGCTCAGGAATGGTTGTTGGTCCATGCGGCAGCCGGTGGTGTAGGCAGTGCCGCGATGCAGCTCGGCAAGGCTTTCGGCGCGCGCGTCATCGCTACTGCCGGTAGCGCGGATAAAGTGGATTTCTGTTTGACGCAGGGCGCTGACTACGCGCTCAACTATCACGAGGCCACTTGGGTCGAGAAGGTGAAAGAGATTACCAGCGGGCACGGCGTTGATGTGATCTACGATCCGGTGGGCGGCGATATTTTTGATCTCTCAACAAAGTGTATTGCGGCTGAAGGGCGATTGGTCGTGATCGGCTTTGCCGGGGGCCGCATTCCGAGTATCGCGGCCAATCGAATCCTGCTGAAGAACATGTCGGTTGTTGGTTGTTATTGGGGCGGATATTTGGAGCACCATCCGGGATTCATGGCCCAGGCGCAGGCTGACCTGTTCGACCTGTATGAAGCGGGCCAAATCAAACCAGTAGTTTCGCAAGTCTACCCTTTAGCCGATGCGGTCACCGCGTTGAGAGCGCTGGCAGAACGAAAGACGCATGGCAAAGTGATCCTGAGGATCATGTAACTAGTCGCTACCATCCGGTTCCGTAACAGCAGCCACCACGAAACGCCTATTCTGTAAAAGCCTTCAGAGTCGCGAATATCTCGACAAGATCTTGGACTCGGCTTTGCACAATAACTCGCTCGCGGTTCGCGTAGCGAACCAATTTAATAGCCGGTGGCAACGCCACCGGATCCGAACCGACGAATAAACCGACCCTGAAAGGGTCGAACAATAGAGGAATTCGACCCTTTCAGGGTCGGGAGGGTTCACGTGCTGACCGTGGGCGATGCCCACGGCTATTCAATTCAACCGCTGCGCGGTTAGGAAGTTCATTCACGACCGCAAACTGACTTTTTGTGCAAAGCGATTGGACTCCAATCCTGCGTCACTTCACTAGCGCAGCTGTTGGAGCTTGCCGCCTTTCGCAGAAAGCATCAACCTTACTAGTTCTTCGGTGACCTTTGGCTCGAGTCCTTCGGTGTGTCCCTTATCGAAGCGGACGACGTCGGCCACGACCCTGCCGTCCTTGCAGTCCGGATAGAGGTAGACTTGCGCCTTGCCGGGCGCCGGCAGCAGTCCCCAGCCTGGACGCAACTGATTCAGCCGAGTGCTGTCATAGACGTAGCCGGCCTTGGTGTCGACGATCTCCTCTGACTTGCGCTGTGGGCTGCAAGCGTACTTGTTGGCCCACTCCGAGATTTCGGGCAGGCCTTTGTCATCCATTTCGCGCTGGCCTGTCTCGTAGATGAACGAGAAGTCGGCCACCGGAGGCTCGCGCAATGCTGCTGCAGCCGCAGCGAAATTTGGAGTCGCTGTGCCGCCAGCGGGGGAGCCAGCCGGAGCAGCCGCGGGGACAGCAGTGGGAGCGAAAGTCGCCGAGCGACTAGGATTCCCGCCCAGACGTCCGCCTGACAGACTGAGCCAACCATCAACTCTGTCCTTGAAGAAGTCCGTGCGCAGAATCCGGTTGGAGGTCATGCCGCCTTGCGAGTGCCCGACCAGCCAGAACGCCTTGATGTTTTCTTTGCCGATCTGCTCGATGACGAAGTTGACGATGTTCTGCAGGTACTCGTCGTCTGCCGCCGACCACGACCGCGTCGGAGCGTTTGGGGTGGCGATAACCAGGCGGTATTTGTCCTTGTAGTCCATGATCGGGAAATAGTTGCGCTGCCAGTTCCCGTACGAGCCGAAGCCGTGGAGACTGAGGATGAAGGTAACTTTCTCGCCCTTCTTCAGGTCACACGGATAATCGAGAAAGTAGGTGCGGCGGGTCTTCATCTCGACCACGTTTCCTTGATTGACTACCACGGCCCCTGCGCACTCGCTGTCGGGACAATGCAGATAAGGAGTTGCGGGGCAGGTGGTGCCCGCAAAACGGAAGGGTTGTTCCTGGGCATTCCGCGTTCCCGAAAACATCAAGATGGCGCCGCCCATCGCGAGCAGTCTAATCAGATTCAGTGACATGATAGGTAAGGATTTTCGCACCGGCCGGGCACTTCGAATGAAAAGCTACCGAACGGTCGGTAAGGTACCATGGGGAGGCGCAAGGCGCAATCTTCAACGGCTATTTCACAGGAACGCCAATGATGATGAAAGCCCTGTTCCCAATAACGAATGCTTGGCGGAAGTTTATCGACAGCCGCTCAGATCAGTTTACACATGGGTTACGATGCTACTTCGATTAATGACATGCTAACTCCCCCGGCATAACGAAAGCCGGCACTACCGCGCAAATTTTTGGAACACACTATGTCACCGCTCTGGAATGTGGAGAATCAAGCAGCACGGCTTGAGGAGCTCACCAGTCATGATCTTGATTTGAAGGAAGTTCCCTTGCGCCGTGATGTGCGTTCGCTTGGTCGTCTGCTTGGCGAAGTACTCAAGGAACAGGTTGGCGACAAGTTCTTTTCAGCGGTTGAAGAGCTGCGCGTGTTGTTGATTGAGCATCGAGAGTTGCACGCGGAACCAGAACACGACGTTGAAAAAGAGCGACGTTTGATCGAACGCGCGGAGCGAATTGTCAGTCGTTTGGATGTTGCTGAAGCGCAGCAGATGGCGAAAGCGTTCGCAATCTATTTCGAACTGACAAACCTCGCTGAAACCAATCATCGCAAACGTCGTCGCCGGGCGGCCCAGACATCGCCCGAGTTGCTGGCCCAACCAGGATCATTTCTAGGCACTCTGCGTCGGATGCGTGATGCCGGCATCACTCAAGAGCAAGCACTTGAGTGGCTGGCGAAAATCGAAGTTATACTTGTGTTCACTGCTCATCCAACCGAAGTTGCCCGACGCACCGTGTTATTCAAGCGTCAACGTATTGCCGCCGAACTCGAACAACTGGATCGTCTTCCACTCACTGCGAGAGAGTCAGAAAAACATGAGCAGGCGATCATTGCGGAGATAACAGGACTCTGGCAGACGGACGAAGTACGACGCCGTCAGCCCACAGTTCGGGACGAAATCAGGATGGGTCTCGATCACTATCCGAGTGTTTTGTTTGAAACGTTGCCGGCGTTGTATGAAGAGTTGGCCGACGATTTTCAGGAAGCCTATGGTGAAGAGTTATCGGCGAACGCGTTGCCTCGAGTCTTACGGTTTGGTTCGTGGATTGGCGGCGACCGGGATGGCAACCCTCTGGTTACGCCCGAGTGCACGCGAGATGCGTTGCAGATAGCTCGCGAAACGATTCTCGGCTACTACATCGGCCGTGTGAACGAGTTGATCTGGCAACTCAGTCCTTCGACACATCAGGTTCGAGTCTCAGTGCGACTCGAAGCAGCACTGCAGTCTTATGAGGCGACTGTTTCCTCGCCTGAGCTCAATCCGGAAAGACATCCGCCGCAAGAAGTCTATCGACGTTTTCTGGATTATGTGTTGGCCCGTCTGGTCCTGGCGCGAGACGCGCCCGAGAACACGAATGCGTACAAGAAAGCCGCTGAGTTCCGTGAGGATCTAAGCGTGGCGCGTCAAAGTCTCTCTGCAAATGACGGAGAACGAGTCGCCAGGTCTTTGTTCGATCCACTGCTGCGCCAGGTAGATACTTTCGGCTTCCACTTGCACACGCTGGACGTTAGAGAGCATGCGAGTATTCACAGGAGTGCATTGCTTGAGTGTTCAAACGTGATCGCAGCCAACGAGGGTGCTGTGCCGCCGGCGCCATCGAAAGAAACTGTAAAACTGTTTGATTCACTGAGGATGGTCACTGACTTAAAGCGCGAGTATCCAACCGAAGCAATTCGCAGTTACGTTATTAGCGGAACAGAGTCGGCCTCGGACGTCACAGCGCTGCTATCGCTGGCCGAGTTGACCGGTGTACACGTGGCGTCCACAAATCGATCTGATCCGGGCATGATGCCTGTGCCGCTCTTTGAATCGATTGAGGATTTGCGTAACTGCCCGGCCGTCTGCCGGAGTTTGTGGACCAACTCCGACTACGCTCGGTTGCTGGACTCGTGGGACCGACGGCAGGAAGTAATGCTTGGGTACTCTGATTCAAACAAGGATGGCGGAATGCTCACCAGCACTTGGGAGATATTCAAGGCCCATCGCGCGCTACATCGAGTCGCTGAGGAATGCAACGTAAAGCTCACCTTGTTTCATGGACGAGGCGGAACGGTCGGGCGCGGTGGTGGACCAACGCATCACGCGATCATTGCGCAACCGCGGGGCGCGTTCACTGGTCAGATAAAGATCACGGAACAAGGCGAAGTGATGAATTGGAAGTACTCGGACCGGGTGCTCGCGGAAAGAAACCTCGAGTTGATGATTGCAGCATCGCTGGAAGCTTTGTCTCGCCCGAGTAATGTCGAAGATCTAGACCCAGAGAGCGAGGCAGCACTGGAGGGAATGTCTCACGACGCCTTTGAGTTCTATCGAGAAAAGATAGCCGAGAACGAAGCAATACTGATCTACTTCGAGGAGGCAACTCCAGTCAAAGAATTGGAACATGTGAGAATCGGTTCTCGGCCGACGCGACGTGGTGCCCAACGCGGTCTCAGTGATCTTCGAGCAATCCCTTGGGTCTTCGGTTGGATGCAGAGTCGTCATGTTTTGCCGGCATGGTTTGGCGTTGGCTTTGCTCTGGAACGTTTCTCCGAAAAAAGTTCAAGCAATGCAGAGTTGCTAAGAAAACTGATGACGGACTTTCCACTGTTTACAGAACTGATCGCGAACGTGGAGATGGGATTGGCAAAGGCTGACCTATCCATCGCGCGTTTGTATGCAGGGCTGGTTTCTGATGCGGTTCTGAGGGAACGAGTCTTTGCCATGCTCTTCGAGGAATTTGAACGGACCAAAGCGGTGGTGCTGCGTTTGACTGGGCAGACAGCTTTACTTGAGAAGAACCCGGTGTTAGCCCGTTCGATTCGATTGCGGAATCCGTACGTCGATCCATTGAGTCTAATTCAGGTTGAGTTGCTGCAGCGGAAACGTCGAGGTGAGGATAACGATGATCTGAACTACGCCCTTGCGACAACGATCAACGGGATTGCGGCTGGATTGAGGAACACCGGGTGATCTAGGAGGACTCAGACAGGATTAACAGAATTTACAAGACGGGGCATGAGCATCGATGGGTGGCTCACCTTAAATCGTTACAGTCTCATCTGTTAATTTTGTTAATCCTGTCTGAGTTTTCCTTCACGGTGTCAGTACGATGCGGCGCCGGAGATTGATTACACATGACAGAAAGCACGCTGGGAATAGGATTCATCGGTAGCGGATTCGTGACGCAGTTTCATCTTCAAGCCTGGCGCGGAGTTCGCGGTGCGGACGTGCTTGGAGTGTACAGTCCAAACAAAGAGCACGCCGAGGCCACTGCCGCAAAGGCTCGACAGCTTCGTATCGGCAACGCGCGACCCTTCAAATCGATTGAGGAGATGATTGCTGCTCCGGAGATCGATTGTGTGTGGTTGTGCGGTCCAAATCATTCGCGCGTGCAGAACATGCAAGCAATCTGCGATGCGATTCAACTCGGAAAAGGAAAACTGATCGGAATTGCTTGTGAGAAGCCATTGGCCCGTAATGTAGCTGAAGCGCGACGCATGGTTCAGCTTATTGAAGAGTCGGAGTTGCTTCACGGCTACCTTGAGGATCAGATATTCGCACCCGTTGTGACGCGCGGTAGAGAGATCATGTGGAGCCGAGCTGCCGCTTTAACCGGTCGCCCGTATCTTGCACGTGCAGCCGAAGAACATAGTGGTCCACATTCACCATGGTTTTGGCAGGGCGAACTA
>Ga0070690_100001059_pt1 | contig 14114 bp, 13 predicted proteins | sample KBSS33HmetaG_FD_64671 | JGI IMG/M metagenome (GOLD analysis project Ga0070690, IMG submission 64671) | Switchgrass rhizosphere microbial communities from Kellogg Biological Station, Michigan, USA - KBS S3-3H metaG | ecosystem: Host-associated > Plants > Roots > Rhizosphere ... | reverse complement strand
GGAGAAAATCCATTTTTAACCACGGATGGCCACCGACGGACACGGACCCGGCACAGCCTCGATGCGTGCCATATAAATCAATCCATGATTATCGGTGTTCATTTGAATCAGCGGAAACAAATCTTCCTCACACAATCCTGGAAATCGTTCGCGCCGCTGACGATCTTGATCTCGACGCGCATGAACAGGATCGTCAGGTCGCGGCGATCGATCTTGGGGAACCGCACGGCGTCCTTTTGCGTGGTGATGATGACTTCGGCCTGTCGCTTTTTACTGCGGTTGATGGCGTTGAGGACTTCCTGTTGGGAAAAACGATGATGATCGGCGAAGCGTTTCGAATAGACGAGTTCGGCGCCGAGCGATACCAGGTTTTGTTCAAAGCTTTCGGGCTGGGCGATGCCGCTGAGCGACGCGACTTTTCGTTTTTTGAGGATGTCCAGCTCGTAGCGTTCCGCCGTGAAGACGTCTTCGAGATAGAGGGGGTGATGGATGCATTCGATGATGGCCGCGTCGGAATTGAACCGTGCGATGCGTTCGCGGAGTTCGCCCGTCTTGCCGTCGCTTTTGGTGATGAAGATCGTCTGGGCGCGGGCGAGGTGCGTCGGCGGTTCGCGCAGGGTGCCGCGCGGGAGCAGGTGTTCATTGCCGAACGGCTGCTGGCGGTCGATGAGCACGACGTCGTGACGCCGTCCGCGGAGGTCCCAGTATTGGAACCCGTCATCGAGGAGCAACGTGTCGCAGCCGAATTTCTCGATCGCGTAACGTCCGCTTTTCACGCGGTCCTTGTCGACGAGCACGACGACGTCCTTGAGGTTGGACGCGAGCATGTAGGGTTCGTCGCCGGCCATCTCGGAATCGAGCAACAGCGATTTGCCGTCGGAGACCACGCGCGGCGGCGTCTGGTCTTCGCGGAAAAGGATCTTGTTCAGGAACCATTCGTGGAACGGTTTGGGTTTGGAACGGTACCCGCGCGACAGGATGGCGACGTTGCGGCCGGCGTCGCGCAGTTCGCGCGCGAATTTCTCGACGACGGGCGTCTTGCCGGTGCCGCCCACGGTGAGGTTGCCCACGGCGATGACCTGGACGCCGAGGGTTTTGTCGCGCAGGATGCGGACGTTGTAGAGCCAGCGGCGGAGTTTGACGGCGACCTGGAAAATTTTCGACAGGGCGAAGAGCAATCCGCGCGTCACATTGGCTTTGAAATCGCGACGTTGCTCGAAGATGACTTCGAGGACGAACGTTTCGAGATTTTCAGCCCATTCGCGGAAGGTTTCACGCATTGCGGATCAGTTTGCCAATTCAAAACGCATGCGGCAAGGATTGGCGATGCCGGGCAGCGGGCTATTTTGATTTTTGGAGTGTGTCCGTCCCCGGACAAAGCAACGCAGGCGGATGAGGTTCTCGCGTCCGGGATCGCACCTGCATCACACGGTTGCTGCGCCCGGGGACGGGCGCACTCCGGGGATCGGTCGATCCCGATACCGGATCATCGTGTCGGCGGAAGCAGCCCACTACCCGACGTCGCATGCGAAATCTGCGAAATGGCTGGTCTCTAAATCCGGATGACGAAACGTTTCAGAATCCCATCCGGGCCAGTTCACTCTGCAACGCGGCCTGGAACTGCTGGACGTCGGTGGCGGAGGGTTTGTAGCCCGGCTGTGCGGGGACGACGCCGAGCCGGCCGGTCTGGTCGAGATACCAATCGGCTTTCTGGCCGTCGCTGAACGTGACCTTGCCGCTGACCACCGCGCCGGGCCGGGCGATCTGGTCCACGCCCACCGACACCGCACCGGTTTTCGGCGCCTCGGCCATCGATTTTTTTTCATCGACGGCTTTTTTGGTGTCCGGCATTGGAACTTCAGCCTTGGGCGGCTCCGGATCTTTTGGAGTCAGTTTCAGGTCATCGACCAGGAGACGCGTTTCCATGTAGGTCAGCTTGATGCCGAGGTCCGACAGCAGGCGGTTCTGGATCTCGGACAGTTTTGAGCCCTGTACGATCCAGGCGGTGACGCGTTGCCGTTGTTCTTCCGTCAAATTCATCGGGGGAATTTAGCCGTTGGAATTTCAGAAATCCAGCGGTGCTTTTGCGGACGGCGCTCAGGCGTGCTGGCGGGCGCGCTGGGTGACTGCCATTTTACCGATGCCCAGGAGAACGTCCCAGGCGGGTCCGGGAAATTTGTGCATCTGGACCATGACATCTTCGAAGGCGGTCAAAAACCACCGGACGTCGTCGTCGTTGATCACCAACGGAGGCAACAGTTTGATCACATCGATGGCATGGCCGGCGACCTGGGTGATGATGTGATGTTTGTCGAGCAGGGGAATGATGGCGGCCTGGGGGAACAGGCTTTTATCCATGGCATGGCACATGGTCCAGGCGGTCTTCAAGCCGAACGCGCGGGGGGAACCGAATTCGATGGCGAGCATCAACCCGCGCCAGCGCACCTCTTTCATGAGTTCGAAACGCGGCTGTAATTGGCGCAGGCCATTGCCGATGGCATCGCCCATGCGCGCGGCGTTGGCGATGAGGTTGTGGCGGTCCAGGACATCGAGGGTGGCCAGGCCGGCGGCCATGGCGAAGCTGCCCTGGCTGAAGGTCGAGCTGTGGACGACGGAACGTTGCATCGAGCAGAAAACCTTTTCGTGGATCCATTTTTTGCAGAGGACGGCGCCCACGGGCACAAAGCCGCCGGAGAGCGATTTGGCCAGGACCACGATGTCCGGGTCGATGTCGGGACCGTCGTGTTCGACGGCCAGGAATTTCCCGGTGCGTCCCATGCCGGTCTGCACTTCATCGGCGACGAAGAGCGCGCCGTGTTTGCGGCAAAGCCGTTGTGCCGCCAGCAGATAACCGGGTTCGGCCAGGTTGACGCCTTTGCCCTGGATGGGTTCGACGAAAAATGCCGCCACGTCGCCCTTTTTCAGTTCCGCCTCCAGCGCCGCGAGGTCGTTGAACGGGATCGCCCGGCAATCCGTGAGGAACGGAGCAAAACCATCGCGAAAGTTATCATCACCGTTGATCGACAGCGCGCCGTAGGAAAGGCCGTGGAACGATTTCTTGCAATGGATGATCGTGGGCCGTCCCGTCGCGCAGCGCGCGTATTTGAGCGAGGTTTCGATGCCCTCCGCCCCGGAATTGGTGAAAAAAACCATGTCGAGGTCATTGGGCATCCGCTTCTTGAGTTCGGCGGCGAGCAGGCCTGACAACAACGGCGCTTCCATCTTCACGAGGCTCGGATAATCGCTGGCCAGGAATTCGGTGAGCGTCTGCCGGATATCGGGATGGTTGCGTCCGAGGCCAAAAACCCCATAACCGGACAACAGGTCGAGATACTTTTCCCCCTGGATATCCCAAAGGTAAGGGCCTTCGGCGCGGACATAGCAACGGTCAAAACCGATGGTCTTGAGGGCGCGAACGTTCGCGGGATTGATATGTTCCGCCTGAAGGTCGTAGTTCCTTCCGGCGTTTTGTTTCAACAACTCGACAATGTTCAAGGGGTTATCCTTTGACATGAATGCTACAGGATAACAGCTTGAACTTAAAAAGTCGCGCTTTATTCCTCGCCCTGAGGACAGGCCGGACATCGGAAAATCTTTGACATCGAATTTCGCATATGAAATAAGAGCGCCGCAGAGGGTGCTTCGGGGACCTTCGGGAATTCAAAAATGGGAATGGGAAATTTATGAGCACAAAATATCCTTCGATCAGCAGGCGAAAGATCGCGCGTTACGGCTGGACGCCGGACCTGCCGGATAATCGCGACCATCTCTTTGCCGCGCCGACGGCCAGGCTGGTCAAATTGCCGGCCAGGGTCGATCTGCGGAAACAGTGTCCGAAAGTGTATGACCAGGGCCAGATCGGTTCCTGCACCGCGAACGCGATCGCCGGGGCGATCGAATTCGACCTCCGGAAACAAAAGCAGGCCGATTTCATGCCGTCGCGGCTTTTCATCTATTACAACGAACGCGACATGGAACATACCGTGGCGACCGACAGCGGGGCGCAGATCCGCGACGGTGTCAAAAGCGTCAACAAGCTGGGCGTTTGTCCGGAGACGGAATGGCCTTACGATGATACGCCGGCCGATCCGAACACGAATCTTTGGCCGCCGCACGCGAAACCGGCGGAGCGGCCGCCGAAACCGTGCTACCGGGACGCCTTGAAACATCAGGCGCTCAGTTATATGCGCGTTAACCGGGATCTGGCGCAATTCAAAGGCTGTTTGGCGGCGGGTTATCCGTTCGTCTTCGGGTTCACCGTGTATTCAGCATTCGAAAGCGCGACGATGGCGAAGACGGGAGTGTTGAATTTGCCGGCCGCCGGGGAACAGGTGGAGGGCGGGCATGCGGTGTTATGTGTCGGATATGACGACGCGGCGCAGCGGTTCATCGTGCGGAATTCGTGGGGCAACCGATGGGGCCAAAAAGGTTACTTCACGATGCCCTATGCGTACCTGTTGTCGTCGCAGTTGGCGAGCGACTTCTGGACGATACGGGTGATGGAGTAGGTGGGAATTCCCTCATCCCGACCTTTCCACTTTGACCTGGCTGTCAATTGAACACGGCGACAGTTAACTTCGATAGCATGGTCGATCCAGGGCGTACTCCCTCTCCCATCGGATGGGAGAGGGCCAGGGTGAGGGTTCGGGAAAGCTGCGCTGCCTCTACGCATTCACCAGGTGTTCGTAGCCTTTGGCTTCGAGTTCGAGCGCGAGCGTCTTGTCACCGGTCTTGATGACACGTCCATCCACGAGCACGTGCACGAAATCCGGCACGATGTAATTGAGCAGGCGCTGGTAATGGGTGATGACCAGCTGGGCGTTGTCTTTCCGCTTCAATTTATTGACGCCGTTGGAAACGATCTTGAGCGCATCGATGTCCAGGCCGGAATCCGTTTCATCGAGGACGGCGAGTTTGGGTTCGAGCACGGCCATCTGGAAGATCTCGTTGCGTTTCTTTTCGCCGCCGGAGAAGCCTTCGTTCACCGAACGTTTGAGGAGGTCTTCGTTGAGTTCGAGCAGCTTGATCTTGTCTTTGACGAGGTTGAGGAATTCGATCGCGTCGAGTTCCGGTTCGCCTTTCGACTTGCGGATCTCGTTGAGCGCGGCCTTAAGGAAGTAGGTGCTGTTCACGCCGGGGATCTCGACGGGATATTGGAACGCCAGGAAGATGCCTTCGCGCGCGCGTTCCTCGGGGTCGAGTTCGAGCAGGTCTTTACCCTGGTAAAGGATCTGGCCGGCGGTGACGTCGTAGCCGTCGCGGCCGGCGAGGATGGCGGCAAGGGTGCTCTTGCCGGAGCCGTTGAGGCCCATCAATGCATGGACTTCGCCGGGGTTGATGGTCAGGTCGACGCCTTTCAGGATCTGTTTGTTCTCCACGCCCGCGTGGAGATTTTTGATTTCAAGAATAGGTTTGCTCATTTTTCAAAAGTTTTTCAGTGCGCAGTTTTCAGTCTTCAGTTTTTCAGGATATCGCGAACCGGTCCTGGAAATTTGAAATGAAAACTGAAAGCTTCGGTCATCCCACGCTGCCTTCGAGGCTCACGCCCAGGAGTTTTTGCGCCTCGACGGCGAATTCCATCGGCAATTCCTTGAAGACTTCCTTGCAGAAGCCGTTGACGATCATGTTGACGGCGTCCTGCGTGGCCAGGCCGCGCTGGTTGCAATAAAAGATCTGGTCCTCGCCGATCTTGGACGTGGAGGCTTCATGCTCGACGCTCGCGGTCGTGTTCTTCACTTCGATGTACGGGAACGTATGCGCGCCGCATTTGTTGCCGATGAGCATCGAATCGCATTGTGAAAAGTTGCGGGCGTTGGCGGCATTTTTGCGGATCTCGACCAGGCCGCGGTAACTGTTCTGGCCTTTGCCGGCGGAGATGCCTTTGGAGACGATCGTGCTCTTGGTGTTCTTGCCGATGTGGATCATCTTGGTGCCGGTGTCGGCCTGTTGCATGTTGTTGACGACGGCGACGGAATAGAATTCGCCCTTGGAATTGTCGCCCAACAGGATGCAGCTCGGATATTTCCAGGTGATGGCCGAGCCGGTCTCCACCTGTGTCCAGGAGATCTTCGAATTTTTGCCTTTGCACAGGCCGCGCTTGGTCACGAAGTTGTAGATGCCGCCGCGACCCTGTTCATCGCCCGGGTACCAGTTCTGCACGGTCGAATATTTGATCTCGGCATTGTCCATGGCGATGAGCTCGACGACGGCCGCGTGCAATTGGTTCTCATCGCGCATCGGCGCGGTGCAACCCTCGAGGTAACTGACGTGCGAACTGTCGTCGGCGACGATGAGCGTACGTTCGAACTGGCCGGACTTCGCGGCATTGATGCGGAAATAGGTGGACAGTTCCATCGGGCAACGGACGCCCTTGGGGATGTAACAGAACGAACCGTCGGTGAAGACGGCTGAATTCAGCGCGGCGTAAAAGTTATCCGTATAGGGCACGACCGCGCCAAGGTATTTGCGGACGAGATCGGGATGTTCCTGCACGGCTTCGCCGAACGAACAAAAAATGACGCCCTTTTCGGCAAGTTGCTTTTTGAAAGTGGTGCCGACGCTCACGGAATCAAAGATCGCGTCCACCGCCACGCCGGCCAGCCGTTCGCGTTCCCGCAGGGGGATGCCGAGCTTCTCATAGGTCTCCAACAGCTTGGGATCCACTTCATCGAGGCTCTTCGGGGCGTTTTTATTCGGCTTGGGCTGCGAAAAATAAACGATGTCCTGGTAGTCGATCTTTTCGTGATGGACCTTGGGCCAGGTCGGTTCGGTCAGGGTGAGCCAATGGCGATAAGCTTTCAGGCGCCATTCCGTCAGCCATTCGGGTTCGTTTTTCTTCCGCGAAATCAACCGGATGGTGTCCTCGCTCAAGCCGGGCGGGGCGGATTCGGTCTCCAGGTCGGTGACAAAGCCGTACTTGTATTCCGTCTTTACTAAATCTTCGATCGTGTCAGTGGCCGTTGGCATTTGGTTCGTTAAAGCGTTGAATGGTTTAAGCGTTATCGCGTAAAAAGGTCATTGTTTTTTCGCACAATCGGCGCAGAGGCCATGGACGGCGATGTCGTAGTGGTCCACTTTGAACCCTTTCGGACGGGACATCATAGCAGAGTCTTTGGGCAACGGAACGTCAAAAACGGCCCCGCAGGCATCGCAATGATAATGGCAATGCTCCTCCATGTTCGGGCAGAACCGGGTGGCGCCGCGCTGGAGCTGGACCTGGCGGACCAGGCCGCATTTCACGAGCGCGTCCAGGCAGTTGTAAACCGTGGCATGGGAGATCTCGGGCATCCGTTTCTTGGCGCGGAAAAAGACTTCGTCGGCGGTGGGATGATCGCGTTTCTGCATCAACACGTCATAGACCTGCTGGCGCTGGGGCGTGAAACGGAAACCGCGCGTGTTCAAACGCTCGCTGAACGGGGTGGCCGCCTTTTTCTCGACTGCACTCACGGGAACAACCTAAGGGCATGGACGGGCAAGGTCAAGATTTAGAATAATTCTAAACTTAGCCGGCCGGGACGCGGCGGTTTCGCCGGGAAAGCGTTGACATGGATGGCGGGGTTGTTAGGGTCGGGACGTGGAATCGAGTCAGGAGGATCGGGTTCACGTCCGGCGTTCCCAACCAACACTAAACCCAAACTATGAAACTTAAATTCACGCTCGTGCTCGTGGCTGTCGTGCTGTCATCCGTTTACCAGGCCCTGGCCGTTTTTCCGGTCCTCACCAATTATTCCCGGCTGAACATCGCGCTCACCGTCAAGACGAACCTGCCGTTGCAGGTCGTGAACAATGGTTATCGTTATGCGTTCAAGACGGCGAAGATCGATAACAAGACCTTGCTGGCGTTGTTCCAGCAACCTCAGTATGCGAACACGACGTTTCCGGACGGTTCGTTCCTGGCGATGGGATGGCAGAACCTGCTCTGGGGCCATGTCGTGGTCATGAACCCCAACGGGACCAATGTCATTTTCGATGCCACCCAGCCGTATTATGGCGCGGGGACGAATTATCTGTTCATCACTTTCTGGAACGGGACTTTTGGCGACAACCTCTCAGGATTTGGAGCCTATGCCGGGTCATCGGTCACGACCAATCCCGGGGGAATTTCCTGGGTGCAATTCGACAACGGTTATTTTGAACTGGATGACTCTTCCAGCACCACTTTCCTTTATGCGAACGGCGCTTCGACAGAGCATTGGAAGGAAGGCTGGGATGCGAACGGCGACTATACCACCTGGAGCGACACCGAATCGTTCGACCCGACCGGTGCTGATTATCGGGAAAAGCTGAACAATTCCCCGGGAGCCGGCACCGTCGAAGGCAAGATCACCGCGACCGGCCATGGAAAAGGGCGAAATCCGATCGATTTTTAACATCATTGACCGTCAATGGCCGGTCCGATGCTGTTGTCGGATCGGTTTATTTTACCGTTTTGGATCGCCCTTTTAGCGGGGGGAAATCGACGGGCTCTGGCAGAGGTTGGTTGCCCGTCGGACCATTTTGAGCGGTCACGTTTCGAAGCTTGATATCTACAAATATTGAAGCTTTGATTGGATCAGCGATCCAACCGGGTTCCGGTATATCGCCGCCGCGCCGGTTTGGTTCTAAAAACTCAATATGAGGCCCACATTTGCCGCCGTCGTGTTCACCGTGGCCATCCTAGCCATCGGTGCGATGATCTTCGTGAAATCGCGACGGATAGCGGCCCCGGCTTCCGCGCCGGCGCCGGTCGCTAGTGTTTCCCAACCGGACCTTGTGCCACCGCCGGTTCCGGTCACGCCAAAAAAAGTATTGAATCCGGAAGAACGGCAGGCGGCCATCGATGCTGAAAAAGACAAACTCTATGCGTGGTCGATGAGCAATGATCGGCAATCTTTTTCTAATATTCTGGGCGACCTTGTTTCGCCTGAAAAGGAAGTCCGGATGGCGGCGATCGAGGCGACGAAGCAGTTCGGCGATACCAATGCGATCCCGGTGTTGAGATCGCTTGCGGCCAATATCCTGGCAAATGCGGCCAACAACACTCCCAACGCTGACGCGAACGGGGATGAAAACGCGCCGGACAACGACGAAGCCATCAAGATGATCCAGGCGGCCGATTTTATCGCGCTGCCGCCGGTGACCTGGGTCAAGGCCGATCCGAATGCGGTGCTCACTCCCGAACAACAGCAGGTGATTGACGCCAGCAGGGCGAAGGCGGCTGCCCGTCGCCAGGCGATGATGCAAAAGCGTAGGACTAACTCGTCCTCGATCACTTTTCCCGACGCACGGGATCCGCAAACGCTCCCGGCGAATCCTTGAGCGCCGGTAATTGGCATGATCCTGTCCACCAGGCGTGGTCTCCCGATTGCTTTTGATTGAAGACCGCCGTCGTTTATTTCTGGAACACGCTGACGCGGGCGGGAGGAAGATTGAGCCAGACGATCTTGGAAGCGTGGAGATTGAAGCTGTCGGCGCCGCGCGGGCGCATCTTGTGGATGCCGTAGCTGTACTGGACCCAGTTGCCGTGCGGGGCCAGGACGGACCGGATCTTACCGGCGAGCGCTTCGGCTTCTTCGATGGAAAAATTCAGGAGCGGCAGGCTGGACATGATGGCGCCGACGCTATCGATGTTGCGGTGACGCAGGAGGGTGTCCATCTGCCAGGCATCGCCGGTGATGATGGTGGCGGCGGGAAAGCGGTCGCAGAGCAGGCGGGCCAGCTTGGGATTGCGTTCGATCGCGACGAGCCGGTCTTCACGCAGGCCGTGCTTGAGGAGAGCATCAGTGACGACACCGGTACCGGGCCCGAGTTCGAGGACGTAACTGTCACGGTTTTCCGGCAGCCATCGCGCCATCGCGGCGGCGAGCCGTTTGGAACTCGGCACGACCGAACCCGTGCGTTTTGGGTTCGCCAGCCATTCCTGCAGAAACAGCCCCGTATCACTCAATGTCCCCATGAATCGCTTGGCCATGGCGTGCTTAAATGTTTGTTCAGCTCCGTATTTCAAGATGCAAAGTAGCCCAGCGTCCAAGGGGTCGCAAACTTTAGTTTGTTAAAAAGATGTTACCGCCCGTTGCGCGGCGATCGGACCGGTCCGGTCAGGTCGGCGAGTTTTTTTCGCGCGTCTTCGCGGCGTGCCGTCCAGTCGGCCCAATCGCGTTCCCATTGCTGGCCGGTCAAACTTTTTTGGGCCGCCGGCCATGCCGCATCCAATGCATCCAGTTCCCTCTTCGAGGAATCGGTATCGCGCCATTTCAAATACGTCTCGATCAGGCTCATCCGGTTTTCCGGGAAGTCGGGCGCGATCTTCATCGCCTGTTCGAGGTAGGTCGAAGCCTTGCGTTTATTGCCGACGCTGGTGGGCCAGCCGGGAGCGTCGCGATACAACATGCCCAGGCTGCGCGCCGGGCCGCCGAAGTCGAGATGATCATTGAGATCGAGCGCGGCCTTGAATTCGACTTCCATCTCTTTGACCAGTTTGAGCGCGCCCAGCATCTTGGTGCGGGCGAGCTGGCCCATGTTCATCGCCAGGTAGTAATGGCCGGGAGCGGATTTGGGGTCGTTGCCCAATATTTGCCGGCAGACGGCGATGCCCTGGTTGGCCAGCGATTCGCGCTGGTGATCGTCCGCGGCGAAGTCTCCCATGTCGTAACAGGCCCGGGCAAATTGCCATGCCGCCGCGGCGTCATTGGTCCGGGCATGGTATTCCGACTGGGCGCGGCGATATTCGGCCTGGATGCGCTGGGCGAACAATTTTTGTTGGTCATCCGCCGCCCGCGCGGTGGTGACCGCCAACAAAAGAATAATGGCCGTTCGCATCCACATTTTCCTAAATATCGGCGAGGAATTAAAAGTTGCCATTGTTTTCGTCTGTTTTATACTGTGCAAGTGAGATTAAACTGGAGTTTCTGTTCATTGGCAATGCCAGCGACCACGACCGCGTTTCTTTTTAAGAATGACGCGGCGGTGGAATTCCCGGTTTCAATCGAACAAAATTAAGGATCGGTTTTCTAAAAATTATGCGATTCCCCTTCGCACTGACCAAAAAAATTGCCAGTCACATCGTCAAACATAAACTTCGCAAGACACCGAAGTTTGCGATGGTGTTGCAATTGGAACCGCTGCACACGTGCAACCTGACGTGCACCGGCTGCGGACGTATCCGTGAATATTCCACCTCGCTCAAGGACATGGTGCCGCTGGAGAAATGCCTGGCGGCGGCGACGGAATGCGACGCCCCGATGGTCTCCATCTGCGGTGGCGAACCGCTGATCTATCCCCGGATCGAAGAATTGATCAACGGCCTGCTCGACCAGGGGCGCGTCCTCTACATCTGCACGAACGGCATGTTCATGCGGAAAAAGATGAAGGATTACCTGGCGGCGATCTATTCGCCGGCGATCGAACCCAGGCTGCAGCAATTGCTCGGGCAAAAATTGATCACCGACAAGGACGCCGAGACGATCCGTAAATCCGACGCCGCGGCCCGCCAGAAGCCGGTCATCAAGCCGACCAAATGGATGTATTGGAACGTGCACGTGGACGGATTGGAATTCACGCACGATCTCATCGTCGAGCGCGAAGGCGTGTTCAAGGAATGCGTCGAGGCGATCAAGATGGCGAAAATTTTGGGTTACCAGGTCGCGACCAACACGACCGTTTACAAGGAGACCGACGTCCAGGAGATCGAAGACATGTTCAAGTTTTTGTCGTCGCTTGAAGTCGACGGCCACACGATCTCGCCGGGTTACGATTACGACGCCGCCAAAAAGGACATGGTGAAGCGCCTGGCCAAGGATCCGAAGGATTTCTTCCTGACGCGCGACATGACGCGGCAGAAATTCGCAAAGATCGAGGATTGGGGCAAAGCGTTCACGATCTTCGGCACGCCGGTGTACCAGGAATTTTTGGCCGGCAAACGCGAATTGACCTGCACCGCCTGGGCGATCCCGACGTTCAACGTCAAGGGCTGGAAAGCCCCGTGTTATTTGATGACCGACGGTCATTATGGCGGTTATCACGAGATGCTCGAGAAGGTGGATTGGAACAAGTACGGCGTCGTCAACGGCGTCGCGCGCGATCCGCGTTGCGAGCATTGCATGGTCCATTGCGGCTACGATCCCAGCGGTGCGCTCGGCACGAATTACCAGGCCGGCGACAACTGGAAGAATTTTAAATATAACTTTGGCGCCAAGCCAAAACCGTTCCCGTCATCGTCCGAATTGGAAAAACGCGCGTTCAACGGCGTCACCATCGGTAAAGGCCACCTGGCCGAGGCCAAGGCGGCGATCAATTCACCCGCGGCCGGTGCGCGCGGCGCATTTTCACGGAAGGAAGAAGAACCACACCCGGCGCACGTCGGCAGCTCTTGTGGTACGACGGATACCAGCGAGCGTGACGACCTGTTGGCGAAGATCAAAGACGCCAAAAGCAGCAACGGTCCGGCCGCCTGAGTTTTGACAATCAACCGGGAAAGCCTTCTGGGGGGAGGGCTTCTCCGAACTGACGCACTGAACGCATGAGCAAGACACTGTATCTTTCACCCCCGAGTTTCGACGGTTTTGACGGCGGCGCCGGCGCGCGTTACCAGGCGCGGCGCGAAGTCACCAGCTATTGGTATCCCACGTGGCTGGCGCAACCCGCGGCGCTCACGCCGAATTCGCGCCTGCTCGATTGCCCGCCGCACGATATCGATCTCAAGCGATGCCTCGAGATCGCGAAAGATTACGACCACGTCATCATCAACACCTCGACGCCGTCGTTGAAGAACGATTGCAAGGTGGCTGAAGCGATCAAGGCGCAGAAGCCGGAAACGAAGGTCGGTTTTGTCGGCGCGCACACGATGGTGTTGCCGACGGAGACGTTGAAGGCGTCGCCGGCGATCGATTGGGTCGGCCGCAAGGAATTCGATTTCACGTGCAAAGAAGTCGCCGAAGGCCGCGACCTTTCGACCATCGCCGGGCTCTCATACAAAGACAAGGACGGCAGGATCAAGCACAACCCCGAGCGCGAGATGATCCAGGACATGGACACCTTGCCGTGGGTGGCGGACGTCTACAAACGCGACCTTGAGATCGAGAAATATTTCATCGGTTACCTGATGCACCCGTACATCTCGATGTACACCGGCCGTGGTTGCCCGGCGCAATGCAGTTTTTGCCTGTGGCCGCAGACGATCGGCGGGCACAAGTATCGCGTCCGTTCACCGCAGAACGTGGCTGACGAGATGGCGTACATGAAGAAGCTGTTCCCGCAGGTGCGCGAATTTTTCTTCGACGACGACACGTTCACGGCGAACCTCCCGCGCGCCCGCGAGATCGCGAAGAAGCTGGGGCCGCTGGGACTGACGTGGAGCTGCAACAGCCGCGCGAACCTGGATTACGACACGATCAAGAGTTTCAAGGACAACGGCCTGCGGCTGTTCCTGGTCGGTTACGAGAGCGGCAACGACGAAACGCTCAAGCGCATCAAGAAAGGCGTCACCACCGATGAGATGCGCGCGTTCACGAAGGCCTGTCACCGGGCCGGCGTGGTCATCCACGGCACCTTCATCCTGGGCCTGCCGGTCGAAACGAAAGAGACGATCGAACAAACGATCAATTTTGCCAAGGAATTGGATGTGTTTTCGTTGCAGGTCTCGCTCGCGGCGCCATACCCGGGCACCGAATTGTACGAACAGGCCAAGTTGAACGGATGGTTTGTGAAGAAGGACAAGACGGACCTGGTCGAAGGCGATGGTTTCCAACAAAGCACCCTGGAATATCCGAGCGCTTCCAAAGAAGAGATCTTCGAGGCGGTGGACCGTTTTTATCGGACTTATTACCTGCGCCCCAAACCGATCCTGCGGATCATCAAGACGATGCTGGAGGACAAGGACGTCCTGGTCCGGCGCAGTCGCGAGGGTTATGAATTTTTCAAGAGCTTGAACCAGCGCAAAGCCGACCTGGCGGCGGCGCGGGCCGCCGCTGCTTGAGATGATTTTCCTGGTCGTATCCGCATCGGAAACCTGAAAACAGAAAGGAAATTGGTTATGGAAACGTCCGAAGAAAAGAAATGTTGTGGGGCAAAAAAATGCGGTTGTTTCTGCCATAAGATGGGCGGCCTGTTCTGGATCGCCCTGGGCGTCATCTTCTTTT
>Ga0070690_100001058_pt1 | contig 14121 bp, 8 predicted proteins | sample KBSS33HmetaG_FD_64671 | JGI IMG/M metagenome (GOLD analysis project Ga0070690, IMG submission 64671) | Switchgrass rhizosphere microbial communities from Kellogg Biological Station, Michigan, USA - KBS S3-3H metaG | ecosystem: Host-associated > Plants > Roots > Rhizosphere ... | reverse complement strand
TCATCCCAAGTCATTTTCACATGTTCTGCCACCGAAGCTAATAACACCGTTTTAAGATCCGGAGCTTCCGCTCATGGTAAAGAAATTATTACGACCGCTGCCGAACATTCATCAATATTAGGCTGTTGCAATGCTCTGAAGAGAGATGGAGCCAAAATTGAAATCGTTCCCGTCTTAGCGTCAGGAGCAATTGAGCTTTCATCCATTGCTTCCGTTTTATCAACGAAAACTTCAATTGTTTCTGTTATTTGGGCAAATAATGAGACAGGCGTCCTAAATCCCATCCGGGATGTGGCAAGGCTTTGTCGGCAAAAGGGAGTTCAATTTCACTGTGATGCGGTTCAAGCGGCTGGCAAAGTACTAATAGATTTTCAAGAAATCGGGGCACACTATCTGACAATTAGCAGTCACAAAATTTTCGGACCAAAAGGTGCGGGCGCTCTTATTATCGATTCGGATGTTTCTCTAAAACCTCTTCTTGTTGGCGGCAATCAAGAAGATGGTCGACGTGGAGGGACCGAAAATGTGCCAGCCATTATAGGTTTTGGCAAAGCGTGTCAGCTCGCTTATGAACAACTTGATAAACGCTGCCGATTTGTGGGGCAACTTCGGGATAAACTGGAAAATGGTATTCTTTCTGAAATTCCCGGAACTTATTTAAATGGAACCGGCGTTGCGCGGATACAAAACACTTCGAATATAGGATTTTCCGGTTACGATTCTGACACATTAGTCGAATTATTGGATCAATTGGGGATATGCGTCTCGTCAGGATCCGCCTGTTTAGCCGAATCGAACACGCCCTCACATGTAATCTTAGCTATGACGGGTTCATATCGAAAGGCCTCCGAGGCAATTCGGTTTAGCCTTTCCCATCTAAATACATGGGAAGATATTGATCGCACTATCGACTGTTTGAAAGATGTTACGAAACGTGTCGCAAAATCACGTAAGCCAGAAAACGTTGCGCGGTAGAGCCCAAATTGCCAACATCGGTTATGGCATTCAAAATTCAGGCCAGAACACTGCTTCAGCTTGGTGCTGAATTGATTAGTTCAGACGCTATAGCATTGTTCGAGCTTATCAAAAACGCGTTTGATGCCGATTCTCCTGACGTAAATATCGAAATCCTCGTTCGCCTTCCCGACTGGCCTGGAGACTATCCGAACTACATTGCCGCTGTTCAAAAAGGCGATTCTGACGCGATGATGGTTTTACGCGAAAAACTGCTTAAGGGCTACGATATGGCCGCCCCTGGAATAGGTCCATGGGTCAAAGCGGTTCGTGAAACTCAAAAGCCGGAAGAACTTTGCCGTCTCGCGCAAAGCGCCAATTCTATTACAGTTAGTGATACGGGCCATGGAATGTCAAAAGCTGATTTAGATGAAGTATATCTAACTGTCGGCACTAGATATCGGTTGGATGAAAAAGCCCAACGAATAAATGAAGCGAGGGAAGGTGAACGAAAACGACCCATCTTGGGTGAAAAAGGATTAGGCAGACTTTCGGTAATGCGGTTGGGTGATGCGTTACAGGTGGAAACAACGCGAGCCGGTGAAGGACGGTGGAACCTTTTGACTGTCGACTGGACAGCTTTTGCCCACGAAATGGACCGTGCTTTGCAAGATATAGAAGTTGCTCCCAAATTAGGATCGGCAAAACAAGACAATAAATTCAGTGGCACCAGAATTTTAATCACTAATCTAAAGGCTCACTGGGACGAAAAAAAATTGGAAAAATACGCTCAAGAAAGTGCCAGCAAACTTACCGATCCATTTTCCGCAAAAAGACTTTTTAAATTAAATTTAAAGCTAAACGGCAACGCTGTAAGAATTGAACGGCTAGATACCGATATGCTGAAATTCGCACACGCACATGTTCAGGCGAGTTTTCAAGTCGATGGAAATCAATTAAATCCCAGTTTAAAGATAAGCGGCACTGTTTCTTATATGAACGGTGAAAGGGTCCGTTCATTTGCTATCGACGATTTAGCTCACCTCACTTCGACAACTAGTCTTGCACCAGCCATCGCTTATCAATTGGGTTCGTTTTCGATGCAAGCGTATTGGTTTAACCGCCAACTGCTGAGCAAACGAAAACCTGATGGGCCCGAGCTGGTAAAATGGGTAAATATTTGGTCCGGAGGCCTGATGCTTTTTCGCGATGGTTTCCGCGTTCATCCATATGGAGAACCCGATGACGATTGGCTTGATCTTGACCGCAAAGCTCTCGCTTCAGGTGGATACAAAGTAAATAGAAAACAGATTATAGGTAAAGTTGACATTAGCAGTTACGCAAACCCTGCCCTTACCGACCAAACAAACCGAGAGGGTTTAAGAGATTGTCCAGAGAAAGACGCCTTAACAGCTCTACTCAAGCACGTTTTGGAGCGAGAACTCCGTGGATTTTTAAATGAAATAGAAGCTGAAAAAAAAGCATCAATAGAACTCGATATCGATGAATTGGCTGAACGTGCGGCTCAAGAACGAGAAAAACTGGAGGCCAACTTCAAGTTATTGAAAGCCAAACATCCAGAGATTAATACGGAAAAGGAAATCATCGGGGTGATGGAGTCAGCAATTGACGAACTCGAAGGGATGATGACATCCGCACAGAAATTTGCCCAGGAATTCGAAGAAGGTCGAACGCAATTGGTTCACCTGGCTGGCCTCGGGCTAATGGTTGAAATGCTTGCGCATGAATTAAATCGATCAACGCATTACGCATTAGGCGCGCTAGAAGATATCAAGTCCAAACGGAACGATTCTCAGCTAACTCCGCCGCTGAAAAACTTGGAACTACAGCTTAAGACTTTGCAGAAACGGTTAAGAACCCTTGACCCCGCAACAACCTCTGGCCGCCAAAGAAAAGAAACTTTCGACCTTGTTAAGTTAGCAGAAGAAATCAAAGAGGGTCATGCGTCTGAATTTGAACGCCATAAAATTGAATGCCGGGTGAAAACGAAACCTACGGATGCCCGGTGGAACGTAAAAATGGTAAAGGGAATGGTGGTGCAAATTCTTGAAAATCTCCTAAACAATTCTATTTACTGGCTGAAACAACAACAACTTCTCAAAGAAAATTTTGAACCAGAAATTTTAATCGAAATTGATGTTAAAAACCGAGAGCTGTCAGTAACAGACAATGGGCCAGGCGTCTTGGAAGCATTTAAGGACCGAATATTTCAACCATTCTTTACGACCAAGCCCCCAGGCTTGGGTAAAGGGCTAGGGCTTTTTATTTCTCGCGATTTGGCCAGATATCACGATGCAACGTTAAATCTTTCAGAGGAACAGCGAACTCGACCGAAGCATTTCAACACTTTTGTTCTTACACTGCCGGAAGCCATAGAAAAATGATTGGGGGACCTGTGATAACAATTGTAACAGATAGCATCAAGAAGCGGCTTAAAGACGCAAACATTACGGAAGCAGCAATTATCGATGATACGTTCGATGGGCCATCTGTCGATGCGTTGCAATCAGAAATTCACACCTTTTCAGCGGAATTGGAGGATGACGACATCCTAAAAGAAGCTCAAACCATTTGCCCTAATCTTACCGAGGCAGCTGATTTTGATGGTGACAGTGTAAAAGCTCTCTGGGATGCACGTGACCGCTGGGGCGAAAAATTAAAGCCTCATGCAGATTTGCTTTTTAATAATTATCGCCAACGATTGGCGCCCCTTGACCAACTCGGACTGAGCCTCGAGAACTTGGGACTTAAATTGCACAAAATTGGCGCCCACGCTCTGCCACCAGATACCGTGAGCTTGGTACTCCTGGATTATTGCCTTCAACCAGCAACCGAAATTTCATTAATTGAAAACACCGGACAACTTAATAATGTAACTGAATTACGATCTGAAAAAATTGCGAAGGCCTTGGCCCAACGGGGTTCCAAATGCCCGTATTTAGTTCTAATCTCTGACAGAGCGGAGTTATCCGACGTTCACGAATATTTTCGGAGCCGAACACAATATTTAGGGGGAACATTTGCATTTTTCCAAAAATCCAGAGCTTCGGATCCAGAGGCCTTCTACTTTCGACTTGGCTGTTGGGGGATAGGTCATCCAGCCCTGGCCCCTATCAGGCTTTTTTTTGATTCGGTTGTTAACTCATTGGAGGCAACGGCAACCGACCTGCGAAAAACGTTATTAGCACTCGATATACAGGATTATTCATTCCTTCAAAGATTAAGCCTGAGCGCAGATGGTGAACCATTAGGCGAATACATGCTTGATCTGATCGGAGCGGCGCTAAGCCATCGTCTGCGATCGAAAAAGGAAGTGTGTGAAGCAAAGAGCATGTTGGACGAACAGCATTTCACTGTTCACTTACCATCGATTTCCCAGCCTAGCAAAGAACTCCAGCGGTTATATCAGGCAGCAACAACTGAACCGAATGTGGGTGATCTAGCTCCGCATCCACTACACAAACTTCAGACACCACAACCACCGGCGCCGATTCCACGTCTAGTCCTCGGAGATATTCTAGCTAAGGATAAGGACAATCCAGTGTTCATGGTGGTAAACGCTGGATGTGACCTCCAATTTTCCCCGGTAAACCAGGATAGGCATCCAGATCCTAAACTTTCGATTTATCTAATGCCGGGTAAATTGGAACCGTTGACACAGTCGTCTAGTAATCCCGCAATAAAACGAACGGAATTATTCGAGCTTGATGGTAGCCCTTATCGCATTTTGTGGGACCATAAACATGTGTTTACGGTTCCGCTCGAGGAACTCCAACAATGGGCCGCAGGACGCGGATGCAAACGGATGGCCCGACTTGGTTTGGTCTATGCACTAGCGATGCAACAGTTTTGGACATCGGATGTTGGACGAATTGGCCTCATGGTTACTCCGCCTCTTACCGAATCAGCAGATTTTCAGATTTACCTTTTGAATGCGGAAGGAAAACTCGAACCATTTGAATCCCGAGTGCGAGGGCAGGTCATTTTAGGAAACTACCGCCGAGAAGGAAAAACCGTAGAAGGGTTTCTCCTGACAAGAGAAGGGATGCTACGCTTGCATGCGGCGCTAAAAACCGTTCCCGATCGATTCAAAGAGCGTGAGCTGACTATCGTAGAACCTAAAAAGGCGGAAAAGATAGCCGATTGTCAAAAATTGCGTACACAGGCGGAAGAATCCGCCCGCAATTGGGAGGCTTGGTTCGAATTGCTCGAGCGAGAACAAGAACTCTCGCGTGAAACTAGACCAAGAAAATGTTCGAACCCCAATAAGATGCCCATTGCCTTTTGCTGGCAAACTTATCCGTCAGGCAAAAATATCAATGAGTTTGGAGGGAAAAATGTTTTTGCTGTAGTAGATATCCTCCGAACTGATGCCCCCGATACGCCAGCTGCAACTTCACCCGTTAACCTAACCGTAGATTCCGGAGTTCAGCCATCCTAAAGAGAACAAATCGTACAGCCCTGTCTTCCCCCGGCGTCCTCTTCATATCCTGCAAGAATTGAAACCAACGGCTTGTTTGGAGCTTTTAATTTAAGTCGTTCCTGGTTGGCGGCCCAATTTGCTTTTATTTCGGCCATCCGTTCGGGCTTTTCTATATCAGCAAGAGATTCATTCCCACACCAGTAGAATATATTCCCATTAATTTTATTTGGCTTTTCATAAGCCTTCGCTTCTTCAAATTTTTCGGGATACTTCTCTTTTAACCGGACCCACTCGATTTTTTGTTGGTAAAAACAAAAAAAACATCCGGAGCGGGTCCGTCCCCAATCAGTATAACCCGGCAACCCTAACCCTGACTCTTGCAGGATACGCATAATGTCTGCATATGTTTTCCCATCATCTCGAAAAGGGAAAACAGGCGTTATATTTGGCTTATGACTAATATATCCGACTCGCTTCTCGTCTGCACGAATACCGACATAGTTGAAACAAGGATCATCGCCAATGTAATCTTCGAATGGTTGGAGCTTGAGCATTCTAGTACACCAGCGCCGATGATTTGACGGAATGATTTCGCCGTACACTGTATACCAATGGTCAAAGCTTGTCGGTGGAGTCGTGCGGTGGACCGATTTGCCAAGATAAACTTCTAATCGATTAATGTATTGTAATGTCTCGGGTAATTCCTTCCCAGAATCATGAAAGATGTACTCCATATTCTGAATCCGATCTCGCATGTAAACCGCCAAAGCGGCGCTATCCTTCCCTCCGGACAAACTTAAAATATGTCGAATCGGCTTACTCATATATTCTGATCCCGAGAAAGACGGCGGCTAAGCTGTCGAGCTGTAGCAATCAACGCAAGATCGCCCTCTTTTGAAAATAGATCATCCAATTTTCGCTCCAGCCGCTGTAAAGAAGGCTCGTCCGCCGCGACAAAATGGAGAACTTCAGCCACCTCATCTCCATCTGCTTGGGTAATTGCTACGCGAAATGCTTGTCCTTTCTTTTTGTCAGTCAGATCGCCAAAGTGAAGACGCTCAACGCGTAAAAAACTTCCCACCAAGCCAGAAATCTCCGTATCGAAACGCCCTTCATCTATGTCGTCCCACGACACCGGTGTCTTATTGAGGCTTGTGCTAGCTATAGAGGCTATCCATTTGCTTCCCAAAAGATTGCCGTCGCTCAAGGCGTTGGCGAAGGCTGTTAGACGCGGCTCACGTAAATGTGGTTTAAGTTTTTGCGCTCGCGTCATAATCTGCTCGCGAGCTTTATCAACCGTGCCTTCACCAAGTCGGAACTGTAATGCGAGGCGCTTTTCCAATCGATTGAGCATTTGGTTATACGCTTCGTTCAATTCCTGTAATCCGATGTTTAGTTGCCTAACAAAATGCCTAGCCGTCGCCGTCTTAGCGGTTGTCCCTGGAGTAAATGACGGCAAACCGCATGCCTCTGGCAGCTGATACATTAATAGCTTTATAGGCTCTCTAGTATTAAACAAGGCATCTCGGATCGCTATCGCCTGTGGCGAAAGTTGTCGAGTTCGCTTTGTATATTCAGGCAAATCAACGACAAACCGACACAAGGGGCGCACAATTTCTAATAAATGCGTTCGCTTTGATTTAATCGGAGCAAGCGAAACCAATTGTCGCAAATCATTAAGAATCTCGGCTCGCAATCCATCAATTCTGCACCATTGTAATTCAAATATTTCCGGAACCTTGGATAGTCGGAGAAACATATCCAAATCAATTTTTGGCACAAAGTTGCCACGTTCGTAGAATGCCAATTCATGCGAGTGCGCAGAAAATAGTACTGCTAAAACCAAAGGCATTAAACCTTCCCGCAAGCCGAACGGAGGCTTGGATAAATCCTCATAAACCTTAGAAAGGCTGAGTCGCTTATCGGCAGCTTTTTCCAATTCAGCGCGAAGATATGCAAAGACATGCCTCCAATTACAAGGGTCGTCAAACTCGTTTTCGGGAAGATTTATGCTCCAAAGATTATCATTCCTTCGATGCAATTTAGCACTATGAAGGACCGATAAATACATAGACAATTCCGGTGGATGTTTGCCTTCCGGAATATTCAATTGAGAGGCGTCTGAATGATTAAGTATTCCTTCGATCAAGCGTAAGCGTGCACCGGTCGCAGCTGAGCTTGGCGAGTGACGATTGATCAACTCATTACAAATTTGGGGGCTCTTAACAAATTCTTTATCGCAGATATTAGACAACTCTCGCAAAAGATCGCGACCATTGTTAATATTTTTGAATATTCGACCAGACTGAAACCAAATCAAGCTGCTCGAATTATGAGTGCGATCTAGGCCAACAAACTCAGACAATCTACGAGATAACAAATCGCGGGCATTTTCTAATTGGCGAGAGACTTCCTCTTTAGCATAACGATCGGAATTTAACTCTGGAGTATGATTAGATACCCATTCCCATCTTAGAGTTTCAAGAACATACCCCTGTATTTGCCGAAGGGGACGGGTGATTCCTATCAGTGTAAGATGATCTTGTAGCTTTTGCGACAGAGCCAGAGCCTTCGCATGCTCAGCTTCATCTTCACAAAGCACGATTAGAATTCGGCCATCGGCCAAACGATCTTTGCGCGGTTCAGCATAATGGCCTGCAAAGGTATCAACGTTTACATACTCAACGTCAAAATAACGGAGATTTCCTGTCTCAACGTAATGACGGCGAGCTACTAACGCCCGTTGGGGAAGCTGGGCCTGTATTGTATGAGCAATTGAGACTTCATCTGACACTTCATTTCGCGCAGCATCTAAAGCTTTATCGAGATCTACACTGCTATATGGCCAAACGCAATAACCCCGCAGCTTTCCGCGAAAATAGATCCTATGACTCTTTACTAATTTTTCCAACGCATGTGTCACTAAGAGCTGTTTCGCGGTGCTCGGGCCTGCGACTGCCAAAGCAAGAATTTCCTCCGTCGGGCGCAAGTTATCATCGTCCAAGATATTAAGGAGACCAATAGTCTTAAGGATCTGTTGATCCAATTCCGGCAAATCGGCCGAGGCCTCCAAGACTGCCTCTACAGCTGGCCAGCGTGTTCGATAACTTGCCTGGGAAAGTCGCAAGCCTAAGTTCGACCGCACATAGTCAAAAAAATGATGGATACGCAGCCACGAGGCAGACTCTATCGGTTGTTGGCAAAATGCCCGGAATCCAAAAGGCTCATGCGAAAATAAAAAATTAAACAAGGAGCGTTCATGCTGTGCAAATTTTTGAAAAAAACGGAACAACACCGGAAGAAGAGTGGCGTCAATAGGAAACAACTTCGGGCTTAACGTCTGCCAAAATGGAACCGAGCTGACGGAGCCAAGCCATTGTCGCTGGCAGGTCTGTGCCATGATTTTGGCGCCTTCTGCCAGCACATTCTTCGGCACGCGAGTGGTTTGGACACTTAGCGCCGATACAATCAATTCAGCCGTTTGGGCTAGCGGCTGAGCAAACGGTATTTCTTCAAAACGCTCCGCAACTTTATCCCATTCTTTCTGCGCACTAGGGGAAAGCTGAGATGCGTAGGATGAAAAAGCAACATGGAAAAGACAAACAACAATAAAAGGATTGTCACCACTTCGCTGAGCAAACTCCGCCAAGCGTTGCAACAACATTACATCTTGGCTTTCCGGACAAAATGCCGCGTGCTCCAAAAACTTTCCAGCCTCGTCTAATACAAGCAGGATGCCTTCGATTATTTTGCGTTCCGTAAGTTTTACTGTAATCGTTTCGATTACATTCAGAACTTCACTGTCAGAGATTGTCGCCTCGGCAACCCGCGATCTGGCGAGGCTAGCGCGTGTTGTCAGTGGCAGCGCTTTCATCATCTGCTCCGAAAGGCTGTTCGCAATGGCTCTTAAAATAGTTTTCCCTAATGTTTCTCGCGAACCGGTGAGCAAAATGGGAAGGAATTTTCGACGAGCAAGCGTAGGACAACGCTGAACGATTAAGTTGCCAAGCACTGGTGGCAGCCCGTTGCGAACCCCTTGCGCACATCGAGCCAACAATAGGGCAAAAGACGATTTGCCAGTGCCATAGTCTCCGGTGAACCGCCAAGCTCGCCGTGTTGAATGTTTATCAAAACCTTCAGCAAAGCTGCTAAGGCAGTTTAAACCGAAGCCTGTGAGGCAATAATCTTCTAGAGCTCGAGGGTCGGAGAAATCTCGTTCCAGTTGCGTCGACCGAAAAAACCTTCGCGGCGTTCGCAAAATCTTACTGATTGGAAAATTTTCAAGTTTAACTGAGCGCTGCAACATAAGCCTCCTCCCACGAAACATGTTCAGCCCCTTTTGAACGAACTAGTCTTGGCGTCATAGATGAATCCTCATATACGAGCCGACCATCTGTATCGCGCTCAATCGCTTCTAATCTCGCCCGAATATCTTCCTCTGGTAATTTAAAAATCTGTCCCGGACTACCGTGTCCAACTGCAACAAGATCAAAAGACAACGTTTGCTCATTAGGGTGCTGCCGGTTCCAAAAATCAGTGACGCAATAAGCAAAGAGCATGTTTCCAATCTCGGGTTTTGCTTCTCGCCGAAAGGCATAGATAGGTTCCGCTTTTCCAGGCTGACTTGATTGCTCAGCAAAACCATGTCGTTGCAATAGGCCTAACTCGACAAATGGACTATCAAGAGAATCTTCTAAAACCTCTCCCTTCCGCCCACGTGTCGGTACATAAGTATGAAAAAAAACGTCAAAATGTTGGGCAAGTGTAACCGTCGACAGCTCCCGCTGATGACGCACGTTTGCTTCACGCTCAAAAACACGGATTAGGACGCTTCTTGCAATTTTCTGTTGCCAATCGTTAAGCAAAAAATCCCAAGCAAACATTAAGGGCGTTGCTTCTGTAGACATTTTCCAATGTAACAGCCATAGCGTTTGAATGTCTTCGAGATATGGGTCTAACCCATTTTGTTTTCGATCTCCCAATAAAAGCCTGCAACCAAAGGGAGTAACCTTATGTCCATTTGGGACAGGCGTAATAATGCCAGTAACCTCAGCCCAAAAACGTAAGGCGCGAACCATATTTTTGCCAACGCCTAGACGCACCATAGCTAGATTTTCTCGCTCTGAAGAAGCTGCAAATATCGACGCATCGTTGTTTACCTCACGCGCCGCCTTAGGCAACCATGCATAACGGCATGGGAAAGTTTCATGACCTGAAAACCGAAACGAATCCATTAATTTGACTTTACAAACGCGAGACCGAAATTTCGAGAGTTTTCGCGAAGATTTTTAGCGACCACCCCTAAAACTAGTGCCTGGACAAAAGTCTGAATGTCGCGATTTAGCAACTCAGCGGTCAAGAGTTTGGAGGAATGGGGCGACGCGGTGCAAGGGGCGGCATCAGAATAACTGTTGCCCTTTCTTCGCTGGCCGGGGGCAAAAGCGTATTGGACTGAGGTTTGCCAAACTGGTCAGGATAAACGCGCTCAAGCCACCAAGCATCAGCCCGCCAATCTCCCTTTTTCGCAGCCCGCTCAATTCTTTCCAAACGCCGGTTAATTCCCTCTGCTTTTGCCTTTCTAAGAGCGTCGGAAAAGTCGGATTTTGTATGTTCCCAATCATTGAGCGTATCACGATGGATTCCCACAGCGTCCGCCGCTTGTGCGTAATTCATACCGCGACTAATCATGGTGCAAATCCTTTTTACAATAGCTGGCGAATATTTCATCGGGATTTTATTTCTAATTTGTTACTTCGCACCATTGCGTCGGGACTCGATTGTTTGGTGGCAGGACAACGGCTGGAAACACACCACTCCCTAGCCGCAGCAAGAAAATGGTGTGCCGGAACGCTATTGCCTGTCGTTCAGGATTCCGTGTGGTTTCCGCACCATGTTCTTGTCTTGCCGCTGCTGGCGGGTTGCGGTCATCCGGTAAACCCATCAGACAAGATTCTCCGGGCTTTCGCCCAATGACGGTCGTGGCTTCAATTACGATCTTCCTACGCCACCCCAGAGCTTAAGAGTTTTCACCCCCGCAGTTCTGCTCAGGATCGCAAACGGGTCCTAGCCGTTTCGATTGCCTCTGAATCGCCGTGTTGTTTACGAGTTCGGCACGCCCTTATTCAGGAACGTAATATCAGCTTTTCAGCTACTTTTTTCCTTCTAACTCGACGCCGTTTCAGCAGCTTTCGGCGCTTCAAACATTTGTTGGGTCATGCTATAGAATTTCTTTGCTGACGAAGCAGCGCAGATTCCACACTTTTCCAATGGAAAAGCTTCCGGCGGCCAATTTTAAGCATCGGGAGTTTGCCGCTGCGGCACCAGTTAAAGGCTGTTCGACGTGAAACAGGAAGCCGTCTTAACAGTTCCTTTTCGTCGATGAAGTCCGCCTCGCTCGGCGCTGCCGCTTCTTTCGCGTTAGTAATCATGCAAACACAATACAAACAGCGAAAACGGTTTTTTGATTGCTCGGTTGAGCGAATTACATCTTTAAACTAGCGAATGGGGGCAAAGTGACCAGCGAAAGGAAGATGGGCGGGCAACGAATACCAGCAAAAAAACAGCGTTTGGCAGCTGGCTATTGTTTTCTAATGCGTCAACGAATTTTTGCGGCATTTGTGCGATTCGTTACAGATTTCTTCTGTGCCTTAAATATCAGATAGTCTTTTGCGAGCGGAAGCCACTGAAAATCGGTTGGAAAACCTTCCTGTTTCAATTTGCCAATTGTCATCGCCGCGCTTTTTGCTGGATCATCCACTTTTTCCTTTAAATCTGCGCGAAGGAAATCACGCAAAAGTTTTACCGAATCAGCTAATGTTTTACCCTTAACGATCAAAGTTAGAAAATCATCAAACCCCGCCGGGAATTTATCCGGCATTGGAATCCCAACGAATTTTTTCTGCGCTGCTACCCCCAACACATTCCTCGCAGATTTACTTTGGATGTCATACAGCGATTCAGCGTTAGACCAGCCTTTTGCACGTGCTCGTTTTACGCGAAGAGTCAAATTGTGAAGTTGAGTCGCCGCCAACCATAAAAAGTAAGCATTTTCCACGGCTCTTTCGGCGGATTCCGCAGGCTTACCATTATCTTTAAACATTACGGCGGCAATCCTAGCAAGTGTTTCGGGCTCTGGAATTTTCCACTTTGGGTCAGGATATGCGTATTTGCTTTCGAGAGGATGAGTCACTTCTGAATTCGATTTACCGGCCAATTTGGGGCGTTTCATATTAGGTTCGAGCGTTGGCGCGAGCGCTTTGTAAGCTAATAACATTTTTGGCTGACTTTGGAGGCATGATGCTAAACCATTTTTCAGCTTCGGCTTCTGTTGCCAAACCCTTGTAATGTGCGTGGATCATGGCCGGCGTATGGCCCGCCTGCGCCCCAGTCTTATTTTCATCGAAGTACAAAGCAAAATGATAGGAGCAAAAGCTGTGGCGCAAACCATTGAAGTTGCGTTCTACGCTGGCTAAATCGCACAACGCATTGAACTTTTTATGGAACGTAATCTCATGGCCATTCCACAGTTTCCCGGCATGACGACGATATGGTTCCAGCCAAGCCGCAAGTGCCGGGCAAATTTTCACGAGACGTCGTTGACGCGTTTTACTTTTTTCCTTCGTGATTTCGATATAGCCATCCACACGCCACACTTCTGCCCAGTCCAAACGTCGCAATTCCTCGGTACGGAGGCCCGCCAATCCACCGAGGGCAATAATGGGCTGCATGATTTCGTCAGCTTTATCCAGTAACGCAGTGAATTGTTTTGGCGTGTAAAATTTCGTTTCGGACGTGTTCGCCTTCTCTGGACGCATTCTATCGGCTTCAAATAGCCGGTGCGTTGGTGAAAGGTAATCTTTGCGGACTGCCCATTGTAAGAATTGCCGGACGCTGGCGCGATAGTGGTTACGGCTTTTGGCCGATCCTACTTTGCGCTTGTTGCGTGACTTCGTTTTTAGTTCGCCAAGTGATTCAAAAAACTTGTCCAAATGCTCTTTGCTTAAATCGCAGACGGCAGTATGCGGAAATACGCCTGCGAATTTTTCAAGCCGACCCTTGCGGTTGTAGGAATATTTCGCTGACAACTGCGCTCGTTTCCCGTCGGTTGCTTTTGTAAGCGGTTCATCCAGTTTCACGAATTCAGCAACAGCGGCTGCAATATCCTTCCGTTTTACGTTGGCAACCGTGGAAAGAAAGCCCTCGATAGCTTCGCCCAGGGCCCGCCCATTCAATTTTATCTTCGATTCAGCCCATTCGGAAACAGCGCCGAGCAAAGACGTCCGTTGGCCGGTGGATTGAAAATAAGCATGCAACCGTTCGATTGCGGCGATTGCGTCGCGTGATTGGCTGGCCGTTAAAGCGGCAGCTTGTGAACCGTTGGCTAACTCTCGGACAATACGCTCGGCAGCGGCACGAGCTAAAGGATAGGTCTTAAACGTTTTCCTATGAGTTTTGCCCGCCGTCGTATAGGAAAGCCGGTAATAAAGGAAATTCTTGGTCCGGGCGTAGATTTTGACCTTGGCCGACCTATGTTTGACTGTAACGGGAAATCTCACGCGTCGGTCAGGAGAATGGGCATTTTCCTGTGCAAACCCTGTGCAACTTTCCGGCGCATGCCCAATTTCATTGGGAAAGTTGGTGCGGATAGCAGGACTTGAACCTGCACGCCTTGCGGCACTACCACCTCAAAGTAGCGTGTCTGCCAATTCCACCATATCCGCACT
>Ga0070690_100001055_pt1 | contig 14134 bp, 14 predicted proteins | sample KBSS33HmetaG_FD_64671 | JGI IMG/M metagenome (GOLD analysis project Ga0070690, IMG submission 64671) | Switchgrass rhizosphere microbial communities from Kellogg Biological Station, Michigan, USA - KBS S3-3H metaG | ecosystem: Host-associated > Plants > Roots > Rhizosphere ... | reverse complement strand
TTGCAGACGTCGAAGGCGTCCGGCTCTGCCGGCGCGCTAGGCGTGTGCGGCAGCAGCGTCACGCCGCGCCGTCCACTGGCCTGGTCGATCACCTGCGCGAGGCTGTCGCGGATGACGTTGGCGGCGCGCTCAGCGTCCTCGCCGCGCATATGCGCGTCGCCCATCAGGACCGCCGATACGCTGCCGCCGGTCCAGGTGAAGACCTCGAGGCCGGACTCGTTGTAGTAGTCGTGCGTGCCCTTGCGCTGCGACACGTCGCCCCACGTCCCGGCTACGTGGCCGGCAGCGAACGTGTCCTCGAGGAAGTGGAGCGCGAATCCCTCGTCGGCCAGCATCGCCCTCGCCAAGGCCTGGCGCTCGGCCGGCGTGAGCGACTCGTTGGCCAGCCGCGACGCCTTCTGCAGCGCGCTCAGGTGGAACCACGTGTAGACGCCGACGGCGCTGATGTCCGAACCGGCCCTGAGGGAGAGCTCGGCATAGTCGCGCGGCGTCGTGTCGGTACTGGGCCGGGGCAGCAGGAAGTGGGCGTTGTTGGAGCCGGCGCGGGTCGCGTATTGCGGGTCGGCGCGTTGCAGGCGCGTGTCGGAGGTCCGCAACGCGTTGATGCGGTGCGCGCGCTGCGTCTCGTCTTCGACCTGGCGCCGGAAGTCGCCGAGCGCGCTCGGGCCGAAGAGCGTCACGTCCGGCCGCGCCGTGACGAGGACCTGCGACAGATCGACCTTCAGCTGCGCCCCGACGTCGGCGACCTGCAGGATCCAGTCGGTCCTGAGCGTGCTGTCGAGCATGTTGCTGCTCGAGCACGAGTGGTCGCCGGCGATCGCCGTGAACGCGGCCCAGTCGATGCAATCCGGCGCCACGCCTTGCTGCGTGTCGGCGCCCTGCGCGCACAGGCGCTTCTCGTGGCCGGCGCGCGCTTCGCCCCAGAGCCGATCGAACTGTGACTTGCGCTCGGCGTCAAGCTTCTCGACGGCGCGCACGGCGATGTCGCGGTGCTCGGGGTAGACCCACGCACGCGCGGGCGCGGCCGAGAACAGGAGCCCGGCGGCGAGCAGCGCGGCCGCGAGGACGTGGGGACCGGTCGACATCGGCGTCGGGCTCGCTTACTTGCCGCGCGCGGCAAGATCCTCTTCGACGAAACGAAGCACTGCTTCGGTCAGCGCCTCGCGGGGATAGGCGTTCTGGTCGACGAACAGCGATGCGATCGTGTCGTGCGATCGCGCGATCGGGACGACGACGGCCCAGTGGTCGGCGTTGACGTAGCCGAGCAGGGTCGATCCCGGGATCAGCTCGTCGTAGAAGAGGACCTGGCTGTCATTGCGGCCGTCGATCATGTTCAGCTTGCGGTGCGTGCCCCCGAGGATCGAGGAGATGCGCTCGGGCTGCGGCAATGCCACGACCGAATACATCGGAACGCTGCTCGGGAGCGGGTTCTGGGCCAACCAGGCGCGGCGCACCGCAGGACGCAGGCTCGCCACGCCGCCGCCGTCGCCGCTGTCGCAGGCGGCGCCGGGGAAATGCTGCAGCAGGTCGGCCTGGTACTGCTCGGCGGCGTTGGCGAGCGGCGAGCCGCCGACCGCGCCGGCGATGCTGACGACTGCCGCGACCCGGGCGCGGATCTCGGGGTGGTTGATGATCGCCTCGAGGACGTCGGGCGTGCCCTTCGAGTAGCCGATCAGGACCAGGCGCGGCGTGGCGGGTTCGGCATCCCTGGCCATGACCCAGTCGCGGATCTGGCGCGCGTTGACGGTCGTGCCTGACAACGCATCGACCGGGATCCCGGTGAGCGCGTAGCCGTACTTGCCGAGATGCGCGTTGGTCGTGCCCTGGGGTTGCAGCCACTTCGCGAAGCACGAATAGCCGATGCCGGGCACGACCGCAGCGACGAGATGGCGGTTCGACGCGCCGAGTGGAACCGGCTGTCCGCTCGGCGCGGGCTCCGATCCGAGCCGCGTCAGCGCGTCGTCGCAGGGGCGATGGTCGGGCACCTCGCCGACCCGCGCGGCGAGCACCGCGCAATAGATCTCGCGAAAGCGGCCGCGCTTGTCCTGCACGCCGGCCTGCGTGGCGGGAACGAGGATGAGTGGCCCCGTCTCGGTCGAGAAAGGCACCAGAGGGTCCCCGGCGCAGCCGGCGAGCGCCAGGCACAGTGCCGCGACGATGTCACGCTCGCCGCGCGAAAGTCCGCTTCCCGTCATGGACGCCGTTCGCCCTGCTGCGCCGTGGCGTGCGCCGGTGACGCTGCCGACGGCGGCCAGCTCATCGGGTCGCTTCGACGGTGCGGCCGTTGAGCGGCTGGGTCGGCCGCGCGTTCATCGGATAGAGCCGGGCGAACGCGGTGAGCTCGCTCGCGGCGACGGTCATCGGTGTCTTCAGCACGAACCAGCGCACGCCCTCGCTGCACGGCGGCGTCGTCAGCGAGCCGTCGAACGTGTAATAGCCCTTGTCGGTCGGCGATTGCAGCTTGCCGAGCTGGCAGCTCGCGAACGCATGGTCGAGCGCGCCCCATTCGGTCGGGCCGCCGTGCTTGCCGTACGACCAGGGATGGCCTTCGGCCTGAACCAGAACAACGACGCTCGCCAGGGCCGCCATGGCGAAAGCGGCACGGATCGCGGCGACGACGTTCATGGCGGATCCCTGGTCGAGCGGCCCGATGCCGCACGCTCAATCTAGGACCCGCGGGCGCAAGCCGATATTGGACTTTGGTGCTGCTTGCTCAAGGCACGAAGGCGAGGAACACGAACGCCGCGAAGATGACTAGGTGGACGGCGCCCTGCATGACGTTGGTGCGGCCGGTGCCGAGCGTGATCGTGCCGACGGCGAAGGTGAGCAACAGGAGCACCAGGTCCTTCGGACCGAGGCCGAGCTGGAGCGGCATGCCGAGCAAGGTCGAGACCAGCGCGACCACCGGAATGGTCAGGCCGATGCTCGCGAGCGCCGAGCCGAGCGCGAGGTTCATGCTCGTCTGCAAGCGATCGGCGCGCGCGGCGCGCACGGCCGCCCACGTCTCGGGCGACAGCACGAGCAGGGCGATGACGATGCCGATCACCGTCGGCGGCGCGCCGGCTGCGTCGACGGCGCGCTCGAGCGTCGGCGAGAGCAGCTTGGCCAGGCCGATCACGCCGATCAGGGAGACGAACAGGAGGGCGAAGCTCGCCCAGGCAGCCTTCGCCGAAGGCGGCGGCGCATGCGCCGTTTCGTCGCCGGCGCCTTGCGGCGGCAGGAAGTAATCGCGGTGGCGAATCGTCTGCACGAAGACGAAGACGCCCCATAGAACGAGCGATGCGACCGCTGCGAAGGCGAGCTGCTTCGCGGTATAGCTGGCGCCCGGCGAGCTGATGGTGAAGGTCGGCAGGACGAGCGAGAGCGTTGCCAGCGCGATCAGCGCAGCGAGCGCGGCATTCGCGCCTTCGAGCCGAAACGACTGCTCGCGGTGGCGCACGCCGCCGACCACGACGCAGAGGCCGACCGCGCCGTTGCAGATGATCATGATCGCCGAGAAGATCGTGTCGCGCGGCAGGGCCGACTTGTCGGGACCGCCGGCCAGCATCATGGAGACGATCAGCGCCACCTCGATCACGGTGACGGCGATAGCGAGGATCAGCGTCCCGAACGGCTCGCCGACGCGGTGCGCGACCACCTCGGCGTGGTGCACCGAGGCGAGCACGGAGCCGATCAGCGCGAGGCCGGCGATGCTCGCCAGCAGCGCGCCGACCGGCATGGCGGCGCCGATGCCGACCAGGGCGATCGACAGCAAGGGAACCACCGAGGTCCAGGCGAACATGGCCCTAGGGTAGCGCCTCGAGCGCCGCGGACCGATCGGCCGCGACCTCCGCCTCGTCGGGCAGCTCGCCGCCGGCGTGAGCGCGCCCGGCGAACCTAGGCGGCGCTCACTCCTTCTCGGGCCCGACCAGCTTCCATTTGCCGGCCGGCTTCTCGCAGAACTTGTAGACGCTTTGCGCCTTCTGCTCGCCGTAGACGTTGGTGATCCGCAGGCGCCGGCACGACAGCCCGTTCCAGGTCAGCTTGTTCATCGGCACGACGGATCCCGACGCCGGCGTCTTGTCATTCTTCCATTCCAGGACCTCGCCTTCGGTCGGCGACTTCAACGCGGTGTCGACACGCGCCATCATGAGGGCGAGGTCGTCGTTGTTGAATTTCGCCCCGGGACCGTCCTTGAGGCCGAATTGGATGGCGTGGACCGGCCCCACCGTCCCGGCAACCAGGGCCGCCGAGCACGCGGCGGCGCGCAACCGTTGTGCCGTCATCATTTCTGGGCCGACCTCGGCGTCGTTCGCAGGATCGCCGCGACGACGGTAGAAGTTCTGCGTTTCTTGTTCATGGGAGTGGTTTCCCCTGCTGGAACATGCATCTTGACACCGCCATCGGCGAGAGCGCGAGTGTACTTTGGTGCAGGTAGTCCGGCGCCGGCCGCCTGGCATGGCGCCGTCATGAGCCTGGATGACGGTGCGCCGACCTCGCCAGCGCGACGCCGCCGGCCCGGATATCATCGAAAATCAACCTCCCACGCCCGGAACAGAACGAGAAGAGCGGCGTCGATCGAGCGTGATGATGTGTTCAGCGGAGACGGAACATGGCTGAGCCCACCGTGCATGTCGTCGATGACGACGAGTCCTTCCTGATCGCGATGGCTCGGCTCTTACGCGCCAGCGGATTCCTGGCGCGCACGTATTCGTCCGCGCGCGAGTTCCTCGCCGAGCGTGGTGCCGACGAGCCGGGATGCGTGCTCGTCGACCTGCGCATGCCGGACCTCGGCGGCCTCGAACTCCAGGCTGCACTCGCCGAAACCTCGTTTCCGCTTCCCGTCCTGTTCCTGACGGGTCATGCGGACACGGCGTCGACGGTGCGGGCAATGCGCGGCGGCGCCGAAGACTTCCTCGAGAAGACCGCGGCGAAAGAGGTTCTTCTCGATGCCGTGCGGCGCGCGCTCGAACGCAACGAGCACGAGCGCGAGGAGAGGTCGTACCGGGAGGAGCTTCGCGCCCGCTTCGCCGCGATCAGCACGCGCGAGCGCGAGGTCCTCGAGCACGTCCTGCGCGGCAGGCTCAACAAGCAGATCGCCGGCGATCTGGGGATCCACGAACGCACCGTCAAGGTCCATCGCAAGTCGATCATGACCAAGCTGAGCGTCAAGTCGGTCGCCGCCCTGGCGCAACTGAGCCAGGAAGCCGGGCTGGCCGTCCATTCCTGAACGGTCCGCGCTTTACCGTCGGGGACCGCACACCGTGGTGCGGCCGAAGATAGACTCCGTCGCCATGCACGGCGCAGACACGCAGGCTGGATGAGCCCGGTCACGGTCGTCTGGTCGATGATCGCCGCGGCGTGCCTGACGCTGGCTGCCGTTCATCTGCCGGTCTGGTGGCGCAACCGCGAAGCACGCGCGACGCTGGCGTTCTCGATCGCGGCGATCTGCACGGCAGCCATCGCCCTGTGCGAGCTGATGATGCTGAAGGCGCCGACGCCCGCCGCTTACGTCACGGCCCAGCGATGGATGAACCTGCCGATTGCATTGCTCCTGGTGGCGCTCGCGGCGTTCGCTCATCACTATCTCGATGCACGTCTGCGGTGGCTGGCGGTCACCGCCATCGTGCTGCGCCTGGTGTCGCTGGTGATCAACTTCAGCGTCGGGGAGAGCGCCAACTTCGTCCACGCCACGTCGTTGCGTGCGGTTCCGCTGATGGGCGAGCAGGTGTCGATGGCCATTGGCGAGCGAAATCCATGGCGAGTGATCGGTCAGATCGCGGTCTTCCTGCTGATGCTGTACTTCATCGCCGCGTCGGTGCACGCGTGGCGGCAAGGGCGACGAGCCGTGGCAGTGCTCGTCGGCGGCAGCCTCACGTTCTTCATGATGGCGAGCCTGGGCCGGGCGTTCCTCGTTTCCTGGCAGGGCGGCGACGCGCCGAGCACCGTCAGCCTCTTCGCCCTCGGCGTCATCGGCGTCATGGGCTACGCGCTCAGTGCCGACCTGCTGCGCGCCAAGCAACTCGTCGTCGAGCTGAGCGAGCGCGAGCGAGAGGCGGAGCTGGTTGCCGACGCGGCCAATCTCGGCACCTGGACGCGGGACATCGTCCGCGACAAAGTGCTCGCGAGCAAGAAGTTGCGCGAGCTGTTCGGCTTCGCGCCCGACGAGCGTCTCGACGGCGAGCGGCTGGCACAACGGGTCCATGTCGACGACCGCGCCGCGTTTCGCGACCGCTTGAGCCAGGCGGCGCGAAGGCGCGGCGAATACCAGGGCGAGTTTCGCCTCGTCTTGCCCGACGGCCGGCTGCGCTGGATCGCCGCCCTCGGGCGCGTCGACTCCGACGCCAAGGGCAACGCCTTGCGCAGTCGCGGCGCGTGCATCGACATCACCGCGGCGAAGGAAGCCGAGCAGGAGATGCTTCGCTTGCGCCAGGACATCGCCCACGTCGGCCGGGTCTCGGTGATGGGCCAGATCTCGTCGGCGCTCGCCCACGAGATCAACCAGCCGCTCGGTGCGATCCTGCGCAACGCCGAGGCGGCGGCGCTGTTCATGCAGGACGAGTCGCCCGACCTGCACGAGATCAGGGCGATCCTGGAGGACATCCGCAAGGACGACCAGCGCGCCAGCGCGGTGATCGACCGGATCCGCGCGCTGCTCAGGCACGAGGAGGTGGCGATGACCCGCCTCAACGTGCGCGGCCTGCTGGGCGACGTCGCGACGCTGCTGCGCCCGGACGCCGCGGCGCGCCACGTCGCGCTCGAGTTCGCGGTCCCCGCCGACCTGCCCGCGGTGCGCGGCGACCAGGTGCAGATCCAGCAGGTGCTGCTCAACCTGATCCTCAACGGGATGGACGCGCTCGAAGGGCTGAAGGACCGGCCGCGGTGGGTGTCGGTTACCGCGCGCCGCGATGGGCCGGCCGGCGTCGAGATCAGCGTGTCGGACAGCGGCCGAGGCATCGGCGCCGATCACTTCGCCCGCATCTTCGAGCCGTTCTTCACGACCAAGACCAAGGGCATCGGCATGGGGCTGTCGATCTCGCGCGGCCTCATCGAGGCGCATGGCGGGCGGCTCTGGGCCGAGAACACGGCCATCGGCGCGACGTTTCGATTCACGCTGCCGATCGCGAGCTAGCGTGGCACTAGCACCAAGGGGCACTGTCCAATAATTCTTGTACCTGCGATAAAAGGACAGCACTCGACAAATCGTGTCCCGACATGCCCCATCCCAGCAAGGAAACCCTGATGAACCAAGTCCCCAAGTCCGCAGCCGCAGTGGCCGAGAGCGCGCGATGGCGTCAGGCGTCCGGATCGATCGTCGCCGCAGCTGCCTTCGTGGGCGCTCTGGGTCCGTCGACCAGCTTCGCGCAGGTCGCTCCCACCAGCCTGCCGGTGCAGGGATCCGACTGGCACTACACCGCGACGATCTACGGCTACCTTCCGAGCGTCAGCGGGACTTCGTCATTCCCGGCCGACGGCTCGGGAACGCGCCTCAATCTGGACGCAAGCATTCTCGACAAGCTCAAGGTCTTCGCGATGGCCACTGCGGGCGCCCACAACGGAACCTGGGGCGTGTTCACCGATGTCATCTACCTGAAGTTCCAGGCTTCGCAGTCGGCGAGCCGTGATTTCACGATCGGCAACGTCGGCCTGCCGGCCGATGCCAGCGCGGCCTTCGACTGGGAGATGAAGGGCACGGCGTGGACGCTGGCCGGCGAGTACCGCGTCGCGTCCGCCCCGTCCTTCACGGTCGACGTGCTCGCCGGCACACGTCTGCTCGACACGCGCCAGCACCTGCGCTGGAATATCGCCGGCTCGATCGGCCCGCTCGATCCGCAGTCTCGATCCGGCGAGATAGCGACGAGTCAGAGCACCTGGGACGCGATCGTCGGCGTCAAGGGTCGCTACGCGTTCGGCGAGGATCGAAAGTGGTCGGTGCCGTTCTATCTCGACGCGGGTGCTGGCGAGTCGCAGTACACCCTGCAGGCCGCCGGCGGGCTCGCCTACCAGTTCGGCTGGGGAGAGATCACCGCGATGTGGCGCTACCTCCGCTACGACCTGAAATCGAGCTCAGCCTTGCAGGATGTCCGCTTCAGCGGCCCTCTGATCGGCGCGACGTTCCGCTGGTAGACAGAGCGCCTCCTCCAGGCGGCGTGCAGCGATGTCTTTCGATTTCACCGGCAAGCGCGTCCTCGTCGCAGGCGCCAGTCGCGGCATCGGCCGGGCGATCGCGTCGCAGTTCGCGGCGGCCGGCGCCGACGTCGCGCTGTGCGCTCGCGGCAGTGCGACTCTGGAGGAAGCCCGCGCCGACATCGCGCGCGGCGGCCATCGCGTCCACGCCATGACCTGCGACCTCGCCGACGCGGCGTCGATCGCCGCCTGGGTGCCGGCCGCGGCCGAGGCGCTGGGCGGAATCGACGTGCTGGTCAACAACGCCTCGGGCTTCGGCATGGGCGACGACGAAGAAGGCTGGGCCGCGGGCCTCTCGGTCGACGTTCTGGCGATGGTGCGCAGCTCGCGCGCCGCGCTGCCCTGGCTGCAGCGCTCGGGTGCCGCCGGTGGCGCCAGCATCGTCCACATCTCGTCGATTGCCGCCTTCCGGCCCTCGACGCGCACGCCTGCGTACGCGGCCGTCAAGGCGGCGATGAACAGCTACACCGGCAGCCAGGCGGCGCTGCTGTCGCGCCAGGGCATCCGCGTCAACGCGATCGCGCCCGGGTCGATCGAGTTCCCCGGCGGCGTCTGGGACCAGCGCAAGACCGACAACCCGACCCTCTACGAGCGCACTCTCAAGAGCATTCCGTTCGGCCGCTTCGGCACCGCCGACGAGGTCGCCGAGGTGGCGCTGTTCCTGTCTTCGCCGCACGCGCGCTGGGTCACGGGGCAGGTGCTGAGCGTCGACGGCGGGCAACTGCTCGGCGCCTAGGCGTGCCGGCATCGCCCGACGGCCAGCTGGCGTGGGCGCCCGATCGCGCCCTCGAGCTCGTCGCTCTCGCGATCTTCGTCCTCGCCCTCGCGCACACCTTCGCCGCCCGGCAGCTCGAGCGGCTGTCGCGACGCTTCCCGAGGCATGCCGGGCTGTTCCACCTGCTCGGCGAGATCGAGGTGGTGTTCGGCTTCTGGGCGATCGTGCTGGTCCTCGCGATGGTGGCGATGACCGGGGGCGCGCGAGCGCTCGCCTATGCGGAGTCGCGAAACTACACCGAGCCGTTGTTCGTCTTCGTGGTGATGGTCATGGCCGCTTCGCGGCCGATCCTGACGACGGTCATCCGTGCCGTCGATCGGCTGGCCGGCGTGCTGCCGGTGGCGAGGCCCGTTGCCACGGCCTGGCTCTGCCTGGCCGTGATTCCGCTGCTCGGATCGCTGGTCACCGAGCCCGCGGCGATGACCATCGCCGCCCTGATGCTGGCGCCCCTGGCCTTCGCGCCGCACATCCCCGAGGGGCCCAAGTACCTGGCGCTCGGCGTCCTGTTCGTCAACGTGTCGATCGGTGGCACGCTCACCTCGTATGCGGCGCCGCCGGTGCTGATGGTCGCGGCGACCTGGCAATGGGACAGCGCTTGGATGCTCTCCCAGTTCGGATGGAAAGCGACGATCGCGACGCTCGTGAACGCGACCTTCGCGACCTTCGCGTTGCGCAAGCACCTCGCGGCAGCGGTCCCCGCGCCGGCCGAGACCATCGGTGAGGCGAAGGTGCCGATCCTGGTCGTGCTCGTGCACCTGGCGCTGCTCGCCAGCGTGGTCCTCCTCGTTCACCATCCGGTCGGCTTCCTCGGCCTGTTCATGATGTTCCTCGGCTTCACGCGCGCCTACGAGCGCCACCAGAGCCCGCTGATCCTGCGCGAAGCACTGCTGGTCGCCTTCTTCCTGGCGGGGTTGGTGTTGCTGGGAAACCTGCAACGCTGGTGGCTGCAACCGATCGTCTCGGGTCTCGAGCCGCTCGCGCTGTTCTTCGGCGCGCTCGCGCTGACCGCGATCACCGACAACGCGGCGCTGACCTACCTCGGATCGCTCCTCGCCGGGATGTCCGACCCGTCGAAGTACATGCTCGTCGCAGGCGCCGTCGCGGGCGGCGGCTTGACGGTGGTCGCCAACGCGCCGAATCCGGCCGGGATCGCCTTGCTGAAGCGCGGCTTTGCCGATGGCTCGATCGGTGCGGGCTCTTTGCTGATCGGTGCTGCCTTGCCGACCGCGGTCGCGGCCGCAGCGTTCCTGTTGCTCTGAAGCTGCCCCATGGTTCAATAGCAGGTGTCCGCGGCCTCCGATTAGGCTTCACCGGCTCGGTGCCGGCGGCAACCGACTCGTTCGCGGCGACGTGAACGTGCGACCGCAGGAATTCGGGAGGAACCATGACGATGCTCGACACGCTCAAGGCAGCTTGCCTGCTCGCTTTGGCGGTCGCCTTGACGAATGCGCCAGCCGCAACGAAGAACGAGGTCGACCAGGCGTTGAGCCAGGGCGGCCTGCAGAGGATCAAGGTCAAGGACATCGACCTCGCCTACGCGCGGCCCGGTGTGTCGCTCGCCGCCTACAAGCGGGTCAAGCTCGATCCCGTCGAGGTCGAGTTCCGCAAGTCGAAGGATCCCTCGCGCGCCGGCAGCGCCATCAAGCTGAGCAGCGAAGAGCGCGAGAAGATCAGGTCTAACGTGGCCAGGGTCGTCCAGGAAGAGTTCGCCAAGGAGCTGCAGAAGAGCAGCACCTACCAGGTCGCGAGCGACTCCGGCCCCGACGTCCTGCGCGTCAAGCCGAGGATCCTCGACCTCTACGTGAACGCGCCCGATGTCGGCCCCGGTCGCACGCGCACGCTGGTCTCGTCGGCCGGCGAGATGACGCTCGTGGCGGAGCTCTCCGATTCGGCGGGCGGCCAGGTGCTGGCGCGCGTCGCCGACCAGCGTGACGCGAGCAAGGAGGGCAGGATGTATCTCGTGAACGGGACGGTGAACGAGCAGGAAGCGCGAAAGATCGCCGCCGGCTGGGCGCGGATCCTGCGCCGGGCATTGGACAAGGCGCACGGCATCGGCTCCTAGCGCCGGCGTCCGTTAGGCTCCGGGCGCGAAACCAACAACACTTCAGCATTGCGAGGACAACGCATCATGACGACCATCGCCACTCTCAAGGCTGCCTGCCTGCTCGCCCTGACGCTCGCCGTGACGAGCCCGCTCGCGGCCGGCAAGAACGACGTCGACGCGGCCATGAGCCAAGGCGGCCTGCAGAAGACCAGCGTCAAGGGACTCGAACTCGCCTATGTGCGTCCAGGCGCATCTCTAGCCGCCTACAAGCGCGTCAAGCTCGATCCCGTCGACGTCCAGTTCGACAAGTCGTGGGAGCCGACCCGGACCGGCAGCCGGATCAAACTGAGCAGCGAGGAGCGCGAAAAGATCAGGGCGGGCGTCGCCAAGCTCGTCGAGGAGGAGTTCGCCAAGGCAGTGGAGAAGGGCGGCACGTACCAGATCGCCAGCGAATCCGCCCCCGACGTCCTGCGCGTCAAGGTCAGCGTCCTCAACGTCTATCTCAACGCGCCGAGCGGCACCGGCGCCGGGCGCTCGAAGACGTATGTGTCATCGGCCGGCCAGATGACGCTGCTGGCGGAGCTCTCCGACGCCGCCAGCGGCCAGATGCTGGCGCGAGTCGCCGACCGCCGCGAGGCGAACAGCGTCGCCCGCCTGGAGCGCGCCGACCGCATCGAGAACGAGGGCGCGGCGCGCGACGTGGCCGCCGCCTGGGCGCAGATCCTGCGCAAGGCGCTCGACAAGGCGCACGCGATCGGGTCGTGATCCGCTATTGCGTCAGCCTGCGGATCGTTTCGAGCACCTCGTCGCCGGAATCGTTCTTGCGGAAGTAGGCCGCGCACCCCGAGGCCTCGGCGCTCGCCCGGGTTTCGGGGTCGTCGTGCGCCGTGATGTAGATCACCGGCGGGTGAGGGCCTGCCCCTGCAGCGAGCGTCTTCGCGAGCTCGATGCCTGATATCCCGCTGAGCTGGACGTCGAAGACCATGCAATCGAATTGCGGCCGCTTGGTGTCGGCGAGAAACGCTTCGGCCGATCCGTATGTGATCGCATGGATGCCCGCGGCGCGCAGCAAGCGGGCAAAAGAAAGGCAGACGCTCCGATCGTCGTCGACTACAGCCACGTAGGTGGGGGGCGCGCTCATTGATCGGGCCAGTTCCGAACTGTGGATCGGCGCTGCCTTCCCGTCCATTGCACCTAGGTGAAGGAGGCTATTGAGCAAGCCAGGCGCCGTCGACCGGAACCGCCGCGCCGCGGATCTGGGCGGCGGCATCGGAACACAGGAACACGCAAACGCCGCCGATCTGCTCCGGCGTAGCGAACTCGCCCGAGGGCTGCTTCTCGGCCAGGAGCGCGGCCTTGGCCTGGTCGTTCGAGAGGCCTTCGCGCTTGGCGCGCGCATCGATCTGCTGCTGAACCAGCGGCGTGAGCACCCAGCCGGGGCAGATGGCGTTGCACGTGACGCCGGTCGTGGCGGTCTCGAGCGCGATCGCCTTCGTCAACCCGATGACACCGTGCTTGGCCGCCACGTAGGCCGACTTCTCGACCGAGGCGACCAGGCCGTGCGTCGAGGCGATGTTGACGATGCGACCCCAGTTCGTCGCCTTCATCGCCGGCAATGCGGCCTGGACGGCGTGGAACACCGACGACAGGTTGATCGCCAGGACCGCGTCCCAGCGCTCCGGAGGGAAGCTCTCGATCGGCGCCGTGTGCTGGATGCCGGCGTTGTTGACCAGGATGTCGACCGAGCCGAGCTCTTCCCGCGCGGCCCTGACCATCTGACGGATCTGGTCGGGCTTCGACATGTCCGCGCCGCTGTAGCTCACCTTGACGCCGAACTCGCGCGCGAGGCCGGCGCGGAGCGACTCGATCTGCGCGGCGTCGCCGAAGCCGTTGAGCATCAAGTGGGCGCCCGAGGCGGCCAGGCTGCGAGCGATGCCCAGGCCGATGCCGCTCGTCGAGCCGGTGACGATGGCGCATTGTCCTGGCAACACTTCGATCCTTCGCTATCTGATCGATCTGATCGCGCGACTCTTCGCTTCGGCGGCGGCGCTGCTCAGAACGCGCCGGTCAGGTACAGCTGCACGCCCGAGTAGTTCAGGCGAACGCGTCCGTTGAACCTGTCTTTGCTGGTCTCGACCGTCGTGACGAACCGGTTGTAGCCGACGCCGGCACCGAAGTTGGGGGAGAACATCCACGTCACGCCTGCGCGCCCGTCGGTGATTCGGCCGTCGTAGCCGCTGATGTCGGCCTTGAAGATCTGGCCCTGGCCTTCGAGGACCCACTGCGGCGCGAACGCCCAGGCGCCGCGAACGCCGATGACCGGCAGCGGCAGGGGAATCGAGTTCTCCTTCCTGCTGAACTGTGCCGCCGAGGTCGCCCCGTTCGCATCGGTGAACGTCGCCACTCCCGAGAGTTGCTGCGTGAACTTCATGTAGTGAACGCCGAGGCTCCCCGAGATCTCGACGTCGGGCGTGCGCCAGAACGCGTATTCGTAGGCCAGCTCGTAGATCTGGAACTTCGTCTTCGATTCGACCGTGGCGCCCGCCTGGAACGTGTAGTCGCCCCAGGCGATGTTGCGGTCGATGACGGCCGTGCGATCGCTGGTGTTGTTGAAATAGAGGAAGCGCAGGTGATGGTTCGGCGTGATGCGCCACAAGGCATCGGCGCGGACGCGGGTCGAATCGCTGCCGTTGCCGAAGGTCTTTTCGAAGTCGATGTCCGGGTTGGTCGACGACGAGCCGTTCAGACGCGCGGTGACGTCAGTGCCGACGATGAAGCCGCCGAGGTTCAGCACGAACTTGTCCTGGATCAGGCTCTGCGCCGGCGTCAGCTGCGCTTGCGCGAAGCCGGTGGCGCCGAGCAGGGCCCCGGCGAGTAAGACTCGACCGACCGATGCCATGGATTCCCTCATTGGTCTCGCTCCCGTTTGGTGTTGATTGGCAATGTATCCGCGCGAGAGTTGCTCGTTCGGTGTGCAGCAGGCTAGCGCCGATGCGATTCGCGCGAACCTGCCTCTTAGGGCAATAGGCAGCGAAGGGCCCCGGGGTCACAGTGCGCTCGAACCTGTTGCTGCATCGCTTGCAGCGCGTTAGCGTTCCTGCCATCGACAGTCCGAGGAGACGACATGACCCCACCAAGCCGAAGCCTTT
>Ga0070690_100001049_pt1 | contig 14154 bp, 16 predicted proteins | sample KBSS33HmetaG_FD_64671 | JGI IMG/M metagenome (GOLD analysis project Ga0070690, IMG submission 64671) | Switchgrass rhizosphere microbial communities from Kellogg Biological Station, Michigan, USA - KBS S3-3H metaG | ecosystem: Host-associated > Plants > Roots > Rhizosphere ... | reverse complement strand
CGGCACGATCCGTTCGTTCTTCGAGGCGAACCTCGACCTGGTCTCCGAACTGCCCCGGTTCAATTTTTTCGACATGAGCGCGCCGATCTTCTCGCGCCCGCGCTACCTGCCCGGCTCCAAGATCAATGGCGCCACCATCGAACACGCCCTCGTCACGGACGGCTGTATCGTCGACCAGGCGACGATCAAGCACACGATCGTCGGCCTGCGCACGTTCATCGGCGCCGGCGCCGAACTCAATCGCGTCATCATCCTGGGTTGCGACTTTTACGAATCGAAAGAATCGATCGAAAAAAATGAGAGCGACGGCAAACCGCGCATCGGCATCGGCACCAACTGCAAGATCGAGAACGCGATCATCGACAAGAACGCGCGCATCGGCAATAACGTGAAGATCTCCCCCGCCGGCAAGCCCGAGAACACCGACCATGAGCTTTACTTCATCCGCGACGGCATCGTCATCATCCCCAAGAACGCCGTCATCCCGCACGGAACGGTGATCTAGGTCCCGGCTCCTGTTCAGTGCTCCATGTTCAGCGTTCGGTGTTCGAATGCTTGAACTCAATCCCCTTCATTTCTTCTGTTCCGCATCTGTGTTTCATTTGTGTCCATCTGTGGCCCAAGCCATGATTTACTTTCCCCCCTTTTACTGCTAACACTGGCGCGTGCTCAACGACGACGCCATCTGGAAAAATCTCAACTCGCCCAGCCGCCTGTTCCTGATCGCCGGGCCGTGCGTGATCGAAAGCGAAAAGCTCTGCCTGCAGGTCGCCGCCTCCCTCAAAAAGACCTGCGCCGCCCTCGGTATTTTTTACGTTTTCAAAGCCAGTTTCGATAAAGCCAATCGCACGTCCGGCAAATCGTTCCGCGGCATCGGCCTCGACGCCGGCCTCGAGATCCTCGCCAGGGTCCGCCGCGAATTCGATGTCCCGATCCTGACCGATATCCACAGCGAAGCCCACGCCGCGCCCGTCGGCGAGGTCGTGGACATCTTGCAGATCCCGGCGTTTCTCTGCCGCCAGACCGATCTCATCGAAGCCGCCGCCGCCACCGGCCAGGTCATCAATATCAAAAAAGGCCAGTTCCTCTCCCCGCGCGAGATGAGCCAGGTCGTCGACAAGGCCCGCGCCACCGGCGCCAAAAAGATTTTGCTCACCGAACGCGGCACCACCTTCGGCTACAACAATCTCGTCGCCGACATGCGGTCGATCCCGATCATGAAATCGACCGGCTGCCCGGTCGTATTCGATGCCACCCACTCCGTGCAGTTGCCCGGCGGCGGCGGCGATAAATCCTCCGGCCAGCGCGAATTCGCCCCCGTCCTCGCCCGCGCCGCCCTCGCCGTCGGCGCCAACGGCCTGTTCATCGAAACCCATCCGCACCCCGATAAAGCGCTCAGCGACGGACCGAACATGATCCCGCTCGGCGAGATGCCGGCGGTCCTCAAGGGTTTGCTCAAGGTATTCAAAGCCGTCCGGAAATGAACATCGATGTTTCCGCCCCTTAAACTCCCATGCCCAAAAAGATTTCCCCGCACCTCCGCAAGCGCCTCGCGAACGTCAAATTGTTCCTCTGCGATGTCGACGGCGTCCTGACCGATGGCTCGATCTTCATCGGCATGGATAAGGAATTCAAGCGGTTCAACATCCGCGACGGTCTCGGCCTGGTCCTGGCGCGCCGCGCCGGCATCAAGATCGGCTGGGTCTCCGCCCGGCCTTCCGAAGCGACGAAATTGCGCGCCACCGAGCTGAAGATCCATTTCCTGATCCAGCAGGGCGACAAACTCAGCAAATCAGGCGCGATCGAACAGCTTTTGGCGCAGGAAAGATTGAGTTGGGATGACGTCTGCTTTGTCGGAGATGATGTGGTCGATCTCGGCCCGATCACCAAAGCCGCGGTTGGCGTGGCGGTGGCCGATGCCCGGCCCGAAGTCCTCGCCGCGGCGGACTTCGTCACCGAAGCTGACGGCGGCCGCGGCGCCGTGCGCGAAGTGCTCGAGATGATCCTGCAGGCGCAAAAGAAATGGGACGACGTGATCGCCGTCTATCGGGAATAATAATAAATTACAGACACGCTGTGACCCGTGCCGAAAAAACAAATTGCCGCCGGACGACGATGATCCCCGTCGCCCGTCGCCGCCCGTCGCTCGTCACCAGCCTGGCATTGGCCGCCGGCTTCTGGTTCGTCGTGATCAATGCGAACCACGCCGGACCCGCCGGCACCAACAGACCGGCGGAATTCACGTCGGTCGATTACTACCCGGCGCCGAACCAGTTGCAGGTCAAATTGCGGGTCGCCGGCACGGATGTGCAAACGCTCGCCAACGGAGCATATCTCATCAAGCAACTGCGCCTGGAGACGTTCTCGACCAACGGCCAGCCCCAGGCCGTCGTCCTGGCATCCGAATGCCTCTACGACATCAATAAAGAAGAAGCGAACTCGCCCGGCAAACTGTCGATGCAGAACGGCGACGGCAAGGTCCGGATCGAAGGCGAAGGATTCCTGTGGCGACAAAACGACGCCGTGCTCGTCGTTTCCAACCGGGTGCGAACGACGATCGAAAGTGATTTCAAAGACAAATTCTGACGTGAAAACTGCATGCCTCATCGCCGCGACCCTGGCTTGCGCCGGCCTGCTCTGGGCCCAGCCGGACCCGGATGCGTTGCCGTCGTCCGCCCCGGCCCCCGCCGCTGCCGCGGCCGGCGAACCGCCGCGCGTGACGCATATCGATTCGGATAGCGCGGAATTCGATCTCAACCAGCGCACGGCGATCTACCGCGACCATGTGCACGTCACTGATTCCCAGATGAGCCTGACCTGCGACTGGCTCAAAGCCGACCTGCCTCAGGCCGGACATATCGACCAGATCATCGCCCGGACCAACGTCGTCATCGATTTTCTCCAGGACGGCCAGATGACCCACGTGACCGCGGATAACGCCGTGTACACCTATAAAGTCGAGAACAGCGTCACGAACGAGATCGTGACATTGACCGGCAATCCCCACGTCGTCAACCCGCACCAGAACGTCACGGCGGACACCATCGTTTGGAACCGCCTGAACAACAACTTCCATTTTGACAATATCCACGGGACATTTGAAAACGTCCGCGAGCTGTCCGAAACCAATGCGCCGGCCGAGACGCATCGACCGGAAACCAAACGCCCGCCCGCCGGCACGAATGCGCCGGTGATCGACACGAATCAACCGGTTGGTTGAGAAAATGACTAATGCCCAAGCCCTAATGACTAAAGAATTCCGAATGCCTGAATTTGAAATGGCCGGCATCTTACCTTCGTCATTCGAGCTTGATCATTATTTAGTCATTAGGGTTTCGTCATCGGTCATTTTCCAGTATCGTTCTCAAAGAGCAGGAACGGATTGAATTCAAATGGCTGAAAGTTTTCAAACCAACGGCGCATTGCTGACGACCGAAAAGCTCGCCAAAGAGTACGCCGGCCGGCGAGTGGTCAATGGCGTTTCCGTCAAGGTGGGCGCCGGCGAGATCGTTGGCCTCCTGGGTCCCAACGGCGCCGGCAAGACGACGACCTTCAACATGGTCGTCGGCGTGGTCAAACCGGATGAAGGCGCCGTCAGGTTCGGCGCCGATGACATCGCGGCGTTGCCGATGCACAAACGCGCGCGGCTGGGGATCGGCTACCTGACCCAGGAACCGTCCGTGTTCCGCAAGCTCACCGTCGAACAAAACATCCTGGCCATCCTCGAAACCTGCAAGCTGTCGCGCGAAGAACGATCCGTTCGTTTGAAATATCTGCTGGAGGAACTGGACCTGACCACCGTCGCCAAAAGCAGGGCGTTCATGTTGAGCGGCGGCGAAAAGCGGCGGCTCGAGATCACGCGCGCGCTCGTCACGAGCCCCAAATTGTTGCTGCTCGATGAACCGTTCAGCGGCATCGACCCCATCGCCGTCTACGAAGTGCAAAAGATCGTGCGCCGCCTCAAAGACCGCGGCCTGGGTATCCTGATCACCGACCATAACGTCCGTGAAACCCTCAAGCTGATCGATCGCGGCTATATCATCTACAAAGGCCAGGTGCTCGTGGAAGGCAGCGCCGAATTCCTGGCCAACGATGCCAAAGCACGTGAGATCTATCTGGGACCGGAATTCAATTTGTGAACGGGATGAGGATTAAGATAACGATTACGATTAAGAAAAAATTTGCTTCGTAATCCTGATCCTCATCGTAATCTTAATCCGTCATGCAACCGAACGTCGTCACGGTCGAGCAGTTTTACAAGGAACATACTGACTCGCTGCAGATGCGGCTGATCGCCGGGGAAGGAAACCTGAACCGGTTGATCCGGGAACCCACCGTCAACCGCCCCGGCCTCGCGCTCAGCGGTTTCACCCGGTACTTCGCCTACAAACGCGTCCAGGCCATCGGCCACGCCGAAGCCTACTATCTCCGATCGCTCTCCCGCAAAGAACGCGAGACCCGCTACGCCTACCTGTTCGCCTACAAGATCCCCTGCGTCGTCTTCAGCCGGAACCTGAAACCGGACAAGGAATTGGTCGACGCCGCCGCCACCGCGAACGTGCCCATCTTCCAGACTCCCCTCGTCACGATGAAGTTCATCAACGCCGCCACGCTCGCGCTCGAATCGATGTTCGCGCCGCGCGGGACCGAACTGGGCAGCATGGTCGATATCCTCGGCGTCGGTGTCCTCATCCGCGGCGAAAGCGGCATCGGCAAAAGCGAAGCCGTCCTGGCCCTCATCGAACGCGGTTACAGCCTCGTCGCCGATGATGTCACCCGCGTCACACTCGTCGACGGCCGCGAAGTCGTCGGCACCAGCCCCGAATTGACCCGCAACCACATGGAGATCCGCGGCATCGGCATCATCAACGTCGCTTCCATGTTCGGCATCAAAAGCATCCGCAAAGAAAAAGTCCTCAACCTCGTCGTCACCCTCAAAGACTGGCAGCAGGTCGAAGAAGTCGAACGGATCGGCATCGAACAGGAATTCATCAAGGTGCTCGGCGTGGACATCCCCCATATGGTCATCCCCGTCCGCACCGGCCGCGATCTGGCCCGCCTGGTCGAAGTCGCCGCCTTCCAGACCAAGCTCAAGATGTCCGGCTACAATGCCGCCCAGGACCTCAATGAACGGTTGATCGCCCAGATGCAGGGCGGCGGACCGCCCCCGGCATAAATTTGGAATGGCGCTCTGACCTCGTATCCATTAGACTTTCTATGACGAGACCCATGAGCGCGAAGAAATTACCGGAAGGCGAGTTTCTCACCAAAGAAGTGACGATCGCCAATAAGCTCGGCATCCACGCCCGGCCGGCCGCCATGTTCGTCAAAACGGCCAACCGGTTCGCCTGCGACGTTTTCGTCGAAAAAGACGGCGAAAAGATCAACGGCAAAAGTATCATGGGCCTGATGATGCTCGCCGCCGGCCCCGGCAGCAAACTGCTGCTCCATGTCCGCGGCACCGATGCCCAGCACGCCATCGCCGAACTCGAAGCCCTCGTCCAACGGAAATTTGACGAGGAATAGTCCCGGGCCCTGCGTTTTTCCCCGCCGGATTTTTGTGTGAATATCGCATATTATACGGAGTGGGTTAAACTGCTGCTCGGCGAATTCGGCCGGTATTTTTTCCTCGTCCTGTTCCTCGTCCTCGCGATCCGGTTGTGGCGACGCTTCTATCGGTTGTCCGGCCATACCCGGAAAGCGGACCTCTTCCTGGCATGCCTGGCCACCGCGGTCACCGGGACGATCGGATACTTCTCGATCTGCCATAGCCTGGGCCTGCTCTATTCCCGGTACGGGATGGATGCGTTCAACCGCGGTAATCTCGCCGCCGCCCGGACGCTGTTCCATACCTCATACCAATACCAAAAAAATCCGGACACGCTCGGGATGGAAGGAATCTGCCTTCTATGGCTGGACGCCCCCGCCGAAGGGATGCCCTTGATCGACCAGGCCAACACGATGCGCCATGGCCGCAACACCGCCCGGGAAGAATACTACGAAGGGCTTTATTTCTACTTTCATGAACAATCCGACCGGGCGGTTCCCCTCCTCGAAGCGTCCTCACCGGATCCCGCCTACCACTGGAACATCACCAAACTTTTTGCCGTCATCAATCTCGAAAAAAACCAGCCGGACGAGGCGCGCCGCCTCCTGCAACCGTTCGCCCAGGTCCCGGTGGACCACTACGATCACGCTTATATCATCGCCGCGCTCGACCTGGCGGATGGCCGGACCAACGAGGCCCGCGCCCTGGTCGAACGGTTCGATGCCACCAACCTGCCCGCGTTCTGGAAATCGAGGTTTGAAAAACTCCGCGCAAAGGTCCACGATTCGAGCCGATGATCCGGAAATGGATTTCCTTCCTCCTGCGTTGCCGCCTGGAGAACGTCATGGCGGCCGGAGTCTCGCTTTGCCTCTTGTTTTTCTTCCTGTCCACGCGCCTCTTCCATGTGTTCCATTTCGGCCTGCTCGATTTTCTGTTCATCTTCCTGCCCGTCGGCGTCCTCGCCGCCAAAAGCGTCCTGGAACTGTTGTTCGGCCGTGATGTCGAGAACGTCGATACCCTGAACTATCTGGCCCATTTTTTCCGGCCGTTGCTCAGGATCGTCCGCGATTGGTTCCCCTTTTTGCTCCTGAGCGCCTGCTACTATTCCCTTTATAACAACCTCGTCCTGCGGATCAATCCGCACACGGCCGACGCGCTCTTATCACGGATGGATGCGGCCCTTTTCGGCGACCAGCCGTCGTTTCTGCTCCAACCGCTCATCCGGCCGTGGATCACGGACGTTCTCAACCTCGTTTATTTTTCCCATGTGATCTTCTTTCCCGGCATCGCCCTTTATTTTTACCTGTCCGGGCAGATACCGGCGTTCCGGCGGCTGATGATGGGTTACCTCACGCTGTTCCTCATGGGCATCACCAGTTACATTTTCGTGCCGGCGATCGGACCGGAAAAGTTTTTCGCGGACCGGTATACCACCGACCTTCATGGCGATCCCCTTCTAAAGACCGCGGACTATATTTTCCGGACAGGCCACGTTTCCTTCGACTGCTTTCCGTCGCTGCATGTCGGCATCCCCTTGTTGATCGCGTTGTACCTGCGCGATTATCGCCGGAAATGGTTTTTGCCGGCGCTGGCGTACGTCTTCCTCATGTGTTGCGCCACGATCTATTTGCGATACCACTATGTCGTCGATGTCCTGGCGGCGTTCGTTTTCGCCCCGGCGGCTTATTTCCTGAACAACGCCATGCTCCGGCATTGGCCCGGAGAACGACTGGGAGAGGCCGGTCGTACCGACGAAAAACCTCCCGCGACCGCCCCAGCCGAAGAACGGCTTTCCCCTTGAAACTTTTCATCCCACCGCTGAAACTATGTCCATGGCCGAAGCCCAATTCGACATCAAATACGTCGCCCACCTCGCGCGCATCCGCCTGACACCGGACGAAGAAAAGAAACTGGGCGCCCAACTGGGCAACATCCTTGGCTATATCGAAAAATTGAAGGAACTGGACGTCACCAACGTGGAACCGACCGCCCACGCCGTCCCCATGATCAATGTTACCCGTCCGGACAAGGCCGGACAATCGATCTCCAACGAAGAGGCCCTTAAAAACGCCCCCGCCAAGGCCAACGGCCTGTTCATGGTCCCAAAAATCGTGGAATAACCCCGGTTTTAGCGCTTTTTTACCCCCTCCAACCCCTGCCTTTTTTTACGTCGCATATGCGACATAAAAAAAGGATGTCGAAGTTTGGCGGGGTGGAAGGGGTGATCCGGTGGAAGGGTCCGGTGGATCAAAAATGTCCTGTTGACTTCGGCCGTAACTTTGATAGATTCCGCGTCCCTTTGTTCGGGATTTGAAATGAAAACCTATTTGCCGAAAGTGAATTTAGACCAGCGCAAATGGCACGTGATCGATGCCGATGGCGCGGTGCTCGGTCGTCTGGCCGCGCAGATTGCCGACGTGTTGCGCGGCAAAAACAAGCCGGTCTACACGCCCCACCTCGACGCCGGCGATTTCGTCGTCGTCATCAACGCAGAGAAAGTGCGCGTCACCGGCAAAAAGGAAACGGCCAAGGAATACATGAGCTATTCCGGCTGGAAAGGCGGCGAAAAATACACCACCGTCGAACAGCTCCGGGCCAAACATCCTGAAAAACTGATCGAACACGCCGTCAAAGGCATGATCCCCAAGAACCGCCTCGGCCGGGTCCTCCTGACCAAGCTGAAAGTGTTCAAGGGACCGAAACACTCGCACGCGGCGCAACAACCCGCAGTCCTCGCCCCGGCGAAATAATTTTTTATGGCAAAGAGCACCAACGAATTTCTCGGAACCGGCCGCCGCAAGACGGCTGTCGCGCGGGTTCGCCTCGCGACCGGCAAAGGCAAGATCACCGTGAACGGCCGTCCGTTCGAAAATTATTTCCCGGTGGACACGCTTCGCGCCACGGCGTCGCAGCCGTTGATCCTCACCGGTACGGCGGACAAATTGGACGTGCGGGTCAATGTCGTCGGTGGCGGCCCCAACGGCCAGGCCGGCGCGGTTCGCCATGGCATTTCCCGTGCCTTATTGAAATTTGACGCGAACCTGCGTCCCCAATTGAAAGCGGAAGGGTTCCTGACCCGCGATCCGCGCGAACGCGAGCGCAAGAAATACGGCCAGCCGGGCGCACGCAAACGTTTCCAGTTCTCGAAACGTTAAACCGACCGGAACATTTACAACCCGCTGGCCAAGGTCAGCGGGTTTTTTGTTTCGCCGCCGGCGCCGGGAGGTTCCCGCCCGGGCCTCGTCATCCCGGCTGTTGCCATTGAATTTTTCGTGTGGTCCGTGTCTTTCGCGGTTAGAGTTTCTAGGTTTATTTTTTAGAAAATGAAATCGAAAAAAGTGGCTGTCATCGGGGCCTCCGGTTATTCCGGCGAAGTCCTCGTGCAATTGTTGCTGAACCATCCGCACGCGGAACTGGTCGCCGTCACCTCGCGCCAAAATGCCGGCCAGACGCTGGCGCAGGTCTTCCCCAAATTTGCCAGCCATCCCGGGTCCCGATCGCTCCGGTTCAGCGAGCCCAACGCCGAAGTGCTGGCGAAGCAGGCGGATATCGTGTTCCTCGCCCTGCCCCACGGTGTCGCCGCCGAATACGCCGTGCCCCTGATCAATGCCGGTTGCATCGTCATCGACCTCAGTGCCGATTTCCGGCTCAAAAGCCCGGAGATCTATAAAGAATTTTACGCGCACGATCATCCCGCGCCCGACCTGTTGAAGAAGTCTGTTTACGGCCTGCCGGAACTTCACCGGGACCAGATCAAAAAAGCGCTGCTGATCGCGTCGCCCGGTTGTTATCCGACCAGCATCATCCTGCCGATCTTCCCGCTGCTCGAAGCCGGCCTGGTCAAACCGACCGGCATCATCGCCGATTCGCTCAGCGGCGTCAGCGGCGCCGGCCGGAAAGCCGAAGTCGATTACCTGTTCTGCGAATGCAACGAAAGCGTCCGGCCCTACGGCGTTCCCAAACACCGGCATCTGTCCGAGATCGAAGAGCAACTGTCGGCGGCCGCCGATGAGAAGGTCACGATCCAGTTCACCCCGCATTTGATCCCCGTCAACCGGGGCATTTTGACGACGCTTTATCTCGCGCCGGCGACGCATTTTTCCACGGAAGCCGAAATGAAAGCGCTCGGCGACAAAATCTCCGCCGGTTATGCCAAAGCCTACGGCAAGGAACCGTTCGTGCGGTTGCTCGAAGGCAAGAACCTGCCCGACACCAAGAATGTCGTCGGCACGAATGTCCTCGAGATCGCCTGGCGCCTCGACCCGCGGACCGGCCGGTTGATCGTCATGAGCGCGGAAGACAATCTCGTCAAAGGCGCCAGCGGCCAGGCCGTCCAGAGCATGAACATCATCTGCGGTTTTCCGGAAACAGCCGGCCTCGTTTAGCGCATGCAGATCAAACCACCAGTCGAACACCTGAATGAACCGGTCGTCCGGTTCGCGCGGAAGGACTTTGCCACGCTCAACCAGGCGCTCACCATCGACCAGGCGTTGGCGTCCATCCGCCAGCGCGGTGTCGGTGAAAAGATCGTTTATTTCTACGTCGTCGATGACGAAGAAAAACTGGTCGGCGTCGTGCCCACCCGCCGATTGCTCATGGCCCAGCTGGAACAAAAATTGTCCGACCTGATGATCCGCAATGTCATCGCGATCCCCGCCACGGCCACCGTGATGGAAGCGTGCGAAGTGTTCGTCATCCACAAATTCTTCGCGTTTCCCGTCGTCGACGAAAGACGCCATGTCATCGGGCTGGTGGACGTCGGGCTGTTCACCGAAGAAGTCTTCGACATCGCCGAACGCGAACAGATGACGGAGGTGTTCGAGACGCTGGGTTTCCATGTGTCCCAGGTGCGCGAAGCGTCGCCGTGGAACGCCTTCCGTATCCGGTTTCCCTGGCTGATCGCCACGATCCTCAGCGGCCTGTTCTGCGCCTTTTTGGCCGGCGCCTACAAATTGACGATCGAAAAAAGCCTCGTGATCGCCTTTTTCCTGACGTTGATGCTCGGCCTCGGCGAAAGTGTCGGCATCCAATCCATGACCGTCGCCATCCAGGCCTTGCGCACCATCCGGCCGACGCTGCGCTGGTATGGCATTTCGCTGCTGCGCGAACTCATGATCGCCATGTTGCTGGGGTGCACGTCGGGATTGATCGTCGGCCTGATCGTCTATGTCTGGCAACAAACCGCCATGCCGGCGCTGGTCATCGGCACCAGCGTGAGCTTCTGTCTGTTGACCGCGTGCCTCGCCGGCCTGAGCGTGCCTACGGTCCTGCACGCATTGAAACTGGATCCCAAGATCGCGGCCGGGCCGATCACGCTGGCGTTGACCGATGTCTTTACCCTGCTCTTTTACTTCAACCTCGCCAAATTTTTGCTCTGATGACGATCCGTTCCTCCACGCGGGCTCGTTCCGCCAAAGCGCAAACTGTCGCCTCCGCCAGATGGGATCCGGCCGAATACGCCGCCAATTCCTCCGTGCAACAATCCTGGGCCCGGGAGTTGATCGACCGCCTGAAACTGCGCGGGAACGAACATGTCCTCGACGTCGGTTGTGGCGACGGCAAGATCACCGCGGAGATCGCGCGAACAGTTCCGCGCGGCTCGGTGACCGGCATGGATGCCTCGCCCCAGATGATCGAGTTCGCGAAAAAGACGTTCCCCGCGGGCAAATTCGAAAATTTACGGTTCCGGGTGATGGACGCCCGGGAGATCAGGTTTGAACGACGCTTCGACCTGTTGTTTTCCAATGCCGCCTTGCATTGGGTCGACGATCACCAGGCATTTTTGCGCGGGGCCGCCTCGGTCCTGCAACCCGGCGGCCGCCTTGTGGTCTCCTGCGGCGGCAAAGGCAACGCGCAGGATGTCTTCCTCGCGTTGCGGCCCGAGATGCGGTTAAAACGTTGGCGCGGCTTTTTCCGCAAGATCCCTACTCCGTACTTCTTTTACGCCCCGGCCGATTATGAAAAGTGGCTGCCCAAGGCCGGCTTCAAAGTACAGCGCGTGAAGCTGGTGCCGAAAGACGCCGTCTATGCCGGCACCAAAGGTTTCGCTGCGTGGCTCCGGACGACCTGGTTGCCTTATGTCCAGCGCGTGCCTGAAGCTCTCCGCGAAGAATTCATCGACGCCGTCGTCCAGCGTTACCTCGAGAAACACCCGGTCGACGCCGGCAAAGTCCACGTCAAAATGACCCGGCTGGAAATCGAAGCCGTAAAAGCTGGAGACTGAAATGATCCCCGTCTCTCGATCCCACGCTTTTTTGCTTTCCGCTTTTTCTACGACGCCTTTCGTGTTTCAATCGGCCCCACAAAAATGAGCAAGCATCAGTTCAAGGAAATCCCCGGTTCAATCGTCGCACCGATCGGCTTCATGGCCAGCGGCGTTTTTTGCGATATCAAGAAACTCGGCACGGGCAAAGGCTCGAACAAAGGCCGCAAACGCGACCTGGCGCTCATCGTCTCGGAAACGCCCGCTTCCGTCGCCGGCATGTTCACGACCAACCAGGTCTGTGCCGCCCCGGTAAAAATCTGCGTGCAACGCCTCAAAGGCGGCCGGGCCCAGGCGCTGGTGATCAATTCCGGCAACGCCAACGCCTGCACCGGCAAACAAGGCATGCGCGACGCCATCGCCATGACCGGGATCACGGCGCGCGAACTCGGCATCTCCGCGGAAAAAGTTTTTGTCGGGTCCACCGGCCGCATCGGCGTGACGATGCCGATGGGCAATATCAAACAAGGGATCCATGCAGCCAGCCGGCTGCTCGGATCGGCGACGGAAAATGCCGACCAGGCGGCGGAAGCCATCATGACCAGCGACACCCGGCCAAAACAGGTGGCGGTGGAATTCAAGCTCGGCGGAAAGACGGTCCGGATCGGCGGCATCTGCAAAGGCGCCGGCATGATCCAACCCGGCATGAGCGCCGATGGAAAACGGCCCGCAGCGCTTCCGCATCGCGGTCTCCACGCGACCATGCTGTGTTTCGTGACCACGGACGCGGCGATCGAGGCCAAAACGCTGCAAGCCGCGCTCGAAGAAGCCGTCGCCCATAGCTTCAACCGCATCACGGTCGACGGCGACATGAGCACGAACGACACGGTGCTCGTGCTCGCCAATGGTTTGGCAGGAAATAAAAACATCGGACCCCGGACCTCGGACGCTGACCATCGGGTTTTCCAAAACGCGTTGAATCACGTCTGCCTTGAGCTGGCCAAAAAGATCGTTCGCGACGGCGAAGGGGTTCATCGGGTCGTCACTGTCCGGGTGAACGGCGCCAAAACCGTCCGGGATGCCGACGCCGCGGCCCGCGCGGTGGCGAACAGCGCCCTGGTCAAGACCAGCTGGCACGGCGGCGATCCGAATTGGGGGCGGATCATCGATGCCATCGGTTACAGCGCGGCGACTGTCATCGAAGAAAAGATCGATATCGGCTATAGCGCCCCCGGCTCGAAAAAGATTTTATGGAGCCTCAAACGCGGCCAGCCGACGACAACCACCTTCAGGGAATTGTGCGCCGCGGTCGCGCCAAAAGAATTTGAACTGCATATCCGGCTCAATCTCGGCCAGGCGGACGCCATCATGTACGCCGCCGACCTTACCGAAGAGTACGTGGACTTCAATAAAGGCGACGTGACCGACCCGACGACGCTCGGGGGCTAGCTCGCCCCGTAATTTTGTCGCCGCGGGTCTGTAGCGGCGGGCCTCCGGCCTGCCGTAGAGTGCGGCATCCTGCCGCACCTCCAACGCAAGCGACGCAATCCCGGTATGTCGAATGTCGCCGTAATCCTCAATTCCGCCCGCTAACGCGGCGGTGACACCGCCATTACTGCGGAGGGTGGACGGCGCGGCGTCCCTGCCATCAAATCAGGACACCACCTGATCGTCTTCCCGGTTTCCAAGATGACGGCGGATCATGAACGTTCGCTCCACCGGCCCGGGAGGCGGATTCTACGGCGGGCAGGGATAGCCGGTGCTACGCCGGCTCCAGGCCATAAAACTGGTTGTCTGTGCCGGTGTACGTTTTAACATCCGCCCCATGGAACTCGACCTTGAAAAAGAATATGCGCATCGCGCTTATCCGCTGTTGGTGAGCCTCGTGACCCCTCGCCCGATCGCACTGGGTCACCAGCCTTAGTCCGGACGGAAAGATCAATGCGGCGCCGTTCAGTTTCTTCAACGTCCTGGGCGCCAATCCGCCGATCGTCGCGTTTGCGCCCGGCGACCGTGACGACGGCACGCCCAAAGACACGGCGCTCAATGTCCGGGCGACGCATGAATTCGTCGTGAATCTTGTGGATGAAACCATCGCCGAAGCCATGAACCGATGCGCCGCATCGTTGCCGTACGGCGAAAATGAATTGCTCCGGGCTGGTTTGACCGCGACTCCATCGTCGCTGGTCAAGCCGCCACGCATCGCCGAATCGCCGGCCAGCCTGGAATGCACCGAATGGGGAACGCTCCAGATCGGTGGCAATCGCGTGGTCATCGGCCTCGTCAAACGGTTGCACCTGCGGGATGAACTATTCGACGCGCAGAAAAAGCGCATCCATACGGAGAAACTTTTCCTGATCGGACGCATGGCCGCGCCGCATTGGTATTGCCGGACCCGCGATCG
>Ga0070690_100001046_pt1 | contig 14164 bp, 13 predicted proteins | sample KBSS33HmetaG_FD_64671 | JGI IMG/M metagenome (GOLD analysis project Ga0070690, IMG submission 64671) | Switchgrass rhizosphere microbial communities from Kellogg Biological Station, Michigan, USA - KBS S3-3H metaG | ecosystem: Host-associated > Plants > Roots > Rhizosphere ... | reverse complement strand
GTAGGGTGAACTTGAGACTCCACGCCGCTAAAGCGGGTGGTATCTTCGCGTTTTTACACAGTCTCACGAAGTCGGTGGTCTCGAATAGAGAAACTGACCAAGTCGGCGTAGGTTGAAATTGAAGAACCACCGACATGAAGTCGGTGGTCTCAGGGAAACCATGAAGGCGTCGAAGTAGGTTGAAATTAAAGAACCACCGACATGAAGTCGGTGGTCTTTACAAATGACAAATGAGAAATCTCAAATGTCATACGACAAATGGTTTTTCTTCGACGTTCTAAACCTTCTGCGCAAGTATCGCCGTCTTGCTCCAGCCGATTGCCTGCGGTGGTGGGAACTTATAGTGGTGAATGATCCGGAAATGACGCTCGGTGGTTTGCATCACTTCGCGCGGAGGATGACTCTTGAATCGGAATAAGATCTCTAGGACCTTCGTCCCAAGTGTTGGCCGACACGGTAAGTGAAGCAGATGACCGCCCGGCGCGATCACCCGAGCCAACTCTGATAGACCATCCTGCAAGGGGACATACTCAAGCGCTCCGCTTGTTACAACCAGATCCAACGACTCGTCGGAAAAGGGCAACGACAGGAGATTCGCCTGGGCGAAAGTCACGTCTCGCCTTCGTCCTCGACTTCCCCTTACAGCTTTCTTCGCCGCCTCAATCGAAGTCGCCGACAGGTCGAGCGCAATAATTGAGACTGGGAATCGAACTGCTCGCATCAGTGATAACGTCAACAAACCCGTGCCGCAGCCCGCATCGAGAATGCGAGCGCCGCGCGAAACAGGCAGAGGATTGTTTTCGAAGTACTGATCGAGTGAACGGCCGTAGCCATTCAGCTTAAAAGTTAAGTCATAAAATCGCGCAATGCGGTCGTAGTAGGATCCGGCGCGTGCCGCTTTTTTAGTTGCAGTAAGAGCGTACTCCATCAGTTCGTCAGCCCCACATATGAATAAATGTCAGTATTTAAATCCGGAATGGCGCGCAATTGTAGCGTCTCCCGCCCGTTTTACTCAACAGAAAAGGCCATAAAGCGCCTCGATTTCGTCTCAAAGGCCTGCAAGAACGAGACCGTTTGGGCGTTCTTACTTCGACCCACCCGCTGAAAGGAGCAAAAAATGCGCCGAATCCATCTGTTTACCTGGGCTGGACCTCCCATATTGGTTCTCACAGCGGTTGCCGGCACGTTATTAAGACTGCCCACCTCCGCCGACGCGACAGCACCTCCTGCAAGCGTTGAATCGCAGGAAATGCGGCAATCTCGGTACTACTCCGAGTTTGAACTAAACGTCCTTGTCGACGGCCGTCGCGTGCCGGAATACCAGGTCAGGGACAAGACATACATCGAGGCATTGCGTGGCGCTGAGTATGAGTTGCAGATCCGGAACCCGCTGCCGGAGAGGGTGGCTGTCGCGCTTTCGGTCGACGGCCTGAACTCAATTGATGCTCGCCACACGTCGGCATGGAATGCGAGCAAGTGGGTTATCGAACCTTACGGAACAATCACCATTGGCGGATGGCAAATGAGTTCGGAACGCGCGCGCCGGTTTTACTTCACGAACGAGAACGACTCGTACGCAGCCAAGCTTGGTCAGACTGCGAATGTCGGAGTTATCTCCGCTGTCTTCTTTCGCGAGCGCAACCGATATCCGGTGCCGATAACTCCGCCACCTCTTAGTCGCAAACCGGTCGATCGTGGTCAGCCAAAAGAAGAAACTAACAGCGAAGCGCAACAGCGCGAAAGCGCCGCGAAGGGCAGAACAGTGCGTCCGTCGGACGACGACTATGCAGCAACAGGTATCGGCCGCTCAGTAAGAAACGACGTACGTTGGATTCAGATGGATCTCGAATCGAGACCTGCGGCTGAGATCTCGATTCGCTATGAATTCTATGCTGCGCTGTTGCGACTTGGCGTTGTGCCACGGCCTTACGAGATCGATCCGCTGCGGAGAAGGGAACAATCGCGAGGGTTTAGTCCTGAGCCGCCTCGTTAGCGACGCATGAGGTCCTGTGTATAGAGTTGAGTGTAGACGCGATAGTTAGACATCACCTTCTGCACGTAACCCTTCGTTTCTTCAAAACCGATCTCGGATGTGAATACGCCCGGATCTTTATGTCTGGCCCGCGTCACCCAGCGCGCGACGTTGTCTTCACCGCCGTTGTAAGAAGCGGCGACCGCCTCCAGCTGCTGCGGAAACATCGAGGAAAGTTCCTCAACATACTCGGCACCCAGGAGAATCGAAGTGTCCGGTTGGTACAGCTGTGTCTCCGTGAGGTTGGACAAACCAGCGCCGGGTGCATATTTCTGCGCCGCATCGATCGTGAGTTGCAGCAAGCCACGAGCGCCAGCGGGTGATTTAGCATACGGTTTGAAGACACTCTCTTGTCGCATCAGCGCGAGGAGAAATCGTGGATCAACCTTGCGACTCCTGGCCGCTTTTACGAGGGACTGGCGGTACGGTGCCGGATAAGAGTCGGCGACCGCAGCGATCGATGAGTTAACCTGTTCTTCTCTTTCAGCTACGAGATTCTCTTTTGAATTCTCTGTCAGTTTCTTGAGATGTTTGCTGGCAAGCCAGCCGTAGTAGGATTCCGGACCATCTGGGATCGACAGATAAGCGACGATTGCTTGCTGTTTGTTTCCGGCGTGCTCGTAACTAAATCCTTTTAAGTAAGCGACCTCGTTAGCCGATGTCAGGACGAGTTTATTGAAACTCCGGCGGCTCAATTGATTTGCCGCTACGATGGCCGCCTGCCAGTTGTTTTCCGCCACCTGGAGTCGCAGCTCAGCAAAAATCGCGTTTGTTTCAGTCGCGCTACCTGCAAAGCGCTGCTTGGTCTTCGCGATCCAGGCGAGTGCGTCCTGCGGCCGGTTGGCTTCGCGCAATGTATCGATGACGTTCAGGTGAGCAGTGTCAATGCGCTCCCCATTAGGAAAGCGGTTTACGTATTCTGCGTAGCGATCAGCTGCCTCCTGGAAGCGTCCCATTCGCAACAAGGAAGCAGCGCTGTAGTTCAGTCCTTCGCGGCCTTCCTTCACCGAGCTGTACTTTTGCGCAAGTTCATCAAAGGCGGAGTAGGCCTGGGCATAATCCTTCGCTTGAAAATACGAGCGGCCAATTCCAAGCATTGCTTCAGGAACTCGCGCATCCTCCGGGTAATACTTGATCAGCGTCTCCCAGTGTTGTCGCGCCTCTACAAATGCGCGGTTGTTCATATACACCGCCGCTCGGCGCATGTGTTCCGCAGGTGTCAGCCGAACGACATTTCCCTGAGCATCTTTGGACGAAACGTCGCTACGTCGCACAGCTGACAACGCTGTTTCGCTCCCCTGGGCGAACACGTCAGCGAGGAAACTCAGTTGCGAAAGTGCCAAGCTAACGACTGCTACGGCAACGACAACCCAGAGGGTGTTTGAGGAGGAACGGCTTTTCATGCGGTAACTGCTATTCACCAGATGCTTCGATGATCTCGTATGAAGAATGGATTTCTACAGTCGGCCGGAACGTCGCTGCCACGCTGCAGTATTTACTTTCCGACAACTCAATGGCTTGTTCGACGGCGCGTGGTGATACGTTCTTGCCGGTAACGATGTGATGAACGTTCATTGATTTGTAACTCCGGGGATTCTCGTCTCGTCGCTCGCCTGAAACTTCAATTCGATATTCGCTAACGTCGATTCTTTTCTTCTTGAGAATTGTTACGACGTCGATTGCTGTACATGATCCAAGTGCCACGAGGAGAATTTCGGCGGGCGACGGCGCGGCCGATCGCGTGTGATCCGTATCGAGCGTCACGGCATGTCCTGAGGGTGTTGTTCCGACAAACAAATCCTCGCCTACATACCGCACGACTGCTTTTTTCGTGTTAGCCATTGCGCTTTGTGACTCCGCGCAAAGAATAACATAGGGCATCAATCGCGGTGTTTGTGATCACACGACGGTGTGATTGCGATCTGAAACCCGATTTCGCGACGTGGCGTAATGTGTTACGATTGCGCCGCCTCTAAAAGACTCCTCACGCTTGATGAAAATTGATTACTTGTCTGGCTTCGAGACCATGCCCGGATGGAAGCCTAGGTGAGTGGAGTGGGAGACCCATCTTGGCTGATATCCTGATCGTCGACGACGACGAAATCATTCGTGACACGCTGAGGGAATTGCTGTCGGAGCAGTACACCTGTCAAACCGCCGGTACCGCCGACGAAGCTTTTGCTCGTCTTTCCGAAAAGCCTTACGACCTGGTGCTAACTGATATCTCAATGCCGGGTATCAGCGGATTGGACTTGCTGGGACGAGTACTTCGGCAATATCCGAAGACACCGGTGATTGTTGTTTCCGGTATCAGTGATCAGGAGCATGTCCAGGGACTGCTCAAACTTGGTGCGTTCGATTTCCTGCTGAAGCCGTTTAGGTTGGAAGTAGTCGAGAAGAGTGTGAAGAGGGCCATTGAGCAGCGACGAAAGTCGCTCGAGGCAAGCGACACGAAGGATCAGCCGGATGAGAATAGCGGTTGGAGGATCGTTCAGAAGTGATTAGGCTGCCACGATTGCGAGTGCGCCTTCAGTATTGGCAGGCTCTGGATGTCCGCCAACGCCACGCTGGCGTCGGATCTCCTTCACGAGTTCACTAATGCGATCGGCCGTAAACGGTTTAGCGATCACCCAGTCTACGCCAGCTTCCTTTTGCTCATCGGAGCCGACGGCTTCGCCCCAGCCAGTGATCACAGCGATCGGAATCATTTCGCTCTGCTCGCGTATCGCCTGGGCCAGCTCCCATCCACTCATACCGGGCATTCCTACATCAGTGAATACGCCATCGAAGCTGCCTTCTTGGAACATCTGCAAGGCCTCATCACCGTTTTGAGCGATCGTCACTGCGCAGCCCTCGAACTCGAGAATCTCTTTCAGCAATTCGCGTACGAAGTCTTCATCATCAACCACAAGAACTTTCAGTGGAATCTGTTCCGGCAATAACGCGACACTGCCTGACTGGATAAATTGTCCCTCGTCCACCACTATATCGACACCGCTCGACATACTCGCGACCGGCAGTGTGATGATGAATTTCGTTCCCTTACCGTGCTGCGATTCGACTTCAACATTGCCTCGGTGGCGGCGGATGATGCCGAAGCTCACCGCGAGGCCAAGACCCAAACCGGCTTTGCCCTTCGTGGTAAAGAACGGATCGAAGACGCGCGAACGAACTTCCGGAGACATGCCAATGCCCGTGTCGGCGACCGTGATTACCACTGCTTCGCCAACGACTCGGCTCGACAATGAAAGGGTGCCGCCTTCTGGCATGGCGTCGATTGCATTGAAGACCATGTTCACCAGCACTTCGCGCAATTCAGAATCGTCACCCATCACGTGGGCATTCGAACGATTGTGAAGGTCGAGGGTGATGTGAATGTTCAAAGCTTCCGCACAGTTCTTCCAACGTGGACGGGTGATTTCGCTGGCGTCAGCAAGAATCTGATCAATCGATATCAATTCGAAGTCGTGGTCGCGACGCTGACGCGCGAAGTCCTGAATGCGCTTAACGGTCTTCGCACCGTCTTCAGCGGTCTTGATAATTATGTCGAGTCCGCGATGAATCTTTTCGGGATCGGTGGTCCGTTGCAGCAGCTGCGCGCGGCCGAGAATGCCCGCGAGTGTGTTGTTGAAATCGTGGGCTACGCCTGATGCCAATTCTCCCAGCGCGGAGAGTTTTTCCATCTGTGAAAACTGTTCGCGAATGCGCTCTTGTTCGGCGATGTAGTGCGACAGCTCTTTGACGTGGCGCTCTGCCTGGTCTGCTTGGGCAGCCGATGTCTCGATGTTTTTGAGATACGTGCGGTAGGTTAGAAAGACGATAGCGATAATCGGCAGCGTCATGAAGAACGCGTAGAAACCTACTTGATGAATTAGGGCAGCGATTACGCCCGCGGCTGACGCACCGGCAAAATAAGTAATCGAGGTCCAAAGGTAATGTTTGTTCCAGGTGGCCCAGAACCGCTGATTAGTTTTTAGGGCGGCGCCTGCGGCGACGATTCCCGAATTGGAAGCGTAATGGACCAGCGCCATTGTACAAATAGCAGCGATGAACGTAGCGGATAGGGGTTGGTTGGGTAGAAGAGAGACGTTACCGAAGAGCAAATGCAGGATGTTGCTGGTCACAAAGACGGAAAGCGCAGAGCCGCCCCAGTTAAAACAGACCGTCCTCCACTTGCGACTAAATCGGAGCGTGGAGAGCGCTGCTTCGGCGGAAGCTACAATCAATGCAGCTTCGCCACCGTAGATCCAGAAGATTAGAAAAACGAAAGTGTCAGAAACTGAAATCTGTGAACTGAAGCGCGGGATGGGAACGATTATGCGCGACCCCAGGATCAGCGTCATCGCCATCAGTACCGCGAAGTGAAGGTCGAGCGCGGCGAAGTTGAGCCGCGTTGCTGAATAGATCAGAGCCAGCCCGCCCAATCCTGTAACAGCCCAAAGGAAGGGGACGAATTTCTTGTTTGGTGTTGTGTCGGCTGTGTCTGACATGGTGTCTTGGTTGAAGGTGAGGCGCTACCTTAAGCAAGACAGTGCGGGGCGATCAGTGACTGTCAGTGATCCGATCCTTCTTCGGAAGGAAGATCGTCAAGTAAGTGGCGCGGAACTGATAGCCACAGCGACGATAGAACGCTTGCGCGCTCGTGTTCTTGTAGTTAACAAGGAGACAAACGGATTTGGCGCGTTTCAGAAGACTCCGCGAAAGTTCAGACATGCAGCTCGCGCCGTATCCGTTCGATCGCTTTTCTTCACTCACCCAAACTCCTTCAAGGTAAACCACGTCTGATGTTTCAGAGATAATGTCTGCCTTGAACATCAACCTGCCGTCCTCAATAACCACCCAGGTTCGTCCTTGTTCAATTCGTCGCAGACAGCGTCGGCGGAAACCTTCCGGGTCAACTTCTCTAGGATCTACGCCGCTTTCTTCAAAGGCCATTTCTGCTTGAATTGGCAGTACAAGATCGAGTTCATCTTTGGTCGCGAGGCGAAGTTCAGGTGCTTCTGCGTGCACTTCGATCGGGTAGCTAAACTCCAGCAGCGATTCAGTGCATGCAAGACGCATCTGTTGGCCGGCATTTGAGCAATAGGACCAAAGCTCATTGATGCGGTCCTGCTCTCCCATGATCATGTGCGTGTTCGGACAATCGCGAGCGACTTCGGCTAATGCTCTCAGTGCTCGAGACGAAACTGTTTCAAGCAACGTCGCATGTCCGATCAAAGCCACGCCTTCGAGATAACCGTTGGCGTCGCGACAGCCGTAGAACGTGCCGCGATTGAGTGGACTAATCAAGCCGTTGTCACGAATCAGACTTAACATTGCGACCGTATGCAGTGGCCGTTGGTTCAGGAACTGAATGACCTCTTTCTCTGTTCCTGCTGTCAACGCCGCTACGGTTACGTCCGACTTACCAAGTGGCGAAAAGTCGACCGGCAACGGTGCTATCAGTGCTGTTGAGGTGCGCGTTTCCATGAATATCCTCGTTATCTCAGGGGTTAAGATTCGTTGGTTATTCGATGCCAGGGGTGAATTCCATATCGGGGCAGTCGTCGCCGCCGATGAGCGTCGACATGGAATTGATCTGATCGCCGAGTAGAACGCCGTCGCCGATTAAGACTCCGTCGCCCAACAGGACGCCGTCACCGAGTAGAACGCCGTCGCCAAGTAGAACTCCGTCGCCAAGTAAGACTCCAGCGGCGCAGAACCAGTTTCCTTGACCAATGAAAGTGCCATCACTCGTCACGATGTTGTCGCCAAGTAGCACGCCATCGCCGAGTAGAACACCATCGCCGAGCAGTACACCGTCGCCCAGCAGTACACCGTCACCCAGCAATACGCCGTCGCCGAGAAGCACGCCAGTGTTATAGACGGCCTGGTACTTCGCGATCAGGTTAACTCCCGTTGCGTAGCGCTGTTTCAAAAGAATTCCCTGTGACCACTGGAAGGTGTAGGTCGAGATTGTGGTAGATGGAGTAGGAACCGGACCTGTTAACAAAGGGGTTCCAGTTTGAAATGTCGAGTTGATATCAGTGCGGATTAATGAAGTTAAGTCGACAGCGCCGGCGATATTGATCTCACCAGCTCCCTGCTCAAATGTATTGAATCCTGCAAGCGGCTGGGCCGTGTACATCATGATCATTTTGATCATGTTCGGCGTCAGCTTTGGATTCATCTCGATCAGCATGGCAGCGGCTCCGGCTGCGATCGGTGTCGCCATCGACGTGCCGCTCAATGTCATCATCTTGTTGTAGTAGTCGGTAGTTACGACTGCGTTGAGCGAAGGATTTCCATTAACAAGGGCATTGCCTGGAGCCTCGGCGGCAACTATTTTGTTCCCGGGCGCGACGATGTCGGGCTTGATTATGTTGTCGTAGTGCTTAACACCGGCGGCATCCGTCTGGTAGCTGCGGGTCGGACCACGGGAGCTGAAGCTGGCAATTCCATCATCCGATCGGCTTTCGGTTCCGAAAGTATTTGTAGCACCGACCGTAATGGCGGATGGCTCGTTACCCGGCGCGTGAACTCGACCGTAGACCTTGCTGGAGTTGTTCTTGCCGTCGTTACCCGATGAAGCAAATACCGTTACGCCCGCATCGACGAGCCGTCGTACGGCCTTGCAAAGCGGATCGTCACGATACGAATCGATCGCGGGCATTCCAAGGCTCATGTTCGCGACGCGAACGTTGTAAGTTGTGCGGTTTGCCAGGAGCCAATCAATTGCTTCGAGCAAGCCCGAGAGTGTTCCCTGACCGTTGGAGTTCAATACTCGAAGGTTAACGATCTTCGCGCCATATGCGATTCCGGCATATGCAGCGTTGTAATAGAGTTTGTTTCCCGCAGCGATGGAGGCTACGTGGGTGCCGTGACCGTACGGATCATCCGTGCGACCTTCGCCGGTGAAATCCCTGCTGTAAACAACGCGTGTATAACCGGATGAGTTTTGAAGGGATTTGTGCGCGGCAAAAATGCCCGAGTCAAAAATAGCAATGCCCACGCCTGAACCATCAAGCGTGTACGGGGTACCAGTGCTGCTTACTTGATCCCGTCGGTATGCTGCGCCCGTCGTTTGTGATACGTGACCGTCTACCTTTACGGTGCGCTCGGGAGAGACAAAGCTGACTTCATTGAATTCGGCTACTTTTTCAATCTCATGCACCGGCAAACTGACGACGAGCGTGTTCAGCATCTTCAATTGTTTGCGCACATGAACGCCATTCTGGTTCAAAAGCGCGTTGAGCTGTCCGCTCGGCTTGTCGTTAAGCTGAATGATAACGTCGACCTGGTCGCCACCTGAGTTCTGTCCGCGGAGATCAGACGAAACCTTGTTCGGTTTGGGCTTGTTGGATTTCGCGCTGGCTCGATCGGCCAGCAGGATTCCGCATACAAGCGAAACCACAACCGCAAGGCAGGTGGCGGTTATGAAGTGGGGGTATCTTCTATTAGTTAATCTCACGTCGTCGAGTCTCCGTTTCTAGTTTCAGGGCCGCATCGCACGGAGCGGGCACAGCTGTTTTAGCAGCATCCGTGCCAAGACAGTCGGTTCAGCTAGATGGCTGAACTGCAACGACTTAACTAATAGTTGAAGCTATTTTTTGGTCGGTTTCTCTGACCGATTTGTTCAAAGTGACCGATTCCAGAAATCAGTCTGATAGAATCACGCGCGATGCTTCCTGAGGAGATTGAAGCCTTCCGCGACCATACCTGGCGCCGCGATCCGGAGCGCCGAGTTCATGATGTTTACGCCGCTGAACGGTTCGTGGAGGACGTTGGCTTCTGTCTAGTTCTTACCGATTCCCGCCGTCCCGGGCCCTCGCTGTATACGGCAGTATGTGGACGTCGTGAGACCCATATGCCAAGGAACGTGCAGAAGGATCCGGAGAGTAGTTTGACTTGGACCATTAAGGACGAACTCATGCGCCGGGGCCGCTGCTTCTACGGAAAGGTTTTGAAAGGACATGCGACTCTCGTCGCGACGGAGTTGATTCCTGCCTTCAATACCCTATGGGGCGTTCCCCGAAAAAAGGAGGCGACCACATTTACAACTGATGCGCAACTAGTCCTGAAGGCCTTAAGAAAGGAATGGGAGATGGGGACGCGAGATCTACGCGAGGCCAGTGGCGTGATGGACCGGCGGCGCTTCGATAAGGCAATGGTCCAGTTACAACGCGCGATGAAAGTAATTCCGTCAGAAGTGATGTACGAGCCGACGTTTACTTACATCTGGTCTGTGACAGAGGGCAGATTTCCGGATCAACTAAAGAGAACGCTAAATAAGGAGGATGCTCTCAGAGAAATAGCTCGTGCCTACTTGCGAAGCGCTGGTATGACATTGAGGGGAGAACTTGCCCGGCTTACCGGACTACGATCGCCCGATGCCGGACGAGGTAACTGGGCCTTGGTTGACGAGGGCTTCGCTGACCGTTTGGCGCCAGGGGTCTACCGCCTTAGTGAACTACCGGGTGTGGCGCATGCCGCGTCATTCCACGGTTAGGCGTGAACTCGCGGTTACCTCTTCGAGCGCTTGTTGCTCCATCTGCGCCATCTGGAGAACTAGTGGTAATTGATCCTGAGCGTTTCCCAGCCTCTGCATCATTACGTCGATCTCAGCCTGATTAAGCTTCCTCGTCGCTGTCGCTTCTATCACTTGCAAACGAGTCTTTGCCGAGCGAAGGTGCTCATCCGCTTGTTGGCGCAATCGTTCAATCTTTTCTCGATCTGCGGCGAGGTCTGCTTGAAGGGCTGCGCTCTCATTTCCCGCGATCAGCCGTGCTTGATTGATCCGGCGTTCCACCTTCAATAATTCCTTTCGGGACCTTGCCATGATGCGCGTGGCAGTTAACCGCATCGCAAGCGTGTCGAGATATGCGTCAGCCAAGAGCGGATTCGACTGCTCGATTTCTGCCAAGGCCTTGCGTTCTGAGGTTGTTAATTCTGATCGAAACCAAGAAACCTCCCCAGCCGTAATGCCATCTAATGCAAGTCGGTCGCGCAGCCTGGCCAGCCAATGCCGGCGGTAAAAGAGAATTGCGGCTGCGATAATCAGACCGATAGCCAGACCGAAAGCGAACGTAAGTCCTGCCAATAGCAAGTAGACGGCAGCAGAATCGGTGGCTTCCGTCATTAGGAAGAGAATAAAGAAAAGAAGCGGTGCGGGGATCGTAGAAACGACGACTGCGAGCCAGGGCGCAATCTTTAAGATACGAGCGAACGCCAGATCTTTTTTCGCTAACTTACCTGTCATCTCAGTCATTAGTTTCGTCGCTCCAGCTTCAGATATTAGCCCAGCGCCGTTTGCGCGGCCAGACACCTTCTATTGACGAAAGCTAATGTACGCCGTTGCCTGTATAATGATTCAACTTTAATAGCCTACGAGAGAACCAAATGACACCCAGCACAGGATTGAGATCAGTTGTAAACGCCCTCTTACTCGTTTCAACAATCAGCGTCGCTGTGACCATTGTTAAGGCGCAACCGCAAACCCCCGGCTCGATAACTCCGGGCAAGCCGGGCAGACCTGTAACAATCCCCTTGACCATCAATATCAAGGAATCGCAACGCGAAGTGGAACTTCAGAATATTGATCTAACTGTCAGCGAAGATGGCGAACCGCAAACTGTATTGTCGTTGCGAGGTATGGGAACTGGGTCACCTATTACTCTCGCTCTACTGGTCCAGGACGATCTGCTACCGCCAGTTCAAACCGAGATCAAGGCATTGGCTGAATTTATCAGGCGTTTGCCGCGAGGCTCGCGAGTGATGATTGGTTATGTTCGCTCAGGTAGCTTGCAGGTCCGGCATAAGTTCACCACCGATTTAGAGAAAGCAGCCAGCTCGTTGCGACCGCCTACAGGTTTTGCGAGTGCTGGACCATACAACCCATACGTCGAAGTAGTTGAAGCAGTGAAGCGGTTTGACTCTCAACCGCTGGGACGCCGAGCGATTTTGCTAGTATCCGATGGCCTGGATATCTCACGCGGCATCGATTCATCTTCTCCCACGTTCAGTATTGATCTCCAGCGCGCGATACGAGAATCGCAAAGAAGATCGATCGCGATTTATGGCTTTTATGCGCCGACTGTGGCAGCTGAAGGCAACAGGCTTCTTGCTACAAACGCGCAGAGTTCTTTACTTCGACTATCGAACGAAACCGGCGGTCAAGCATTCTTTCAAGGAACGGGCGCGCCGGTCAGTTTTGATCCGTTTATCCGGGAACTCGTTGATGCTTTAGAGCGGCAGGCTGCACTTACTTTTTTATCGACGCACACAAACAAAGGATTTCATAAGCTCGACGTGAAGTCGTCCACTCCAGGAGTGCGCGTCGCCTACCCGTCCGGCTATGTCAGGTAGCCTGTTTGTGCAGATTACTGAATCGTCGCGGGTAATATTACTGAATCGTCGCGGGTAATAGTGAACCGCGATTATCAGTTGCTATCGCCCAGCCATCAGCAATCTGACCAATCATTCCATGGAAGTGGATTTCACTACCGCTGAGAACCACCAGAACGTCGCCAGCGTGATACCGCGGATCATCTAGCCGGAAGCGGATCGTTGTTGCCTGTCCATTCGCCTGCTTTAAAGCCTCAAACGAAAAGTCGTCAGCATTCACTGCATACGTTTGAGAATTATTCGCAACTCTTTGCTCGTCTGGCATTATTAAAGTTCTCCTCGGTACTTAATCTGTTGTACCCATCTTAGACACCCTTCATCGCTAGCGCTAGCGCGCGAAAGATGTTTTGAAAAACATCAACTTGCCGTGGAGGAAAGAGCCGCGGGGAATGAAATAGAAAGTACTCTCCACAATTCCGCTACATTCGAATCGAATAATGCCCGCACGAATTTGAAGCCCAGTCATAACGGTTAACGACAGAGGGTTAGATTTGTTGCCGTCAGATAATGACTAGTGGTTTCCCGTCACCCTATGAGTGTCGGATCGTTATGTCTCAGTTGAACAAGGAGGGGTGAAATGTCCCGACTGCAAATGATCTTTTCGTTCGTGATTTTGAGTTTGGCGGCGACGGCCTCACGGGCAGACACGATCACAGTTACCGGCGTAAATTCCGGTCAAGCTTCGACAGCCACGGTAGTTTGTGAGTTTAACTCCCAGACAAACACATTCACGTTCACGATCACGAATACGTCAGCCATCACTCAACCTGCTTCAACATCCACAATAACTGGAATCGGATATGACCTGCCTCCAACTGGCAACGCGAGTGCTTCCGGGCTGAATGGCTTCACTGGATCGCAGGCGCCAAGTTTGACTTCGTCGTTTAATTTTTCAGATGCCGACCTCGGCAACGTACCGGCTGGATTAAATAACGTCGTGCTCGATTTTGGATTCACGACGGGTCCGGCAGGGACCTTCGCGGGGGGTTCAACCAATGACGGTTTACTGCCCGGTGAAAGCGCGTCCTTCACTGTGACGGGCGCGGCCTTTACTGGCTTTACACAACAGCAGATCTGCGACGCAATCTTCGTGAGATTCCAAAATACGCCGGTCGTAGGGAGTGACGTCGCCATCGTAGGTACAGCGATTCCCGAGCCGAGCACGATGCTGTTACTCAGTAGCGGCCTCGTCGGAGCGCTCGGAGTTCTGCGAAAACGAAGAAGATAAGTAAAAGCTCTACACCAAGCGCAATAAAGGGCGTTGCCAGGTTCTGGCGACGCCCTTTTCGTTAAATGACGAAGGGTTAGGTAATGGGGCGGCTAGTCGGGCTCGAACCGACGACCTCTTGATCCACAATCAAGCGTTCTAACCGACTGAACTATAGCCGCCACAAAATCGTGGTTGGTTTTGCCCCCGGCAGGACTCGAACCTGCGGCCCTCTGCTTAGCTTCCAGCATCAGGCTTTCCCTGACCGCCCGCTACTTCGGGTTTGCTGGCTGGACTATATCTTGGACATCACAGTCCCGACCCGTATAGTCTCTGAGGAGTCCAAGTCGCAAACCTTGCGATCGGTTTCCTGCGGATTACCCAATCCTCAAGGATTGTTACTCATGCCGGTCCGGCATTAGTACCTGAGGCTCTAAGGGCGTTCCCGCATATAGGGTCGTCCACTTAATGAGTTCAAAAACATTTCCCCATTAAGGCTCCGACAAGGCAGATGCTCTATCCGCTGAGCTACAGGGGCATCG
>Ga0070690_100001043_pt1 | contig 14184 bp, 10 predicted proteins | sample KBSS33HmetaG_FD_64671 | JGI IMG/M metagenome (GOLD analysis project Ga0070690, IMG submission 64671) | Switchgrass rhizosphere microbial communities from Kellogg Biological Station, Michigan, USA - KBS S3-3H metaG | ecosystem: Host-associated > Plants > Roots > Rhizosphere ... | reverse complement strand
ATCGCGATCACGACGAGCAGCTCGATCAGCGTGAAAGCTTTTTTCTGTTTGTTGCTTTTCATAACGTTCCGTACTTGTTGTTGTTGTTTCAGTTCGGGTGACAGGTTGCCGATTTTGCTCAAACCACGCTCGCTGTCAACACCATTTCTAAATTTTTCTTTAGCAATGACGATGCCAAAACGCCATGTGCCAAAATCACTTGAAATACACGATGTCCAGTACGCCCCGCCGCCCTCATGCGCGGAATTTTCACGCATCGCGCGTGAAATCCACGCACCAACGGTGTAACGCGCCCGCGCCACTCCGTTTCTTGACTTCGCGTGGCGCATCGCGAACACTGGCCAGCTCAATCGTTCAGAATTTGTGTTCAATGTTCAGGGTCAAAAGCTCTAAACCGTGGACCCTGGACACCGGACGTGATTATGGCCGCGCCTAAAGAAAACCTGCTCATGGAAAAGATCGTGTCGCTGTGCAAGCGTCGCGGTTTCATCTTTCAATCCTCCGAGATCTACGGCGGCATCAACGGTTTCTGGGATTACGGCCCGCTCGGCGCCGAACTCAAGCGCAACGTCAAAGAACTCTGGTGGAACACCATGACCCGGCAACGCGATGACGTCGCCGGCCTCGAAGCGACCATCATCATGTCACCGGCGATCTGGAAAGCGTCCGGGCATGTCGAGACCTTCAGCGACCCGATGATCGACTGCAAGACCTGCAAAGGCCGTTTTCGCGCCGACCAGATCAATGAAATCCCGTGCCTGCAAAAACCGAGCAAGACCGTTTCCGAATGTCACGGGGAAAAAACAGCGCCGCGCGCGTTCAACCTGATGTTCCAGACCTATGTCGGCCCGGTCCAGGACGAATCCGCGATCGCTTACCTCCGTCCCGAGACGGCGCAGGCGATCTTCGCGCAATTCAAAAACGTTCTCGAGACTTCGCGCCAAAAAGTGCCGTTCGGCATCGCCCAGGTCGGCAAAGCGTTCCGCAACGAAGTGACGCCGCGCAATTACACCTTCCGCTCGCGCGAATTCGAACAGATGGAACTGGAATTTTTCATCAAGCCGGACGAAGCCGTCGAAGCGATCGCCGGGGCGGTGGTCGCACCGTCGGCCAAAGGCCATCCGGGCGAACCCCAGGCCGGCTGGGGCTGGCAGCTCTGGCACCAGTATTGGGTCGAGGAACGCATCAAATTTTACGAAGGCATCGGCCTGCCCCGCACCACGCTCGAAGAATATTGGCAGAAGCCCGAGGAACTGGCGCACTACGCGCGCGCGACCGTCGATATCCTGTTCAAGTTCCCCTTCGGCACGCAGGAACTCGAAGGCATCGCCGCCCGCAGCGACTTCGACCTCTCGCAACACGAACGTTTCTCCGGCAAACCGATGGGCGTGTTCGACGATGAACTCCGCGCCGCGTGGGCGAAGTTGCCGAAGGAAAAGCAGGATGATCTCTGGAAGCGTTATTACGAGAACCGCAAACGTTATCTCGAAAAATCCGGCGTCGCCGCCGAGCAGGCCTCGAAGGACGCCACCGAAGACGCCAACGGCCTGGCCAAAGGCCAATACATCCCGCATGTCATCGAACCTTCCGCCGGCGTCGATCGCCTCATCCTGGCGCTCCTCTGCAACGCCTATTCGGAAGTCACCGATACCGATGACAAGGGCAAATCTGAAACGCGCGTGATCCTGAAATTCCATCCGCGCGTGGCGCCCATCAAGGTCGGGGTGATGCCGTTGCTGAAGAACAAACCTGACCTCGTCCGGAAGGCGCTGGAAGTCCGCGACCTGTTGCGGCCGTGGATGAACGTCTTTTACGACGACGGCGGATCCATCGGCCGGCGTTATGCCCGGCAGGACGAAGCCGGCACGCCGTTCTGCGCGACGATCGATTTCGAAACGCTCGGCGAACAAGGCGACGAATTGAAAGACACCGTGACCATCCGTTATCGTGACGACGGCAAACAGGAACGCGTGAAGATCTCGAAACTCCTGGATTTCCTGCTGCCGAAGGTCCGCTGACGTGCCTATCGCCATGAACCACTCTGCCCGCATATCGTACGCGATCATGGCGGGCCTGTTCATCCTCTCCGCATGGCTGCATCTCGGCACGCTGCTGTTGGTGGCGTTGTTCGGCTATTTCGCCCTGCTGACGTTCAGTCTCAGGAAAAGCAAACTGGTGGGGATAACCCTTTATATGGTGGCGATCGCCGGCATCGGCACCGGCCTTATCTTTTTTTCCCGCCAGGCTTACGTGGCATTGCCGCAGATCGCCGACACGACCATCCCGGCGGTGGTGAGCTTCGCGGAAAAGAACGGTGTCGAACTGCCGTTTTCGGATTACGAAAGCCTCAAGACCATCGCCGTCCATGACGCCAAGGAAGGGATCGCCAACATCGGCCGGTATATCAAGACCGCCACGTCCCAATTCGTCCTCATCGTGGTCGGACTGGTGGTCGCGGCCAGCCTGTTCCTGAGCGTCACCTGGGGTACGGAGACGGACGCACGGACACCGCGCGACAGCCTGTACGCGACGGTCGTGCGGGAACTGGTCCTTCGTTTCAAAACTTTTTTCCAAAGTTTCGCCAAGGTCATCGGCGCGCAGATCGTGATCTCCGTCATCAACACCGGCCTGACGGCGATCTTCGTCATCATCATGGGTTACCCGTTCATGGCCGTGCTGGTGCCGTTGACGTTCCTGTGCGGCCTGCTGCCGATCATCGGCAACCTCATCAGCAACACGCTGATCGTGGGGGTCGGCTTCACGGTCTCGCCGAAAACCGCGCTCATCGCCCTGATCTTCCTGGTCGTCATCCATAAGCTGGAATATTTCCTGAACAGCAAGATCATCGGCGACCGCATCAAGACCCCCATGTGGCTCACCCTCATCGGCCTGGTCCTGGGGGAAAAACTGATGGGCATCCCCGGCATGATCCTCGCGCCGGTGGTGTTGCATTATATCAAAGTCGAAACGTCCCGGAATAAAACGTCCAGGGCTCCCGCGCCAACCGCGCCGCCCACCGCCGCCCCGACCACCCAATGACCACCCAGGACGTCACGGTTCCGGCGGCAAAGAAACGCGCGCCCACGCTGTATTTCATCGTCGGCATCAAATTGGCGAAAGGCTTGACGCTCATTTTCCTGGCCCTGAGCATTTTCTCGCTGGTGAACAAAGATCTGCCGGAGGAATTCAACCGGTTCCTGCAGTGGGTGCATCTCGACCCGGAACGGCGGTTTTTCCAGAACGTCGGCGATTGGCTGGACACGATCACCCCGACCAATGTGCGGGTGGTGGCCTCCGGCACGATGCTCTACGGCCTATTCCTCCTCGTCGGCGGCACGGGCCTGGGAGTGCGTGCGAAATGGGCCATCTGGCTGGCGATCGGGGAATCCGCTTTTTTCATCCCGATCGAGATCTTCGAGTTGCTGCGCCGACGCCTGCCCGAGGACCCGGATCACCCGCGGGTGAACCTGTTCCCGCACCCCAAAATCGGGCTGTTGATCGTCCTGGCGCTCAATATCCTGATCGTCTGGTATTTGCTTAAAAACCGCCGGCGGCTGTTCCGGCATCACCAGGACCACAAGGAATAGGCCAAAAACCAGCCACATTTTGCTTGCACCCCGCCAAAAGCATGCTTAATTAACGGCATCATTTTGAATTGCCGCGCCGCTTTGATACGAAACTTTAGAATTATGCTACAACCAACGAGGGTGTCTTGAATCGCCCTTTCCCTTCACGCAATTCTTCGTCCGATTCCTTTGTGCGGGTCAACGGTAAGATCCGTGCCCGTGAAGTCCGGGTGATCGGGGTGGACAACAAACAGCTCGGCGTCATGCCGCTCAACGACGCCCTCTCGCTCGCGCGCCAGCACGCCGTCGACCTGGTCGAGATCGCCGCCACCGCCGTCCCGCCGGTCTGCCGCCTGGTCAACCTCGGCAAATTCCGCTACGAGAAAGCCAAGAAGGAAAAAGAATCCAAGAAGCACCAGCACGCCTCGACCGTCAAAGAGATCCAGCTCAGTCCCCGCATCGATCCCCATGACCTGGGCATCAAGATCGCCCATGCCGTCGATTTCCTGTGCGATGACATGAAAGTGAAAGTCTCGCTCAAGTTCCGCGGTCGCGAGATGCAGCACACCGAGATCGGTTTCGACGTCATCAAGAATTTCCTGGAAAAGATCTCCCCGTTCGGCCATCGCGATTTTGAACCCAAGCTGATCGGCAAGGGCATCAATGTCATGGTCACGCCGCTCCCGCGCAATAAACGGGCCAAACATCCCACCCGGGTGGAAGGCCATTCGCATTCGTCCCACAGCCCGGGAAACGGAGCCCAGCCGGATGACAAAAAAAAAGTCCCGGTGAGCAGTGAAGCGTCCGCCAAAGGACTCACCCACAATCCCTTCGCGAATATCGAAGTGAAGTAGCTTCAGCAGAAGCTCATTTCCACCGTCGCACAGATTCCGGGAACGGACAGTTCTCGCAGACCGCGTTCGAATGTTCGCAGAAATCGCGCACGATCTGGATCAATCCCTGTTGCATCGCCGCCGTCCGGAAACCCTTCGCCGTCGACCGTCCCAACAACCGCTGCCGGGCCAGTTTCAACACGGAATTGTCCTCCGCCGCCGGCCATGAAAAATAGCGGTGCTCGATCGCGCGATGGAAATGGTCGTTGCCGCCCGGGCGCGCGCCTGCCCGGGCCCAAAGCCAGGGCAGCACCACGTTGATCGCCAGGTCGGTCAACCGCGCGCCGCCCAACAACGGCTGGGATCGCTTCAACCGCGCGGATCGGAACGTCCAATGCCACGACCAGAATTCATCGCATTCGACCTGCAGGATGTCGTGCAGCGATCCAACCATCTTGTTCGCGGCCGGATCGGCGATGCCCCATTTCTCGATCCTGGACACGAATTTCTTGTCCGCCAGCCAGTGCGATGCCAGCGCCAGGCGCCGTTGCGGATGATTCGCCGGGCGCAACCCGTGGAACCGCCAGATCGATCGCGGCAACATGGCATCGGAAAAGCCGTCGCGTTCGCGCCACCAGAAGTCCCAGATCGTGCGCAGATAACGGTCCACCGCCTTGTTGCCGCCGCCCAACTGGTCCGGAAGCAATCCGCCGACACCCAGGAGCCGCGCCTGGAATTCGAATGGCTGGCGGATGCCGCGCGACCAGTGCGACCGCATCTCCGCCAGGTTTTGCATCGGCCAATCGTTATGTTTGTAGCCCAGGGCGCGGAACAGCCCTTCCCATAACGCCTGCTCCCACCCCGCATTGCGGGCGCACGCCTCCATCTGCGCCCCTTTGTTCTCCAGCCGTACCCTCGCGGCCGCATGCAACAACTCGTCCAGGCGGTCGGGCGACAGGTCCCTTAACGGCTCGCTGCATTTGCCCCGAAAATGTTCAGGAACCCATCGCAACGAACTGCCGTCGAGCGACAGGCTCAATTCGACCAACGGCGCGTCGAGCGCGTTTTTCATGGAAATGATCATCGGCCCCGCCGCCTCCGGCCCGGCCTCCTCCCAGACCACGTGGAGGATGACATTTTTGAAATGAGGGTTCCGGTCATGTCCATGGGCGCGCCAGCCGGCGGCATGGAGATCGATCTCGATGTCACCGGACACGGCGGCTTCACCTTCGACCCGGATGACGGCGTCCCGGAAATCCGGGCCGCCTTCGACGCTGGCGAATCCCGGATGCAACACGCGCACCGTTTTGCCATCCGCGGTTTTTAATCCATTACGGTTCAACCGCTGGTGTTGCCAGATCGCCTGGAGCAATCGTTCGGATGGGAATCGTTCGTCGTGAAAAAAGCCGGCGCGGCGGCTTTCGGCACGCCAATCGGCGTAAAAATGTTCGCTGGGACGAAACACGGAAATTGCTTTTGCTCCCGGACTGCGGCAAAGTCAAGTTCTGCGTTTAAAATTTTGAACGGATCGTATGCCGGATGTGCCTGTTAATTCGAACACCGAACTGTTTCGTGGCGGAATTGTGACTCGCCGCGACGCGAACGCTCCGGCTACGATGTCCGACGCCATGATCGAAGTGTCCAACCTGACGAAACGTTACGCCGGCCGCGCGGCCGTGCGGAACATTTCGTTCTCCGTCGCCCGCGGCGAGATCGTCGGCCTGCTGGGACCCAACGGTGCCGGCAAAAGCACGACCATGCGCATACTGTCCTGCTTCATGCCCGCCACCAGCGGCACCGTGCGCGTGGCCGGGTTCGACGTCTTCCACCAGTCCGAAGAAGTCCGCCGCCGCATCGGTTACATGCCGGAAAACAACCCGCTCTATACCGAGATGCGCGTCCGGGAATACCTGAAGTTCCGTGCCCGCATCAAAGGGCTGGGCTGGCGCCGGTCACGCGATCGCGTCGATATCGTCATGGAACAATGCGGATTGACCGATGTCAGCCGCCGCGTCATCGGCCACCTGTCCAAGGGCTATCGCCAGCGCGTGGGCCTGGCCGATGCCCTGGTGCACGAACCCGACCTGATCATCCTCGACGAACCGACCATCGGGCTGGACCCGCACCAGATCCGGTCCGTGCGCCAGTTGATCAAGAACCTGGGGGGACGGCACACGGTCTTGATCTCGACGCACATCCTGCCGGAAGCGGAAATGATGTGCAGCCGCATGTTGATCATGTATGACGGCAAGATCCTGGCGTCCGACACGCCGGAGAACCTGCAACGGATGATGTCCGGCAACAGCCAGATCGTCGCCGAGATCGCGGCGCCGGTGATGTCCCTGCGCAACTGCTTCTCGCAGATGGAAGACGTCGACCATTATGAGATCGCGGCGGGCGACCAGGAATTCCATCGGTGCCTGTTGACCCCGAAAGAGGAAAAGGACCTGCGCCCGGCGATCTTTGCCGTGGCGAAGGAACGCGGCTGGATGGTCCGGGAACTCACCCGCAACCGCCATTCGCTCGAGGACATCTACGTGCAGATCACGCAACCTCACGAGGAGGAGCACGAATGAGCATTTTTCTGACGTTGTGGCGCCGGGAACTGGCCGCTTTTTTCTTCTCCATCACCGGTTACGTGATCATCGCCGCGGCGGCGTTCCTGATCGGCCTGAGCTTCGTCAGCCTGATCGCCACGCTCGGGCCCGAGCCGTCGCCGATGCCGGTGACGGAACTGTTCTACCAGACGTTTTATTTCTGGCTGATCGTGTTGCTGGCGACGCCGGTGATCACGATGCGCCTGTTCGCGCTGGAGAAATTTTCCGGGACGTTCGAGACCCTCATGACGGCGCCCATCAGCGACCTGCAGGTGGTGCTCGCGAAATTTTCCGCCGCGCTGTTCTTTTATATGGTGATGTGGCTGCCGATGCTCGCGTGCCTGTTCGTCCTGAAACATTTCACCCGGCAACACGCGCTGGACCCGGGAGCGGTCGGCGGGATGTTCCTGGGAATCTTCCTGGTCGGCTGCCTGTTCCTGTCCCTGGGCTGCTTTGCCTCGACCCTGACCCGCAGCCAGATGGCCGCGTCGATGATCGCGTTCGTCCTCGGCGTCAGCCTGTTTTCCCTGGGCTTCCTGGCCAAGGCCATCCCCGCCACATCGCAATGGGAAACCAACGTCATCTCCTATTTCAACCTGTTCGACCAGATGGCTGACTTTGCCCGCGGCGTGGTCGACAGCCGCGCGGTGGTCTTTTACCTGAGCGCGACGTTCCTGTTCCTGTTCCTGTCGCTGCGCGCCGTCGAGAGCCGTCGTTGGAGATAATAAATGGCAACTGAAATCAGAACCCGTTCCAGCTTTTCACCCGGCCGCAAATGGAAGGTCGGTTTCGACCTGTTCCTGCGCACGATCCTGGTCATCGCCGTCGTGATGATGGCCAATTATATCAGCGGCCAGTTCTCTCACCGGTTCTATCTCAGTTCCCAGACCCATATCACCCTGTCGTCCAATACCGTCAGCGTCCTGCGATCGTTGACCAACCACGTCACCATCACGCTCTACTACGATCACAAAGATGATTTTTACCCGGACATCGTCACGCTCCTCAACGACTACCGCGCCATCGACCCGAAGATCACCCTGCGCACCGTGGATTATCTCAGCGACCCGGGCGAAGCCGAACGGACGAAGGAACAATACAAACAATATTTCACGTCGAACGGCGACAAGAACCTGATCATCTTCGACGCCAACGGCCGGGTGAAGATCGCCCACGGCGAAGCGCTGGTGCAGTACGCCGCCACGGGCATCACCAAGGACAAGAAACTCGAGATCGGCCCGGTCGCCTTCATCGCTGAACAGGCGTTCACGTCCATCCTGATGACCCTGGAGAGCGAAAAACAGTTCAAGGCCTATTTCCTGCAGGGCCACAGCGAACCGTCGCTCGACGACGCCACCAGCCAGGCGGGGTACGCGAAATTCGGGGCGGTGCTCCACGAGAATTATGTCGGCCTCAAACCGTTGAAGCTGCTGGCGGATAACGAGGTCCCGGCCGACTGCGATCTCCTGATCATCGCCGGACCCCAGGGCCGGTTCTCCGAGATGGAACTGCAAAAGATCGATCGTTACCTTTCCGAAGGCGGGCGGGCTTTTGTATTACTGGATTATACATCGATCCAGCGGCCGACCGGCCTGGAGAACATCCTCGCGCGTTGGGGCGTCAACGCCGCCCAGGACGTCGTCCGCGACCTCAAACACACGATGTCCCCCTCGGCCTACGACGTCGTCGTCGATCAGTTCGCCCAGCATCCGGTCGTCAATTCGCTCATGCAGACGGAGCTGCAGATGATCTTCCCGCGGCCGACCGCCCGGATCGACTGGAAAAACCCGCCGGCCGACGCGCCGCAGGTCACGGAACTGCTCTTTTCCAGCGCCACGTCGACCCTCGTCAACAATTCCGCCGAGCCCGCCCGCAGTTATCCCCTGGCGGCGGCCGTCGAACAAAAGAACGCGTCCGGCGTGGTCAATCCGCGCGGATTGATGCGCATGGTCATCACCGGGGACTCGATTTTCCTGAACAATTATTCGATCGAAGGCGGCCTGGGTGGTGCCAACCGGGATTTCCTGAACAATACCGTGAACTGGCTGCTGGACCGGCCCGCCATGTTGCAGGGCATCGGTCCGCGGCCCGTGACGACGTTCCGTCTCATCCTGACCAACACGCAGCGGATGGAGGTCGACTGGCTCCTGCTCGCCGCGTTGCCCGGCGCCGTGCTCCTCCTGGGCAGCCTGGTGTGGTTCGTACGACGTAAATAATGAATTCCAAAACGACAGGCATCTGGTTCGTGATCGCGGCGGTCTTGTTCGGCGCCATCTTCATCGCGCAACGCCGCCTGCATCCCGCCGGCGCGCAGGCCGTGCCGGTCCTGCCGCATTTCCGGCCGATGGCCGTCACCGACGTCCAGGTGACCCCGGCGGGCGCGCCGCTGATCCGGGCCGACCGCACCAACGACAACTGGGTCCTCGACAAACCGATCTCGTTCCCGGCCCAGCCGGTGGCCATCGAAGCGCTCCTCAACGCCCTGCAAAAACTGGCCGCCGTCTCCCGCGTCAACCTGCCGGACAACGCCAAAAATACCGGCGCGGAATTCGGCTTCAACAACCCGCAGTTCACCCTCGCGATCGAAAGCGCCGACAATCGCCAGGAGATCATCGTCGGCAACCAGACCGCTCCCGGCGACCAGGTGTTCATCCGCGTGACCGGCGTGGACGGCGTCTTCGTCACGGAGACCCGGTGGCTGGACCTCATCCCGCGTTCCGCCGACCAATGGCGCGACACATCGCTCCTGAGCGCGAGCCAGGGCGATTTCGACCGCGTGGTCCTGACCAACGGCACCAAGGTCATCGAACTGCAACGCAACCCGACCAATCGCCTGTGGCAGATGGTGCGGCCGCTGCCCGCCCGCGCTGACAACGAACGGATCGCCGAAGCCCTGCAACAACTCCGGCTGGCCCATGTCACCCGGTTCGTCACCGACGATCCGGCCGCCGACCCGGCGACCTTCGGCCTCCAACCGCCGTCCTTCGACCTTTGGCTGGGGAAGAGCACTAATTTCGCCACGGCCCTGCATACCGGCAAAAATCCGACGGACGATTCCACCCGTGTTTATGCGCGGCGCGAAGGCTGGAACACCATCTTCACCATGGAAAAAGAATCGCTGGCGTTCTGGCACGGCGCCTTGAACGATTTTCGCGACCCGCGATTGTTTGAATTCACCGCTTATCCGGCCGAGATCGAGGTCCGCAACCAGGATACGAACGGGAATTTCACGCTGCGCCGCCAGGGTTCCAATGACTGGTCGGTCGCGGGCGAAAAATTTACGGCCGACGCCGAGAGCCTGCAGGCGTTCATCAAATCGCTCGCGGACCTGCGCATCGCGGAATTCGTCAAAGACGTCGTCACGCCCGCCGACCTGCCGGCCTATGGGCTGGACGCGCCGCAACGCCAGATCATCCTGCGCGCCACCGCCGGCGACACCAATTCCGCCATCGTCCAGCTGAACTTCGGCACCAACCAGGACAGCAAGGTCTTTGTGCGGCGCAGCGATGAAGATTTCATCTATGCGATCGGCGTCCAGAACTTCAACCGCTTGCCCGAGGAAGGCTGGCAGTTCCGCGACCGCAACATCTGGAACTTCAACGTCGCCGACGTGACCCAGGTGACGTTGCAGCAGAACGGCCGGACCCGCCAGCTCATCCATAACGGCCTCAATAAATGGTCGCTCGCTCCCGGCTCCCAGGGGATCATCAGCAGCGGCAGCATCGAACAGGCGATGGAACAGCTCAATAAATTGGTCGCCACCGGCTGGGTGGCCGACAACATGCCGGAACCCGAAAAATACGGGTTCAAACCGGAAAATCTCCAGATCACGATCGAGCTCAAGGACGGAAAAAAGTTCGCCGTGGACTTCGGCACGCCCATCTCCAACCAAAGCGCCCTGGCGTCGGTCATGCTCGACGGCCAGCGCTGGGTCTTCGTTTTTCCGCCGGTAGCCTATCAGTTCGTCGTGAGTTATCTCACTGTTCCGGTCCCGCAAGGCGGGATGCCATGATATGCGACTGAGCATTTGGCGCAAAATCCGCCTGTGCCTGCGCTGGACGCGCCGCGCCGCCCTCGCGCTGGTCGCCGTCCTTATCTGCGCGCTGCTTTGGTTCAACCAGATCGGCCTGCCGGATTTCTTAAAAAAACCGCTCGTCGATAAGCTGCGCGCCCGCGGGGTCGATCTCGAATTCGTCCGCCTCCGCCTCCACATCACCGGCGGCCTCGTCGCGGAAAATGTCCGGCTCGGCGGCGTCAATCCCGGGGACGCCCCGTCCATCGCGCTGGCCGCGATCCGCCTGCAACCGGATTTCCGCGCGCTGTTGCATGGCCAGGTCCAGCTCGAAGGCATCGCCCTCCGGCAGGGCCGGATCGTCTGGCGCTATTCCCCGACCAACCTGCTTTCGGTCGAAAACATCAACAGCGAACTGCACTTCGGCACCAACGACACCTGGTCGCTCGACAATTTCAAAGCCAGTTTCGCCGGCGCCAAACTCACGTTGTCCGGCAACATCGTCCACGCCCCCGCGATCCGCGACTGGGACATTTTCCATGGCAAGAAGACCGGGAACACGACCTGGCGCCAGCAATTGCAACAGATCTCCGATGCGCTCGTGAAGATCAAACCGCACCCGCAGCTGGCCCTGGTCGTCAATGGCGACGGCCGGGACGTCAATTCATTCTTCGTCAACCTCATCGTCATGCAGGGCCGGACGAAGCTCCAGCTCGACGGCCATGAAAATGAAGCCGACGAGATCGTCTGGCGCGTGCACGGCGCCCTGGAACCGGAGATCATCCGCCCGTTCCTTTTCAAGACCAACGCCATCCGCGGATTCAACCATCTCACGTTCAACGAACCCGTCTATGTGGATGCGAACGTGTCCGGTCGCATCGACCAATTGGACACCATCAGCGCCAGCGGGACCGTGGCGGCGACTAATTTTGCCGTGCGCGGCGAACATGCGGACAGTTGTTCGGCTGAATTCGTTTATTCCAACCGCATCATGGAATTTTTCATGCCGCAGATGGCGCAGGGGAACCAACAGATGACCGCGGACAAGGTCATCCTTAACTTCGACCGCAAGCTCATCTGGTTCATCAACGGTTTCAGCACCGCCGACCCGCACTCGGTCGCGCGCGCCATCGGGCCAAAGACCGGCCACATCCTCGAACCGTATCGCTTCGATCCGCCGCCGGTCGTCCGCGTCAACGGTTGCGCGCCGCTGCACGATATCAACCACATGCACGAGGCGGACGATGCCGACCTGACCTTCGATATCATCAACGGCCGGAATTTCCAATGCCTCAAAATGCGCGCCCAGACGATCACCGGCACGGTCCATTGGATGGGCGCCACCCTGGTATTGACCAATGTCGTCGCCCAGCTCTACAACGGCAGCGGTAACGGGAACGCGTTCTTCGATTTCAGCGCGCAACATGACGGCGCCGACTATCAGTTCACCGCCACGGTCAATAACCTGAACGTCAAACAACTCCGGGACGATTTGACCGATACCAAACGGCAGATGGGCGGACGGCTGTCGGGCAAAGTCATCGTGACCCATGGGGAGACCCATGATTGGCATGCGATGAACGGCTATGGCCACGCTCAATTGCGGGATGGCGAACTCTGGAACGAACCTATTTTTGGTAATGTCCTGTCCCCGGTCATCAACACGCTGCTGCCCGGCGCCAACCTGGGCAACAGCCGCGCGACCGATGCCGAAGCACATTTCCAGATGACCAATGGCCTGATCTATTCGGATTCGCTCAAAGTTCAAAGCGCCCTGATGCAGTTGCGTTACGACGGCACGGTGGCCCTCAACGGTAAACTCAACGCCCATGTCATCGCCGAACCCCTGGGCAACGTGCCGGGGATCGGACAGTTCCTCAATTTTTTCCTGCATCCGTTCAGCAAACTCTTCGAATATCGCATCACCGGTAACTTGAAAGACCCGGCATTCGAACCGTTGCACGTGCCCAAGGAATTGATGCCCGGACGCAGCGCCAAAGAGAAGGCCACGAAACGCGCCGTCATCGTCGACACCGGTTCCATGCCGCCTGACCTGGCCACCAACATGGTCGAAGATCTCGATACCAACATGGCGCCGGCCGATGTGGAAACGAATGCGCCGGCGGAAGGATCCATCACCAATCTGCCGCCGGCCAATTAAGAGGGCGCCGGGCTACGCGACGGCCTGATCACCGTCCAAAAACTCAAGGAAGCAGTCCATCAGGTTTTCAAAACCGGTTTCCGTTGATCAACCATCATAAAAAGGTAGTGGGCTCCTTCTACCGATAGCACCCGGAGTGCGCCCGTCCCCGGGCGCAGCAACAGGGCTATGCCGGTGCGATCCAGGAACGCCAGAACCTCGTCCGCCTGCGTTGCTGTGTCCGGGGACGGACACACTCCAAAAATCAAAATAGCCCACTACCAAAAAAGGCAGGATCGCGAACGATCCTGCCTTCGAGAGCGCTACAAAGTTTACGGCAGCGGAAGCGCCATATTGGTGTCGATGGTCGTCGCCGCCGGGACCGGCGTGAAGAAATTGCCGCTATTGACGGCGCCGTTGTTACCTTTCATCTGGCGTTCGCGGATCTTGATCCGTCTTTGTTCCGCCTTTTGTTCGGTGGCGATCTGCTTGGCTTCGAAGGCATCGTTCTCCGCCTGCAGGGCAGAGACCCCCGGCAAACGCTGTTCTTCCAGGATCGTCTGGTGCGCCGCGATCTCGGGCGTCCGCAACACGGTCGGCCGCATGAGGACGATCAGTTCCTCGCGATTTCTCTGGCTGCTGCGCTGGCTGAACAAAGCGCCGAGCAGCGGGATGTCCTGCAGGAAGGGCACGCCGGTGCGGGTCTTGGTCTTGTCCGACCGGATGAAGCCGCCCAGGATCACCGTGTCTTTGTCTTTGACCGCGATCTCGGAGGACAACGTGCGTTTATCCGTCGTCGGCACGTTGTTACCGTCGATCGTCGTGCTGCCGTTGATATCGTCGATCTCCTGCTGGATATCCATGACCACCAGGCCGTCGGGGTTGATGAACGGCGTGACGTCGAGTTCGATACCGACCGAAAGCGTCGAGTAGGTCGAGCTGTTGCCGCCGTTGAATCCCGAGCCATAAGACGTGCCGGTGATATAGGGCACCGTATTACCGACGAAGAACTGCGCCGTCTTGGCCTGCGAGGTCT
>Ga0070690_100001042_pt1 | contig 14186 bp, 8 predicted proteins | sample KBSS33HmetaG_FD_64671 | JGI IMG/M metagenome (GOLD analysis project Ga0070690, IMG submission 64671) | Switchgrass rhizosphere microbial communities from Kellogg Biological Station, Michigan, USA - KBS S3-3H metaG | ecosystem: Host-associated > Plants > Roots > Rhizosphere ... | reverse complement strand
TGAACAATCCGACGATCATCAACGAGACCCGGGTGGTGAACAACGTCACGACCCAGAACGTGACCATCAACGGCACGCAACAGACTGTCACCATCAACCGCGGCCCCGACGTGGCCCTGGTCCAACGCGCGACCGGCACGACCTTCACCCCGCGCCCGGTCCAGGAAGTCAGCCGTCCGATGTCCGCCGCACAAACGTCCTCATCCCCCACGCCCACGGGAACGACCGGGGATCAACCAATGACCGCGCAACCGTCGACGCAAACCAATCAACCATCATCCGGCCAGCAGCAAACACAAACACCATCGACGATGCAACCGGCGCAACAACAACAGACCGTTCAACAGCAGCAACAACTGACGCCCCAACGAACGATTCCCCAGCAACAACCGCAGGCGACATCGCCACAACCATCGGGGCAACAGCCGATGCAATTGCCGTCGCCGACACCGCCGATGCAACAAACCCAAGCCGTACAAATGCCTCCCCGCCAGGAACCGCCGGGCCAACAACCGCCCGGCGAACAAAATCCGCCAGGCCGCCCGTATAAGATCCCGGCCCAGAATCCGAACGGACAAAATCGGTGATAACGATCCAACCACGGATGGACACGGACAAACGCAGAGACGCAGAGACCGCGAAGAGCCGCAAAGAACCCGTTGAGTCGGGCGGCGAAAGAGTCCCAACTTTGAACCACTGATCCACACTAATAGACGCTAATCAATTTTCTCGCCCCGCCAAACGGGGAGAGGGCCAGGGTGAGGGGTCCACATAAAACACGGGACAGACCCAAAAACTTTCCTCACGCAAAGGTCGCAAAGACCGCAAAGATGAAGTCACTAAACCTAAGCCCCCGTACGCCAGATCCCAAACCCAAGACGCCAGACCCAAGATCCGAGACCCGATCCCAAACCCCTGAACTCCCATCTTCCATCTCCGAACTCCGATTTCTCCGCCGAGAGGAGAGGGGTCCACACAAAAGATGCAGACAGAGCCAAAAAACTTTCCTCACACAAAGAATACAAGAAACCTTTTACACAGATTTCACTGATTAACGCCGATTGAAGCTCTCCCGGGAACATCGAATTCCACTCCAATTTCTCATCGGACAAAGCGACACACCAATTCCAACGTTTACAGATTACCGCATAACATGTCTATTCAGTCCGCAAATCAGTAAATTTCTTTAAACAATAAATAGTAATTTAACTGCTTATTTCCCCGCAAAAGCGAGGCCAATCTTAAAAATTGCTTCGTTTTGAACGCCTCCTCCTTTAATTTCTTGACATCGTATATGGGGCATAATCAGAACCACCTAAAATGCTTAAATGCACTCTCGAAAAATCTTCGAGTGATAGATTTTTTTTGTGGGGCCGGCGGTTTCTCTGAGGGATTTCGACAGCAGGGTTTTGAAATCGCGATGGGCGTCGATGACTGGAACTTAGCGATTGAAACACACAATCTCAATCATGGACTAAGTGACAAACCGAAAAGTATTCTCGAATTCAGTGGAGTCAATGAAATCAATAAACTCCCTAATACAGAAGTCATTGTCGGAAGTCCTCCGTGCGTCCTTTTTTCTCTTTCCAATAAGGGTGGCAAAGCGGACAAAACGCGCGGCATTCAGCTGATTGAGGCGTTTCTGCGCATTGTCGCGGTTAAAAAACATCAGCGCCCGTCAAATTTGGTGGCGTGGTTTATGGAAAATGTTCCGAATTCCAAGAATTACGTTAAAGAAACCTATACATTCAAACAATTGAAACTCACCAAATGGGCAAAGAGCCAAAATATTGACCCAGAAAGGATTGCGCTAAATGTGGGAAATCATGGCGAAATCTTGAATATGGCTGATTTCGGAACTCCACAAAAGCGTGAGCGCTTTTTATGTGGTGAGATTACAAAAATGGGCAAGTTTCCAATCCTCACGTCATTTAAGATTGAACCTCACCGTACAGTTCGTGATGTGCGTGGAAAAATGCCGCCGCCGAATCTGGGAGAATCTGGTGAAAGGTATACTGATCCGAATTATCCATCTCTGAAGCTGCCCGCCAAGGAAATCACCGATCATTTTTACGATTCGGGAGTATATGAATGCCAATGGCGCGATGCCGAATGGTTGAAAACAAATCATCCCTACATGGGGCGAATGTCTTTTCCTGAGAATGAAGACAAACCAAGCCGAACAGTTATGGCGACGAGATCAGCCAGTACGAGAGAGGCGCTAATTTACAAATCAGAATATGAACGAAAGGGCGATGGCCAATATCGTTTACCAACAATTCGGGAAGTGGCGACGTTGATGGGTTTCCCTTACTCTTATCAGTTTGTCGGAGGTGAGGGTAATAAATGGCGGCAAATTGGCAACGCTGTTTCGCCGCATTTAAGTTCTGTGTTGGCGAAAAGTGTAAGATTAGCACTGGGGCTTCAACCTGTTGGACATGCCGAGATAGTCTTTGAAAATATCGCGCCTAAGTTGACACGTATTGAGAATCTGAACGATTTTCGCGAAAGAAAATTTATTGACCCACCAAAGAAAAATCCGAGAGCAAAATTCCGCCGACATCCGTTTAAAGATGGGAATATGACGGTCGCTCTTACGAATTTTCACCCCAAGCGAAATGGCCAAATATCTGAAATAATCGAATGGTATTCGTTCATCTTCTTCAGGACTGGAAAGGACTTCCAAATTAGAGTGATTCCTCGGAATTGTTTTAAATATCTAGCAAAGCTGATCGAGACTCAACACAACGGCCAAGGGACGGCGTTCATCCAAAAATTTGAAAAGCATTTTCAAAAATCAATCGGTTCTAGCAGTAGCTTTCAAAAAGCATTCACGAGTGACCGCCAACCCTCCGGCTCGGACCCGCGTCAACTGGTCGACGAAATTGGTGCATTTATCTTACAGCACGAACCAGACTTAAAATTGATGAAGGTTCCTGAATGGATTTCTGACAAGCAAATCCCAACAAGGCAAGTGCTATCGATGTATGCGATAAATAGAATCATCTCATAACAGAAGGGCTCGAATAATGAACAAGGTAACCCGCATCCAAAAAATTGACTCGATCACAACAAAAACAAAAGCATATGGCCGGCAAGATATCCTATGGCATGGGAAATTAGTGCCGATGGACGTGTTCGAAATCCCACTGGAGTGCCTCATCTACAATCAGTATAACGGTCGCATACTAAGCCGGACTAAAACTTTTGAACAACAAAGCAGAAAAATCGATCCCGAGACAGACGTTGGCCGAAAAATAATCGAAGAACTACTGTGGGAGTCCAAAGAGTCAAGAAATGAAACCACGTTAAGGGACTTGGATGACAAGGGACAATTGAAGGTCGGAATCATAACGCGGGACGGCATTGTCATAGATGGTAATCGACGCGTGATGCTTTTAAACAAGCTTAAAAAGTCACATTTTAGAGCGATTGTTTTGCCCGTTTGCCTTGAGGACGACGCCATCGAGATTGAGAAGCTTGAGACGACTTACCAGATGGGCGAAGATCAGAAATTGGGTTACAATCCAATCGAAAAATATCTTAAGGCAAAGGAAATCTATAAAAAGCTGATTGTAAATTTTTCTGCCGAAGACGCGATCAAGCAGATCGCCAGTTGGATGGGGGAAACGACAGCGCAAATCGAAGAGTGGTTAGACGTCGTCAAGATTATCGATGAATACCTAGAATATCATAAATATAATGGGATTTATGCGATGGCCGATACCCACAATGATGGAAAAGAAGATTTATTTCTGTTTCTAAGAAAATGGGACAATACGTTCAAAGACAAAGAATCCCTCAAGGGTTTTGATAACTATACCAATATTGATGTGGATGATTTAAAGACGGTTTGCTTCGAATATATCAGAGCAAAAATAGGTGATTCCTACGACGGAAAACTCTTCCGGCATATTGCGGACGGAAATAGGGAAAACCATTTCTTTGGCAACAAAGAAATCTGGACGAGCTTCAGAGATAGGCACTTTCAATATACTGCGCCTGCTATCGAAAAAATTGACGGTGAGTTTCCTATAGACTACGGATCGGATAAAATCGAGCGCACGTTATCGGACCGCGATTGTGCCTATCGCGACCTTGTTGTGGATAAACTTGTCGCGAATATCCTGGAGCACCGGACTTCAGTAGGCTTTAAAAAGGCTGAAAACAAGCCTGTTGAGCTCATCGCGAGCGCGACCAAAGCGATTGATTCAATAAATCCCAACCACAAAAATTTTTCGACGCCGGAGGTTCTCGGTCAAGTTGAAGGCCTTATCACAAGATTGACGGGAATGATTAAGAAAAAATCTCCCGAACAGACTCTGTCAATGGTTCTTGAGCTTCTTTCGAGCTTCAGGCCCGACCCAAAAACGTCAGATATAACTAAACTGAAAGCGCAATTAAAAGAAATCCAAAAGCTGGTCTATCAGAAAGAAAAGGAATTGTGAGGGTAGGATGAAGGGAGAAATTGTCATCGATATAGACAGCTCGTCCGGTCGTCTTGAACTCTCAGGCGATCTGACAGATGTGCTTTCCAATGCAAGACTTGGTATTTCTCTCAGACGCCTACGGGCCGAAACCGTCGGTGGCCACATCCTGATTCCCTTTGACGAACGAACGAAAGTTAAAACTCTCAACGAGGTGCAGGAGTTGCTTCATGGATTTTCTTTCGTTTCACGCTTTTCTGAAAGAGCGCAAAGCGAATTGGTGAGTTATGTCCGCGAACAAAGCTTATTTAGAGAATTTTCGGATAAGGCAAGGAATATTCGAAATAGTAAGTTCGATGACTACCCCGATTTAGTACGGGATTTTGATTTTTTTCAAAAGACCCTTAAACACGGCTTGAAACGGCCGCTTTATCCTCTTCAGCTTCTTTCTTCTTTCCATATGGCGTTCTCTCAAAACGCTTGCAATTTCGCGGTTCCTGGCGCAGGAAAAACTGCGATAGTATTCGGGGCATACACTTTTCTCAAAAATCTCCCTTCTGATCATCCTAAACACGTGGAGAAATTGCTTGTGATTGGACCACTCGCATCTTTTGCGCCGTGGGAAAAGGAATTTGAAGCATGTTTTGGAAGAAAGCCAGAATCTCAGCGGCTATCAGGTGACGACACGATTTCTCGGGCACATAAGGAGCAACATCTTTATTCTGCAAATCCTGCCGAACTTACGCTCGTTTGGCACGGAACTGTCGATTCACTACAAAATGACATTGTTGCTTTTTTGAAAAAAAACAAAGCAATGGTGGTTGTGGATGAAGCTCATAGAATTAAAAATCCCGACGGCGTATGGGGCCGGAGTGCCATTGCTATCGCGAAGGAGGCAAGGGCGCGCGTCGTTCTAACCGGGACACCGGTTCCAAATGGATATCAAGACCTCTATAATCTTTTTCAATACCTCTACCCCTTCAAGTTCAAAGAAATCCTCGGGTTTCACTTAGCGAATCTTGAAGATATGACAAAGAACAGCGATCCCGAAAGTAATCGGGTTAAAGAATTTACTAATAACATTTCCCCTTACTTTATTCGCATTAAAAAGGCGGATTTGAAATTGCCACCAACGGAAGACTATCGAGTTGAGATTGAAATGGACCCAGATCAACGAGAAATCTATGACTTCATTGAAACTAAATATGTAAGGTCATTCCAAGGCGATAGTTCAGGAGGAGTTAAGGATTTATTGAACCGAGCTCGGTTGATTAGGCTGCGGCAGGCCGCGACTAACCCATCGTTATTATTAAAGCCGTTAGCCGAAGCCTTCGATTCCGAAGACGAACAATCACCATTATACCGACACTTGCCAAACGAATTTCAGGAAGACTCATACGTTGTAGCCAAAATCCGAAATTATTCAAAACAACATGTGCCGGCAAAATTTGTAAACGTGAGGAAACTGTATGAAGAAAGCGTTGTGCCGTTAAATGGCAAAGTGATTGTATGGTCGATTTTCATCCAAAATGCCAAGGAATTGCAAAGTTATTTGGCATCTGCCGGAATTCGGGCGGAATTGTTAATCGGTGAGGTTGAACAATTGGAGCGAGAACGCATTATCGACGCTTTCGACGATCCATCCAATGATGAGTTTCGTGTGGTAATAGCTAATCCATTTGCTGTGTCAGAGTCTATTTCCCTCCACCATGGGTGCCACAATGCAATTTACCTTGAGCGTGACTATAACTGCGCAAGTTTCCTCCAATCAAAAGATCGCATACATCGCTACGGATTAGAGCCAAATCAAATTACAAAATATTATTACTTAAGCTCTATGAATTCGATCGATGAGGTAATCGACGTAAGGCTGCAAGAAAAAGTACGCCGAATGGAAAAAATCATCGACGAGGAAATTCCACTGCTCACACGGATTGACGATTCGGATGAAACAGATCTGATCAAGGCGCTCCTCATTGACTATGCTAAACGAGCTTAGCCGATACGAGAACCTCGGAACGCCGAAAATCTTTTTCGAACTATTCGCTAGGCTTAATTCCGGCGGGGCCACCTGGACAGCGTCAAATATCAATGAATACTTTTACAACAGGATTATCGATGGATATTCAATCTTCGATGGATGCCTTGCGTTGGCTGAGGCCGTTGGCGCGATAAAATCTGATAGCGACGGGTCTTTAATTTCGACGCCCATACTTACGGCTGCAATTGCGAGTGAAAAATATTTTTGCTTTCGCTTTTTAGAGCTGATCTTAGATGCGGCGAAAGATGACGAAGTCTTTCATCAGATTTTTTGTTCCCAGAACATGTCATATGACATTATCTACAGACAGATACAAATCGAAAATAAAGCGTTTCAATTCAAGTATTCCAATTTCAAGCACATCTTATTGAATTTCGGATTCTTACAGGCGCATCCAGATACAAATATTCGAAAATTCATAATCCATCACCGATACCGAAAACTTTTTGATTCGAAAGTTATGCCTGAGATCAAAAAGAGAAAAATCGGCATTGAGGAATTAAAGCGGCTGCTCGCCCAAAAGGAAATCAAAGGAAAAGAAGGTGAGGCCTTCGCATTGAAGTTTGAGCATAACCGCCTGGCTTCACATCCATTGATTAAAAACGTAGAAATTATTTCTGAATATTACTCAAATGCTGGCTACGACATTGTTTCGTATTCTGGTTCCGAATCAAAGGATCATGATCGGTTTATTGAGGTAAAATCGTACCAAGGCAAAATCGGTTTCCATTGGACTCGCAATGAAATGGACGTTGCGAGGGTAAAGAAGCACCAGTATTTTCTCTATCTAGTCGATCGCGATCAAGTCAACAATGAGGGTTATGTCCCGTTAATAATACAAAATCCCTGTCAGCAAGTATTAGAAAATCCTAATTGGGAAAAAACTGTGGAAGAGTATTTTATTACAAAAGCTGACTAATTTTATGGACCGACTTTTTGCAGAAGCGCGATCAGTTCTGATGGCCCAAATCCGCGGTCGAGATAACAAACGGACAGAAACGAAAATTGTCGGTCTACTCAAAAAGTCCCACATAACGGGCTGGCGGCGGCATGTAGCAATTAAGTTCAGAAAAGAAGGCCTTCGTTTTGGAGTTGCGTCGGACGGCACTGTTTTCAAGAAAAGTGTTCGCCCAGATTTCGCCTTTCCAAAACAAATGGTCGCTCTGTTTGTCGACGGGTGTTTTTGGCACGGATGCCCGAAGTGCGGCCGTCTGCCGAAAAGCCAAGCCAATTTTTGGTCGGCGAAAATACTGCGAAATAAAGAAAGGGATCGATTCCAAGTTCATGCGCTGCGACAAATAGGATGGCGCGTAGTACGTATTCGTGAACATGAACTCCATTGTATGGATTCCGAACGATTTGCTCGAAAGATTAAGTTTTTACTGCGAAAGTGAAATTTGGTCCCAAGCTGAAATTCGTCTGGGCTTTCGCACGCCAAATCCTCCGTTTGCTTCTGCGAAAAAAATCAGTCAGAATTTGATGTTTCGATGGCTTCCATTTGCGTCAATCCGTGGTGGGGCTGAAATCGGAGTTGAGAGTTCGGGATTCGGAATCGAAGTTCAGGGGCCTTTGTAGGCCGGGTTCCGGATGGCTCGCGCGGACGATCGCCCCCTCATCGAAAATGAAAGGTTCAAATTTCGAAAAGGGCTCTTTTCGTAAAAATCAGAGGTTCTTGCTCATTGTTTGCGTGTCAGCGGCCATTGCTCGGATGTAAATGGCCATTGTTTGAAGGTAAGTCGGCATTGTTTGACCGTCAGGAGCGATTGTTCGGGTGTAAGTGCCTATTGTTTGAGTGTAAATGGCCGTTGCTTGACTGTCAGAGCCCGTTGTTTACCTGTAAGGGCCGATTGCGAGATGGGAGATGGCCGTTGGGAGATCGGAAATGGCGATTGTTTCGATGTAAACGGGCATTGCTCGACTGTCGATGGCCGTCCCGGGGTTTGAAACGGTTCGGGCCGCCCTTTCAGGGCTCAATCATTTTTGGTCGTTAACCCGGGGCGGCGGCCGGCGGCCTTACCCCGGGCTATTTTCGAGTCGCCCTTCCAGGGCTGCAATATTCGGAGATGAGGGATGGGAGATGTCGGGAGTCGCGCGAAGGTCGCGAAGGAGGCGAAGAAGACTGCTTTTTAAACCTTATCCGTCTTCGCGCGACATTCTGTCGGGATTTGGCTTCCGGATTTCAGTCTAGGGGCTGGGGCTGGGGTCTGGGGTCTGGGGTCAATTTGTGTGAATCGTGTAAAAAGTCTTCTTTGCGTCCTTTGTGTCCTTTGCGTGAGGCTACAATTGGAGTTGGAAGATAACCCTGACATTCTACATCACCAGTTTCCGCTTTTCGCTTTCCGCTTTCCCGCTTTTCCCACTAAGTCTCATCGTTCTCGTTCATCTTGAGCGGCTGTAGCTGATGCGCGCCTTTGAGCAGGCGGCAGAAATCTTTTTTGCTGGTGACGTGTCGCGTCCCGGCTTTGCTGTGCAGGTCCGGCAACGATTTGTATTCCACCTCGAGCCGTTCCAATCGCACGATGCGGATGTATTCCTTTCCCTGCTTCCACACCTGGCCCTGGCACAATTTCAATTTCACAAGCGATGTTCACGGTTCACGGTTCAAAGCTCAAGGTTCAAAATTTACGGTTCACGGTTCAGAGTTCACGGTTCACTGTCTGTCCCGATTAGTGTCTATTAGTGTGAATTAGTGGTTTAAACTTTGCGGTTCTAAGCGTTCTTCGCCCATCCTTCGTTCCAAGAAATTCAAAATGCAGAATGCAACGAGTGCGGATCGAATTTTAACCGCATTTGTCTTGGAAAAGACTCCTTTTAAGCGTAAAAAAATGCGTATTCGGAAGGTTTTAAATCAGACACAGAATCATGAACCACGTAAAATCCATCTTCATCGGGAGCATTGTCGTTTTAACCGCCATTTTTTTCCTCCCATCCGCTACGGCCCAGGGCACCGCGTTTACGTACCAGGGACAACTCACTGCCGGCGGTGCGCCGGCCGGGGGCGTCTATGATTTGCGATTTACGGTCTATGATTCGACGAACCTGCCGGGCACGATCATCGCCGGGCCGCGCACCAATGCTGCCACCGCGGTGACCAACGGTTTGTTCACGGTGCAACTGGATTTCGGCGCCGGGGTTTTCGACGGCAACGCGCGGTTTCTGGATATCGCGGTCCGGACCAATGGCGGTTCGACGTTCACGGTCCTGGCCCCGCGCCAACCGATCACGTCGGCTCCTTACGCCGTCCAGGCATTGAACGCGGCGACGGCCGGGGTGGCGACGGTCGCGGCCAGCGCCAATTCCGTCTCCGCGGCGAACATCAGCGGAACGATCTCCACCGCGCATCTGCCGTCATCGCTGGTGACGAACGGCGCGAGCGGCATCAACCTCAACGGCACCTTCAGCGGCAACGGCGCGGGGGTGACCAATGTCAATTTCACCTCGCTGACGTCCTATGGCATCCTCGCCTGGCCCGGCAATTTCGTGCTGTCCTCTTCACCGGCGACGGGCACAAACCCCGTCACGATGACGGTGGCCGATGTCAACGGCGACGGAAAACCGGATGTCATCTCTGCAAACTCCCAGGAATCCAACCTCACAATTTTGACCAATACCGGCAGTGGCGGCTTTTACCTGTCATCGTCCCCGACCGTGGGAGCTTATCCTTATGGCGTCGCGACGGCAGATTTCAACGGGGACGGAAAACCGGACCTGGTCAGCGCGAATGCCGGCGGCGTCGGCACGAACATGCCGGTAATAGTGGTCACCAATTTTGACAATTCCCTGACGCTGTTCACCAACTTCGGCACGCTGACCGTGTTGTACAACGATGGCACCGGCGGTTTTGGGGCGTCATCCGTGGTGACCACCGTCGATCCAGAATTCGTCACGACGGCCGATGTCAACGGGGACGGCAAGCCGGACCTGATCTGCGCCAGCCCGTCGCGCAGCACGCTCACGATATTCACCAACAACGGCATCGGCCGTTTTCCAACCAACAATACGGTTTACAGTTTCAGCAACAATCTCTATGCGGTCACCGCCGCGGACCTTAACGGCGACGGCCGGGTGGACCTGGTTTTTCCGAACGGATCGACCAATGTTTTGACGGTATTGACCAACAGCGGGAACGGCAATTTTGTGTATGCCGCTTCGCCGGCCGTCACCAACAACGCCCAGGTCGTCACGGTGGCGGATGTCAACGGGGACGGTTTCCCGGACCTCGTGACGCCGATCTACGGCCCCGCTGTCTACCCCGATCTTCCCCATCTCCTGATGATCCTGACCAACGACAGCCACGGCGGCTTTGTCCTGTTCGCTTCGCCTGAGGTCGGGGTGGGAGCCCTTCAGGCCGTGGCCGCCGATCTGACGGGGGACGGTGCGATCGACCTGGTCTGTATCGATACGGAAACCAATGAGTTGACGATTTTGATCAACACCGGGCACGGAGGATTTCTTCCGTCGTTGACGGTGCACACCGGAACGGGTCCCCGAAAAGTCGCGGCGCTGGATGTCGATGGCAACGGCCGACTGGACCTGGTCGCGGTCAATATGATCGGGAATACCTTCTCGGTGTTTCTCAACACGCCATTGTTCACCGGGTTCTTCAGCGGCAACGGTACCGGACTGGCCGATCTCAACGCGTCGCAGATCACCAGCGGCACCTACAGCGGCAACGCCCCGGGCTTGACCAATGTCCCGCTGGAAGGATTGCAACGCATGCCGCTGACCAACGGCCAAAGCGGCGTCACGCTGGACGGTTCGTTTTCCGGCAGTTTTGCGGGTGACGGCACTTCGTTGAACAATCTCAACGCGTCGCAACTGACCAACGGCACGGTGCCATTGGCGCGATTGAGCGGGATCACGAGCAACCAGATCGCCGCCGCGACGTGGCAACGGGCGACCAATCTGAACGGCGGATTTGCAGCGCTGGCCACCAACGTCGTCGCCGGCCTCGGCATCACCAACGCGTTCATCACCAATTCGATCTTCTCCGGCGATGGCAGGGGGTTGTTTAACCTGTCCGTCACGAACGTCGGTGTCATTTCCCTGGCCCAACTTCCGGCCGTCGTCGTCACCAACGCGGAAGCCGGTGTGACCCTGGGCGGCACGTTCAACGGCATCATCACCAACGGCAACGGCATCGCCCTGGGCACGACCCTGAACACGGCGTTCCATCCGATTTATTTTAACACTCCCGGCGATATCAACCACGGGCTGGCGTCTTTTGCCGCCATCACCAATTTCACGACGGCGACGCCGCCGGATGGCCCGGTGTTGTGGGGATACGATGGTGGTTCATTGGGTTCGATGAACAACGGCGCGAAACTGGGATTGGTCTGGAGACCGTTCGGCATCGGCATCGGCACCACCAACCCGGCGTCGGAATTGCATGTGCTGTCGCCCGGCGACACGGAGATCAGCCTCCAGAGCAGCGACGTCGGGGGACATCGCTGGTCGTTGCAGGCCAGCGCTACCAACGGCGGGGCGAACCTTTCCAGCTCGTTCCAGGTCATCGATCGCACGACGGGATCTTCGCGCCTGATCATCCAGACCAACGGCAATGTCGGCATCGGTACGACCAGCCCGGGCACGGCCCTGGCCGTCAACGGCACGGTGACGGCGAATTTCTTCAACGGAAGCGGCGGTTCGACGGCGTCGAACTATCTTTTCGCCTACGACACCACGACCCAATCTTCTTTCGTGGGCGGTGACCAGCCGATCACTTTCAGCAACACGAATGGCCTGAGCATTGGATGGACGTATAGTTCCGGGAATATTATCCCGTCCAAACCGGGATTGTATCTGATCCAATACACCGCCAATCTGTCCTCCACGACGACGGCCACCAACGCCACGATCTGGGTCAGGGATTTCTTTCCCTTCAGCGAGATCCCGGGGAGCGCGGTCAGTGTGGACATCACGACGCCGAATAAAATTTATACGGTCTCAAAAAGTTTTCTCTTCAACGTCCCTTCGGGCGATTTCATCACGATGATCATGCCGGGCACGACGGCGGGCAACCCCTACCAGTTGACGCCGGCCGGCAACAGTTCCACTAAAACCAGCATCACCTTGACCATCGTCAAGATCCAGTGACCGGACATACCGACAGGGCGGAGTTGCGGCTCCGCCATCTCCTATCTCCGATACCCGCAACGATTTAACGATGATGTCTTTCCGCTGGAAAGCAGCCGTGCTTCTTGTTAAAAAGGTAACTCGAACAAGGCATTCGGAAGAACCCTGTTATGAAACACGTCAAATCCCTGATCGGGGCCTTTGTCTTTTTTTGGGCCGTCACCTCACCTTCTTTTGCCCAGAGCACCGCTTTTACGTACCAGGGCCAATTGGTCACCGGCGGCGGCGCGGCGCAAGGGATCTACGATCTGCGATTCACGATCTACGATTCGACCAACATGCCGGGCGTGTTGATCGCCGGACCGATCACCAATAGCGCCACCGCGGTCACGAACGGATTGTTCACCACGACGATCGATTTTGGCGCCGGGGTTTTCGACGGTAACGCGCGCTTTTTGGAGATCGGCGTCCGGACCAACGGCGGTTCCAGTTTCACCACGCTTTCACCGCGCCAGCGGATCACGTCGACCCCTTACGCCGTCCAATCATTGAACGCGGCGACCGCGGGCGTCGCCGCCAGTGCCAATTCCGTCGCCGCCGGCAACATCAGCGGCACGATCGGCTTGAACCATCTGCCGGCGATCCTGCTCACCAACGGTTCGACCGGGATCAGCCTGGCCGGCACGTTCAGCGGCACAGCCAGCGGTACGTTCATCGGCAACGGTGTCGGGATCACGAACGTTCCGCTCGGCTCCCTCTCCTCGCCAGGCCTCTTCCGCCTGTCCTTCGCCTATCCGACCAATGCCATGACCTATTACGCGGGCGGTTACGGTGGCGGTATCGCGTCGGGCGACCTGAACGGCGACGGTAAACGGGATCTCGTCGCCGGGGACTACATCACGTCACTCATCGTCTTCACCAACAACGGTAGCGGCACGGTGGTTTCCGACGCGTCCTGGACGGTCGGCAACGGTCCGTCCAGCGTGACGATCGCCGATGTCAACCACGACGGCCTGCCCGACCTGGTCTCAGCCGATTACTACGATTACACATTGACGGTGCTGACGAACCGCGGCGGCGGCAGGTTCGGCCATTTTTCCACCATTTCTGATCCCTACGTCGCCGCTCCGACCTACCTCACTTCCGCGGACCTGAACAACGACGGTTACGCAGACCTGGCCGTGGTGAACGGCGACGGGAGCTTTGCCGTCCTGCTCAACGACGGCGCCGGCAATTTCTCCGGTTACGGCTATTATGTCGGCTACCCGACTGCCATTTCATTGGCCGATCTCAATGGCGATGGCTATCTCGACATCATCGAGGCTGATTATTACAGCGGCGTGCAGGTCTATCTCAATAACACAGGCGGTTATTTTAATTACCTGACGACCGTATCAGTCGGCAACTATCCATACGGGGTGGCGGTGACGGACATCAACGGCGACAGCAAACTGGATTTTGTCACGGCGAACTTTGGCGATAACGCGTTGCGGGTGACAACCAACAACGGCGCGATGTCGTGGTCCTCCAACGCGACGGTCCAGGTCGGCCACGGCCCGTACGTCATCACGACGGCGGACGTGAACAACGATGGCAGGCCGGACATCATCGATGTCGACAGCACGGACAACACGCTGACGGTA
>Ga0070690_100001040_pt1 | contig 14188 bp, 10 predicted proteins | sample KBSS33HmetaG_FD_64671 | JGI IMG/M metagenome (GOLD analysis project Ga0070690, IMG submission 64671) | Switchgrass rhizosphere microbial communities from Kellogg Biological Station, Michigan, USA - KBS S3-3H metaG | ecosystem: Host-associated > Plants > Roots > Rhizosphere ... | reverse complement strand
CGTCGGAGGATTGAACTCGCCCAGCGACCGGACGATCAACGCCGCCATCTGCTCACGCGTCGTCAGCGCATTCGGGCAGTAATTATTAGCGTCGCAGCCCTGAGTGATGCCGCGCGCCGAGAGCTTGCCGATGAAGACGTAGAATGGATGGTCGTGCGGGACGTCGGCAAAGTCTCTTCCCTCGTAGACCGTGAAGGCCTGGCCGCCGATGAAAATGCCGCCGACGCGGCGGCTCGTCGTTGGATTCGCATCCACCAGGTAGTTGATGGTGACGCTGCCGGTTCCCTGTGGCGGCCCGCTGAGGTGTATCCAATCAACATCCGTAAAAACTGTCCACTCGCATTCAGCCGGCGTATTGAAGAAGAAGGAAGAGAAGCCGCCGCTGCCGGGAAAGGATTGGTGTGTTGGCGTCGTGAAGCCTGAGCAGCCGCCCTCGGGGCTGGCCACAGACTGCCAGGTGCCTTGCGGGCCGGCGCCGTGGACAAACAAGAGCGTGAACGACCAGCCGGCTTCTTTCAAGCGGCCGAGTTCAGCAAAAGTGGTCTGAATGAAGATCTGATTCTTGTTATTGTCGCTCAGGATGCGCGGGCCTGCTGCCGCCAGTTGAGCCCTTTCGGCCGCATCGCGAACTGTCGTGCCGGCAATGACGAGTTGATCGTCTGCGATGGCCGTGGTCGCTTGCGCCGCCGCCGTGAGCGGCATGTTGGCGCTGTTAGCTGAACCGGCTTGCGGCAGTAAGAACGCCAGTACCACAAGCATCAAGCTGATAATGACGTGTCCTTTTGCTTGCACTTTTTTTTCACTCATATTCTTCTCCATAAGGATTACGTGTCATGGGTTATTAGTCCAGCCAACCTGAAAACTCGGCTTTATCAGGAGGCCCCACTGTTTGAGAATTTAGTCCAGTCCTCGTTGTCCCTGGCGATATTCACCCGCTGGACAAAAGGGCTATCGGCTCCAGCGCGATTCAGGTTAACGTTCTAGAAAAGGCAATTACCATATAATACAATCTGAATTCGCAGGTCAAGGTATAAATGTTGAAGAGTTTTGGCTTTCCAGCCATCCGCCCGTCCTGAAGCCGTGATTCGCTCAACTCACGCCGTACTCGGCAGCCAGATCGCAACGTCATGATTATGGAAATTAGCGGCGGCAGGCAATTTCACATCATTAAGCCTTCGCGCGTGGACGGCTGGCGAAGGAGGAGGACGCGCATAACGCCGAAAGGATTGGCCGCAGCGATGAGTAGCGGACTGGCGACAGCACGGTCGCGGTATCAAATGGAGATCACGACCGACGACGCCGGGTTGGCGCGGCTCGCCCGCGAATGGGACGCGCTGCTCGACGAGAGCGCCCAGCGCGTTTACTTCTTGCGCGCCGGCTGGAATCAGCTCTGGTGGCAGACCTTCCGCCCCCAGGGCGCGCAGTTGTTCATCATCACGGCGCGCGATCTGAATGGACGATTGGCGGGACTGGCGCCGCTTTACCTGCGCGAGCGTCGCACCGCGGGCATCCCGCACGTGCGCGAGCTGGGATTCATCGGCACAGGCGTCTATGTGCAGACCGGCGAATCGCTCGATCTGATCGCACGTCGAGGCGAAGAGCGTCAGGTCGCCGAAGCCGTCATCGATTTGCTCCTACAATCAAACGCCTGGGATCGGCTCTGCCTCAACGAGATTCCCGCGACTTCGCTGGTGTTGCCGCACCTGCGCGCCGCGCTGGGGCCGAGCGCCGTCATCCAGCCAGCCAGCCACTCGCACTTCATCCGCACGACGGGCGATTGGCAGAGCGTGCTCGACAACCTGAGCCGCTCGACGCGCAAGAACCTGCTCTACGAAACGCGCCGCTTGTTCAAGACCCACGCCGGCCAACTGCGCCGCGTCGCCACTGCCGACGCGCTTGAAGGCGCGATGGACGCGCTGGTGCGCTTGCATCAGGCGCGCTGGAACGCCCGCGGCGAGCCGGGCTCGTTTGCGCTTCCCGGCTTTGAGCCCTTCCTGCGCGAGGCGGCACGCCTGAGCTTGCGCGACGGTCACTTGCGCATGTGGACGTTCGATGTGGAAGGCGAAACGGCGGGGGCGCTCATCGGCTTTTATGACAACGGCGTGGTGCATTACTTTCAAGCCGGCTTCGACCCGGAGCTATCGCGCCTGAGCGTCGGGCGCGTGATGCTCGGCCTCTGCCTCCGCGAATGCGTTGACGATCCAAGCGTGCGCGAATTCGATTTCATGGGCGGCGACAACGCCTACAAAGATCGCTGGACGCCGGAGGGCCGCGAAACAGTCAAGCTCACCTGTCTGCGCGCGGGCGTGCGGGCGCTGGCTTACACGGGCATTCATCGGATGACGCGGTTGAGCAAGTCGCTGCTCAAGGCGACGCTGCCAACGGCGGTGCGGCAGGCCGGGCACAGGCTATTGCAGCGCCGGCATTTCATCCGCTGAGCTAACAAACATTGCGCCACGGGCGCGTGAAGTGGAACGACTATGAGTGAATTTGTTATTCGTCAGGCGACCGCGGACGACCGCGGCCACATCATTCGCTTAATGGCGAATGTCTATTCCGGCGACGGGGCGGCGCGCTACGACTGGCTCTATCGCGATAACCCGCACGGCAGCGCGCTCACCTGGCTGGCGATTGAAAGCGACAGCACTGAAGCGGTCGGCTGCACCTCGATCTTTCCGCGCCGCGTTCGTGTAGCCGAGCGCGAGCGGTTGGGGAGCATCGGCGGCGACTGCTACATTGAGCCGCGCGTGCGTCGCCGTGGCCTGGCAACGCAACTGCACGTTGCCAGCTTCGCCGGCATGCGCGAAGCCGGCATCGAGTTTATGTATGGCCCGCCGACGCCGAACAATCTCGGCGCGCTCGTAAAAGCCGGCTCGCATCTGGTGACCAGCTATCGCCGCTGGGTGCGCCCGCTGACCAGTCACGGCGTTTATCAGGCAGCCTTCTCGCGCGTGCCGACCAAGTTTGGAGCGCGGCTCGCCGGCCTGCCGATTCTGATGCTCGATCATCTGACGAAAGGCGACGCGCACGGCTTCACGGTGAGCGAAATCTTCGAGTTCGGCGACGAGTTCGACGCGCTGTTTGCAACGGCGGCGGCGACTCACCCGGTGGCCTGCGTGCGCGACCGCGCTTACCTGGCATGGCGCTATCGCAGCGGCAGGCAGACGGCGCTGGCCGTGCGCCGCGACGGCGAGCTGGTGGGATTCTTCACGATTGAAAAGTCCGGCAACGAAGCGGCGATCATGGACATCTTCAGCCCGAACGATCCGCGCTTGATTGACGCGCTGCTGCGGCTGCTGATCGACTACGCGACCCAATGGGGCTGCGCGCGCCTGGAGCTATGCATGACCGAAGGCTGTGCCGTAGCGCGGCGACTATTGCGGCATGGCTTCATCGCCCGCGACGAGCGCGGCTTTCAAGTCGCGGTTGCTGACCAGGACGCGCAAGCCGCCTTGCTGCGAGCCCCCAGCTCGTGGCACCTGACGGAAGCCGATCAAGACCTCGAAACCGTCTTTGTGCAAGCCGTCGCTGGATACTCTGAAAGATAAACACAGAGACACCGCAGACCCAGAGGTAACCGAGAGAAGCCTCTGGGTCTGCGGTGTCTCCGTGCCTCCGTGTTTACCCCACCTTTGAACGTCGAGAACTGACCCGTGAATTGACAGCCGCGGCGGCGGTGAGCTAGCTTTGCAGCGGTCATCCTATCGCTAACGATGAATGCAAGCTGCGGAGTAACGGCCAGTGAATCGGCGTACGAGAATCCATATTAAAGGCCGCGATACGTTCTGGAGTCAGGCTTTTCATGTCGAATGGCAGGATCAGTTTGCCGACCGGAAATTGATTGAAGACGGCGCCGGCTACTATCTCGCCGACGAAGCGTGGCTCGCCGACCTGGAGAGGGTTGGCCGCCAGACCTTCTGCGAGATTCGCCGCGCCCCCGACAATCCGCAGCGCCGCGACTGGCTCAGCTCGATTCTGCCGCGACGGAAATAACGGAGAAACCCGATGCGAAAAAAACTGCGATTATTCGGCGCTTTTTTAATCTTTTTGATTCTTGCCATGCCGTTGGCGGCGCGGCAGGGCGAAGGCAAGCGCGGCATCACGCCGGAAGATTATTACGCTTTCGAATTCGCCAGCGACCCGCGCCTGTCGCCGGACGGCAAGCTCGTCGCTTACGTCGTCACGACCGTAGATCAGAAACAGAATCGCCGCCACTCGTCTGTCTGGATGGCCTCGGTGGATGGCCGCCGCACCCCCTGGCCGTTTACCACCAGCGCGCAGAGCAGCAGCACGCCGCGCTGGAGTCCCGATGGTCAGTGGCTCGCTTTTGTTTCAACGCGCCCGACGGCGGACGCCACATCGCGCCCCGCCGGCGAAGGCGCGGCCAGCAACGACGCCCGCGCTCAGGTCTACGTGCTGGCCATGAGCGGCGGCGAAGCGCGTCGCGTCACCAACTTTAAGAATGGCGTCAGCAGTTTTCAGTGGTCGCCCGACGGGACGCGGCTCGCCTGCGTCAGCCGCTCGGGGCCGAGCGACAGCCGCGCCGCAAACAAAGAGCATAGCGACGTACGGCACTATAAAACCATCTCGTACAAGTTCAACGACACCGGCTGGTTCGACGACCGCCGCAGTCATATCTGGGTGGTGGACGTAAAGAGCACTGATGCGCGCGGCATCACTTCCGGCGATGACTGGAACGACAACGACCCGCAATGGTCGCCCGACGGCACGAAGATCGCGTTTGTCTCGAACCGCACCGGCAAAGAGTTTGAAGACAATCACGACACAGACGTCTGGGTGGTCGCGGCGACCGGCGGCACGCCTTTGAAGATTTCCGATCACCCCGAAAGCGACAACAGCCCGCGCTGGTCGCCCGACGGCAAGACCATCGCTTTCGTAGGCCGCGTGCGCGAAGAGCAGCACCCGAAAATCTGGCTCGCGCCGGCGACTGGCGGCACGGCTTCGCGGCTGGCCGCCGAGGGGCTCGACATGATCCCGTCTGACCTTGACTGGGCCGAACAGGGGCGCGCGCTTTATTTCACCGCGGGCGTCAAAGGCGAAACTCACCTGTTCCGCGTCGACCTCACTTCGCGACAAGTCAGCCAGGTGACGAAGGGCGCGCGCGCCGTGCGCGGCGTTGACTTCAACGATCAAGCGCAAAAGATGGTCTACACCGCAAACGACTTTAAGCACCTGGATGATGTGTACGTCGCCGCGCTGTCGGGGCAGGGCGAGCAACAGTTGACTCACTTGAATGAAACGCTGTGGCGCGGGCTGGCGCTGGCCGATGTCGAGCGCGTGCCCTACAAGGCCGCCGATGGCTGGGAGATTGATGGCTTCTTCGTCAAGCCCATCGGCTGGCAAGCAGGCAAGCAGTACCCGATGATTCTCAGCATTCACGGCGGCCCGGCGGGGATGTACGGCGTTGACTGGTTCCACGAATTTCAAGTCTATGCGGCGCGCGGCTGGGCGGTCTTCTTCGTCAACCCAAGGGGTTCGACCGGCTACGGCGAGAAGTTCGAAAACGGCATCATCGGCGAATGGGGCGGCAAAGATTACACGGACATCATGAGCGGCGTTGACATGATCCTGGCCCGCTATCCGTGGATAGATCGCGACCGGCTGGGCGTCACCGGCGGCAGTTACGGCGGATACATGACGAACTGGATTGTCGGCCACACCGACCGCTTCAAAGCCGCGGTGACGTTGCGCAGCGTCGTCAACTTCATCAGCGACGAAGGCACGCGCGACGGCGCTTACGGCCATAAGCGCGACTTCAGCGGTTTCATGTTCGACAAGTTCGAGACCTACTGGGATCGCTCGCCGCTCAAGTATGCGAAGAACGTCAAGACGCCGACGCTCATCTTGCATTCGGATAACGATTATCGCGTGCCGCTCGAACAGGGCGAGCAGTGGTTCCGCGCTTTGAAGCATTACGGCGTGACGACCGAGCTGGTGATCTTCCCGCGCGAGAATCACAACCTGACGCGCACGGGCGAGCCCAAGCATCTAGTCGAAAGCTTGAACTGGCAGCTCTACTGGTTCGACCGTTTCATCAACGGCAACCGCGCCGCCGTGCCGCCCGACGCGCGGTAACCTGAACGTTGTTGACGCTAGCCGAACAGATATCGAATGATGAAAAGAAAATCTCTCTGGATTGCCCTGGCCGCAATCATCCTGCTATCAGCGACTTCGGTGTTCGCTCAAGACTTGAAGTTGATTCCTGAGCCGAAGCAGGTCGAGCGCCGCGCCGGCGCTTTCACCATCACCTCGAAGACACGCCTCGTCATCAACTCGGCACACGCCGAGGAAGACCGCGCCGCCGCCGAAACGCTCGGCGAAGAGATCGAGCGCGCCACCGGGCGAAAAGTAACCATCGCCACATCGCGCTCGCTGCCCAAAGCAAACGCCATTTATCTGGTACGGGTTGGCGATGACGCGCGGCTGAGTGCCGCGCTCGCGGCAGACAAGCTGGCGATTGACGACAAGCTCGACGAAGAAGGCTACGTGATTGACGCGACCACCGAGCGCGTCGTTATCGCGGCGCGAACCGGCGCGGGCGTCTTCTACGGCGCGCAGACCTTGCGGCAGTTGTTGGGGCAGGGAAGCGGCGGGCAGGCCGGCGAAACTCGCCAGACTTCCTGCCCGGCGGTCGCCATCAAAGATTGGCCCCAGATGCGCTGGCGCGGCGTCCACGACGACATCAGTCGCGGCCCTGTGCCGACGCTCGACTACATGAAGCGGCAGGTGCGCACCTGCGCGGCGTTCAAGCTCAATCTCTTCTCGCTCTATCTTGAGCACGTCTTCGACTATCAGAGCCAGCCGCTCATTGCGCCGAAAGAAGGCGCGATTACTGCCGCAGACGTCAAAGATCTGGTCGAGTATGCGCGGCGTTATTACGTCACCATCCTGCCCGAGCAGCAGGCGTTCGGCCATCTGCATCACGTCCTGAAGTACGAAACCTTTAGCGACATGGCCGAAACGCCGCACGGCCATGTGCTGGCGCCGGTCAATGATAAAACTTACGCTTTCATCAAGGACCTTTATGCCGAGCTGGTGCCGCTGTTTCCCGGCCCGCTCTTTCACATCGGCGCTGACGAAACCTTTGAGCTGGGGCGTGGGCAGACGAAAGCCCACGCCGATCAGGTCGGACTGGGGCGCGTCTACCTTGAGCACCTGAAGCGCGTCGCCGAGATCATGAAGCCTTACAATAAGCGGCTGATGTTCTGGGGCGACATTGCGATGAAGTATCCCGAACTGCTCGGCATCCTGCCGAAAGACGTGATCGCCGTGGCCTGGGGATATTCGCCACAGCCTGCCTTCGACAACCTGTTGAAGCCTTACAAAGACGCGCACCTTGATCTGTTCGTGGCGCCGGGCGCGAGCAACTGGAATCGCATCTTCCCGAACCTCGACGCCGCCTTTTTGAACATTCGCAACTTCGTGCGTGACGGGCAGAAGTACGGCGCGCTCGGCATGTTGAACACGACCTGGGATGATGACGGCGAGGCGCTGTTTCAGATGACCTGGCCGGCGGTTGCCTTTGGCGCGGCCTGCGCGTGGCAAGCCGGCGAATCAAGCATCGAGCGCTTCAAGGCCAATTACGATTGGGCGTTTTATCGTAACGAAGATCACGTTTTCCGCGATGCGCTGCAAGCGTTGTCGCGTGTCCATTCGATCCTCCGCGACGCCAAACTCGGCGACGCCAACGACGAACCGTTCTGGGCCGACCCGTTCACCGAAGTAGGCGCCGCGTACGTCGAAAAAGCCGAGGCGGCGGCGCACGACCTGCGCATTGAAGCCGAGCGCGCTCTGGCCTCGCTCTATCGGCATCGTCAGCAAGCGCGCCTCAACGACGACACGATTGATAGCTTGATCTTTGCCGGGCTGCGGCTGGACGCGCTCGGCATGAAGGCCCAGCTTGTCGGCGAGATCAGCCGGTATTACTGGGAAGCCTATTTGAATATGAGCAACCGCCAACTGGTGCAGCGCAACCTGAGCCAGATTGCCGGCGCCAACGGGCGGCTCGAAGACTTGCGCGACGCGACAACGCGGTTGCGCGAGATGTACGCGAAGCTGTGGATGGCAGAGAACCGCGCTTACTGGCTGGCCAACGTCACGGTGCGCTATGACAACCTGGCGCGTTCGTTCCAGGCGAAAGCGCAGGCCGTCCGCCAGGCCATGCAGCAGTACCGCGAGCAAGGCACACTGCCGACGCCGCAGCAGATGGGATTCTTCATCAGAGCGACGACTGAGAGGTAAAGATGGAAGCGCCGACGTTTCAAGACGTGCTGCTAGCACAGCGGCAGATCAAACCTTACTTGCAGCGCACGCCGATGCGTTCCTACCCGGCGGTCAATGGGCTGGTCGGCGCGACGGTCTTCATCAAGCATGAGAACGTCCAGCCGACGTGTGCGTTCAAAGTGCGCGGCGGCGTCAACCTGGTTTCGCAGATGAGCGATGAAGAGCGCGGGCGCGGCGTGATTGCCGCTTCGACCGGCAACCACGGCCAATCGGTCGCCTACGGGGCGCACCTGTTCAACGTGGCGGCGCGCATCGTCGATCCCGCCGGCGCTAACCCCGGCAAGGTCGAGGCGATGCGCGGCCTGAACGCGGAAGTCATCTTTCACGGCGAGCGCTTCGACGACGCCCGCGAGCATTGCGAAGCGCTGGCGCGCCAGCATGGCTACCGCTACGTCCATTCGGGGGACGAGCCGCTGTTGATCGCCGGCGTCGCGACCGAAGTGCTGGAGATGCTCGAAGACGAGCCGCAGTTGAGCTGCATCTTCGTTCCGGTCGGCGGCGGCAGCGGCGCGGCGGGAGCCTGCATCGCCGCCAAAGCCATCAACCCGCAGATTCGCGTCATCGGCGTGCAATCCGAAGCCGCGCCCGCGGCTTACCAGTCTTGGCGGCAGCGGCAACTCGTGGCCGCACCCGACCGCACCTTTGCCGAGGGCCTGGCGACCGGCACCGCCTTTGCGCTGCCACAGCAGATTCTCTGGCAAATGCTCGACGACTTCATGCTGGTGAGCGACGACGAGATCAAGCAGGCGATGGTCTGGATGATCGAGCGCGCCCACACGCTCGCGGAAGCCGCCGGCGCCGCGCCGCTCGCCGCGCTCTACCGCCGCCGCGCCGAGTTCGCCGGTCAGAAGGTTGGCCTGGTCTGCTCGGGCGGCAACGCCTCGCTGGCGCAGTTGAAAGAGATACTTGAGCGTGTGTGAGCCGGCGCGACCGGGACGCGCTTTTTGTAAGCCCAAAAACTTTTTTCTGTTACCGGAAAGAATTCCGCATGTTTCCCGCCTGATTTGCGTCTTTGCTTAGTAGAGGGAAAACTCACCACCTGCCGCATGCGGGTCGGCCCTGGCTCCCTCCGTCCTGAATCGTTCTCGGTTATTTCTCACGGCCCGCTAATCGATAGACCCATGTTCGAAGGGCAGAGAGAAACTATTTTGCTCCTATGCACCTTCCATGACGGCGAGATGTTCAGCCGAACAGTCACCCCGCAGACGGCTAGCCATCCTGCCGAAAGGAGACAACCAATATGCGAAGAATCATGAGCTTCAGGTCGCAAGCACAGCGCCGGCTGCTCGTCTGGTCTGCGGCAGCGGCGGGCTTCGTCTATGCGCTGTCGCTGCTGATGGGTTGGCCCGGCGCACAGGCGCAAAGCCTGCAACAGATGCCGCTACGCTATGTCATCGAGACCAAAGAGACGGCGACGTTTTATCTCGGCAAAGAGGGCAAGATCAATCTCGCCCTGCTGGATCAGAACGGCTACAGGGTGAAGGCCCCGCGCACCTTCAGGACGACGATCACCGCGACCACGTTTGACGGTCTCGATCAGGCTAAGAGTCTGCTTGCCTCCAGATCAATCAAGCAGCAAGCTCCGTCGAACCGGCAAACTGCGGCCACCAACATGGTTTCGGCGACGCGTCGGCTGGTGCTAGGGCAGGGGCAGCAAGCCGCGCAAATCGTCATCAACCACGGACAGGGCGAAGACGATAAAAACGCCTACCTCGTGTCGTATCAGCCCGGAAGGGTGCAGGTCTTCGTCGAAAGCGACGGCGTTGCCACCGGCCAGGCGGTGATCATCGTTGTCGATCCCCGGCGGTCGCTGTGGAAGCCGGTGCAGCAAGCCAGGCCGGCGCCGCCTGAGGCGGGGCTGATGCCGATTCTCTGGCAAACCCCGCACCCGGCGCGGTTCCGTTTAGAGCTAACCCCCTCGAAGCTGCTGGCGCAGATCGAAAAAGGCGAGCAGGTCGGTAAGCTCCAGGTGGTGTTGAGATCGGCGGTCGGCGACGATTATCCGCCGGCGCCCGAAGACCTCCAGATAATCCTGCAAGTCGACGACGGTAACGCCCGCTTCGAGCCGAACGTCATCAAGATACCGCGCGCTCAGGCCATCTCGCCGGAAGCGGCGGTCTTGAGGACGCGGCCCGGTGGGCACATCAGCGTCAGCGCCTACGCCGTCAGCGCCAATGTCGTCAATTATCAACCGGCGCGCCAGAATTACATCTTCGTTCCCGGTGTCCGCACGACAGATTTAACCGTCCGCCAACAACGCAACAGCGCCTTTGCCAACGGCCTGGATGAGATCGAGCTGCGCGTCGAGGCATTACAGGATGGCCGCGTCATCGCTCCCGAAGACGAAGGCATGGACGAACGCCTGATCACCTTCATCCTATCGGGCGACACACAAGGGGTTAGGTTTGAAAACGGCAAGAGCGAATTGCGCATCCCTAAGGGTCAGACATCAGGGACTATCAAGCTGTTCAGCAGCCGCCCTGCCGGCGATTTCAAAGTCGTTGGCGAAACCTTGAACGGCTTGCGCGAAACGATTGTCTCTGAAGAGATGGCAGCGCCGCTGAGCTTCTCATTCCCCTGGCTGCAACTGTTGTTTGCGATTGCCGGCGGCAGCGTCATGCCGTTGTTGCGCCGACAGAATCGCCTCAAGATCATCCAGGGGCTGGTGCTGGGCGCGGTCTTTTTCGGGCTGGCGCTGTTCGGCGCCATCGTTTCAAACCCGCAAACCGTCGGCGCCGTTTCTATCGTCGTGACCAAGCTGCCTACGGAAAACTTCTTCGCCTCTTTCATTCTCGGCTTCCTGGGCAGCCTGCTGCTTGGAATCAACTTCAGCCGGCGGCCCAAAGCCGGCGCCAAGCGCAAAGCGGCGGCAGCCTAGGCCAAAGATTGAGCGACGAGAAATCGACCGGCGACGCCGTTTCGTGGTTTAATGAACGGCGCAATGGCTAATCATATTCTCGGCATTGATCTGGGCGGCACCAAAGTGATGGCGGCGGTCTTTGACGCGAGCGGCAACATCGTCAGCCGGGCGCGCGCCAAGACCCGTGCATGGCGCGACAACGAGCTGGTCTTTCAAACTGTGGCGCACACCGCCGAGCAGGCGATTGAGCGCGCCGGCATTACCCCTGACGACCTGCGGGCTCTGGGCATCGGCGCGCCCGGCCCGCTCGATCCCGACACCGGCATCATCGTCGAATCGGCCAACATGACGCTCCGCAACTTTCCGCTCGGCCCGCGCCTCGCCGAAGCCTTCCATTGTCCGGCGATTGTTGAGAACGACGTGAACGCCGGCACCTATGGCGAATACCGCAAAGGTGCCGCCCGCGGCGCGCGTCACGTCCTCGGCGTCTTCGTCGGCACAGGCATCGGCGGCGGCATCATTGCTGACGGGGCGCTCTATCACGGCTTCAGCAAGAACGCCGGCGAGATCGGCCACATCATCATCAAAGCCGGCGGGCCGCGCTGCGGCTGCGGCAATCGCGGCTGCTGGGAGGCGCTCGCCAGCCGCACAGCCATGACGCGTGACATCCGCAAAGCCATCCGGCGCGGCGACAAGACGCTGCTGAAAGACAAGCTCAAACAGGACACCGATCTGATTTCGGGCGGCGACCTGGGCAAGGCTTACCGCACCGGCGATAAGCTGGTGGTGAAGATCATGAACCGCGCCGCGCGTTTGATCGGCGCAGGCATCGGCAGCCTGGTCAACGTGCTGTCGCCGGAGATCGTCGTCTTAGGCGGCGGCGTCGTCGAAGCGATGGGGGATGATTTCGCCGGGCGCATTGACGAAGCGGTGCGCGACACCGCATTCGATTTTATGACGAGAGATTTAAGGATTGTGCGCGCGGCGCTCGGCGACGACGCCGGGGTGACGGGCGCGGCGCTGCTCGCCCAGGAGTTCGTCGAGCGACAGTGAAACCATGAGTAGCGCACAGAACCCGATCATCGAAGTGATTGCCTTTGACGCCGACGACACGCTCTGGCACAACGAGAGCCTGTTTACGGTCACGCAAGCGAAGTTCAAGCAACTGCTCGCCGGCTATCACAGCGACGAATGGATCGAAGCCAAGCTGAACGAGACCGAGCACCGCAACATCCAGCATTTCGGCTACGGCATCAAAGGCTTCACGTTATCGATGATTGAAACCGCTATCGAGCTAACGGAAGGCCGCATCAGCGGCGCAGAGATTCAACAGATCATCGAATATGCGAAGTTCATGTTGCATGCGCCGGTCGAACTGCTTGACGGGGTGGCGGAAACGATCAGCGCGCTTGCCGGCCAGTACCGGCTGATGTTGATTACCAAAGGTGACCTCTTTGATCAGGAGTCGAAGATCGCGCGCTCCGGCCTGGGCGACCATTTCAGCCACCTCGAAATCGTTTCGGAAAAAAATACGGATGTCTATCGCGCGGTCATGGCGCGGCACCAGCTCGACCCGCAGCGCTTTCTGATGGTCGGCAACTCGATCAAGTCAGACATTCTGCCGGTGATTGAAGCCGGCGGGCGGGCGGTCCACATCCCTTATCACACGACCTGGGTACACGAGCAGGTGAGCGATTATGACGCGGCGAGCTTTTATGAGATTGGCGACATTCGCCAGTTGCCCGGCCTGTTGGAAGAGATGAGGGAGAGAGGCTAGCGCCTAGCCTCTCTCGACGGCCAGTATGTGTTTCGGCGGCACGCGCAGGTCCCAGACCAGTCGCAGCCACGACAGCATGCGCAGCGCGTAGTAGCTGAAATCAACCTCCCACCAGAAGAAGCCCTGCTTCACCGAAGCCATGTAGTGGTGGTGATTGTTGTGCCAGCCTTCGCCGCCCGTCCATATCGCGATCAGAAAATTATTGCGACTCTGGTCGGTGGTCTGGTAACGGCGGCTGCCCCAGACGTGTGATAGCGAGTTGACCGTAAAGGTGCCGTGATAGAGCAGCACGGTGCTGACGACAAATCCCCACACCAGCCACGACCAGCCGCTCGCGCCGAACAACATGCCGCCGAAGAAACAAGCCACCGCCACGGCGACGCCCGGCACCCAGTGGTTGCTGTTCAGCCAGCGCAGCTCGGGGAAGCGCGCGAAATCTTTGATGGCGTTCCAATCGGTCGCTTCGTACTTGCGGCTGATGACCCAGCCGACGTGCGACCACCAGAAGCCGTCGTTGACCGGCGAGTGAATATCGCCCGGCTGATCCGAATACTTGTGATGGCGGCGGTGATGCGCAGCCCACCACAGCGGCCCCTTCTGCAACGCCGAGGTGCCGAGCCAGGCCATCAGGAACTGCACCGGGCGGCTCGTCTTGTACGAGCGGTGCGAGAAGTAACGGTGAAACCCTGCGGTCAATCCGAACATGCGGACGGCGTACAAAGTGACGCAGAGCAGCACGGCGGTCAGGCTGAAATCTACGAAGAAAACGGCGATGCACGCCAGGTGCATCAGCGCGAAAGGAATCGTTTTGAACGATAGCCGGTCGCCACCTTCGACGTAAGCCGGCTCTACTGACTTGGCCTTATCAGGTGCGGGCTTGACGGTCTTTTTGAGTGTGGATGGGGGAATCGTTGAGGTCGCGGGAGGTGTTGTGGTTCTAATCTCTTGCATCGCTTCTCCTGAATTGCATATCGTACCAGACCGGCTCGCTTTGCCCAAAGCAAAAATTATCGGCGGCGCAAATTTAAGTCGAAATGATCGGCGCAGTGCGCCGCTGTTGCGCGTTGGCGGCGCATGAAATGTCGTTGCCGCGCGCCGGCTGTGAGACTAGAATCAGGATGCGCGACAGCCTGATTAAACGGAGAGACACGACGATGTCAGCCATAACCGAAGAAGTCATCCTCGACCCCGAAAAAGAGTACGAAATCGTTGACGGCCAGCCGGAGGAAAAAATTATGGGCGGTGCA
>Ga0070690_100001036_pt1 | contig 14226 bp, 6 predicted proteins | sample KBSS33HmetaG_FD_64671 | JGI IMG/M metagenome (GOLD analysis project Ga0070690, IMG submission 64671) | Switchgrass rhizosphere microbial communities from Kellogg Biological Station, Michigan, USA - KBS S3-3H metaG | ecosystem: Host-associated > Plants > Roots > Rhizosphere ... | reverse complement strand
GCGCCTGCCTTTTCGCTCTCACCGTCACGGGATGCGTTTTCAACCACGGCAAACACGCCGGCCCGGTGTCGCTTTTCGACGGCCAAAGCCTTGGCGGTTGGATCGACCAGGAAAACAGCGCCGGGACATTGTCCGGCAATAGCATCACCAACTTCGACGCCTTTGCGAAAAAACTGAACGCCAAGGCAGATCCCATCTCTGAATATCTGGCCGGCCGGCTGGGGGAAACCAACCGCGCGCTGCTGGCGGATTATTGTTCGGGCGCCAACACCAACACGCGTCCGGTGCGCGCGGCGGTCGCGCGCAACCTGAACGAGATCATCTCCAGCGGCCCGATCTTTGCCGAAGACCGGTTCAAAAATCGGGTCTTGCGTCCGGAAACCTCGGACCTGCTGGAACAGGACCCGAAAGGATTGGAACTCGTGCGTTTGAACAAGGCATTGATCGAGGATGCGTACCCCGATGAGATTGCAAAAAGCCCGGCGGCGGGTTGGGCTGTCAAAGACGGGGCGATCGCCAGTACCGGAGCGGGGCGGGGAACCCTGTATACCCGGGACGATTTCGGGCGATTCCGTCTGACGTTCTTGATGCGGCATGTCGGGGCCAATCCGGGCAAGGACCATCAGGCGTGTGTCCTGATCTTTTGTCGTCGGCCAAAAGTGGGTGAAAAGCCTTTGGACGCCCTGGGAGGGATCCAATTCCAGGTTCCCAACGGCGGGCACTGGGACTATCGTCCGACTGAAAACGGCGTGAAACATAACAATGGCGGCGGCAGCGAGTTCACAAAGGTCGGCAATGCGAAATTTGACCCGCACGAATGGAGCCAGGTGGAGATCGTGGGGGATGCGAAGACCGGTATTGCCCGCATGGCGGTGGCCCAGCCGCCGGGCAGCAAAGCGGTCGAAGTCCTTGATTTTAAGGACCCGACGGCGGGTCACGTAGGCCCGATCGCGCTCCAGATGCACAACGACGGTTTATTTGACGAATATAAGGATATCCGGTTGGAAGCGAACCCGCGAAAGATGAACTTAACGACCACCCAATAGGCGGGGTCAATAATTAGTTCTACTACAATCAGTTGGCCTAACGCTGAATCGTGTAAAAAGCTGTTCCAATTTTTGAAAAGATAGAATAAAATCTCGTCTAATCTCTACACGCGTCTTGACAACTCATCAATCGCGGCGGAAAGATATCAGCAATCAGTCGTAAATTTATGAACACTAAACCGTCTTCGTTGGTCGTCGGCTCTCTTGCCGCAGTTTCGATCGTGGTCGTTATCGCCGGTTGCGCCACCAGTCATGCCGGGCGTGATGAGGAAATGAAAAGCCAGGTCATGACCGAAATGAAATCGCAGTTGAATCCCGCGATCGCCGCGCAGGTGCAGCAGGCCAAGGCGCAGGTGAAATCCGAGCTGGAAAAAGAGATCGGCGCGGCCCTGACGACGCAGGTGAAGCCGCAATTGAGGACGGAACTGGCGCCGCAGATCAAAGCGGAACTGAAAGCGGAGTTGAAAGCTGAATTGCAGCGGGACTTGACGGCGCAGATCAAATCGGATCTCACCGCCCGGCTGAAAGCGGAACTGAAGAACGAGCTCGCCGCTGAATTGAAATCCGAATTGAGCGTCCCGCCGCCGGTCCTGCCGGCTGCGGCCGAACCGATCACCCAGCCGGTCGTCCAACCGATCACGGCGCCGGTGACCGAACCTGTGGCCAAACCGCAGGTGGCCCAATCCTCCACGCCGGCATTGCCGCTGGAGATGGATATGGACATGCCGATCACCAGGAACGATTCGGGCAGGTTGTCCTCCCCGATGATGACATCGTCCAGCGGTTCCGGACTCTCCTTGTTCGACGGCAAATCGCTTGAAGGCTGGGTCCCGTACCAGAGCAACCCGTACACATTCTCCGGCGCGGATTTCGTCGATTTTGATCTGTTCGCCAAGAAGATCCTCGGCCGGGCGAACACGATCGCTGCGTTCATCAACGACCAGTTGGATGCCACGGTGAAAGCCGACCTTGCGACCTATTCGGGCACGGCGGCGAACGCCAAGACGGTCAAGACGGCTTTTGTGCGCAACCTGAACAAGATCATCGGCGCCAAAGTGAGCATTTATGAACCGATCCGTTTCCAGGGCGTCCAATTGCGTCCCGAAGTTTCGCAGATGCTGAAGAAGACGCAAAAGGGCACCCAGTTGAGCCGCATGAACAAGCTGCTGATCGAAGACGCTTTCCCGGATGACCTGACGAAGACCACGACGACGATCTGGGAAGTGCGTAATGACGCCATCGCCAGCACCGGCGGTGGTCGCGGCGTGCTTTATACGAAGAACGATTACACACATTTCCGGTTCACGTTCCAGATCCGGCACCTCGCCGGCAAACCGGATCATCTGCCCGGCATCCTGATCTTCTGCACCCGGCCGAATGAAGGCGAGAAGCCGTTGGACATGCTTGGCGGTATCCAATTCCAGGTGCCGACCGGCGGACATTGGGATTATCGGCCCGGACAGAACAACCCCGGCGACCGCGAATTCACTTTGCTGAAAAAGGCCAAGTACAATCCGAATGAATGGAGCCAGGTGGAGATCGTGGCGGACGCCCGCACGGGATATGCCCGTATGGCCATCGCCCAGCCGCCCGGCAGCAAGGCCAGCGAGATCCTGGAATTCAAAGTCCCCGACGCCGGCAAAGCCGGTCCCATCGCCCTCCAACTGCACAACGGCGGCCTGTTCGATGAATACCGCGACCTCAAGATCGAAGTCGATCCCAAGAGCGACGACTTGCTGACCATGCAGTGATCGGCGGGAACCTGCTTATTCGCTTGTTTGCCGGCGCCTGATTTGGTCAATTGCCGCGCAGCATGGCGCAACCGTTTTCTCCGGCGGCGATCTACCGTTTCTGCCAAAAGCATTGGACCGGATGTTTCACCATCGTCGTCCTTGCCCTGGTGGCGGCTGTCCGGATCCGCTTGCTCGATCTCCCGCTGGAACGTGACGAAGGCGAATACGCCTACGTCGGGCAGCTCATGTTGCATGGCATCCCCCCTTACGACCTTGCCTATACGATGAAGTTTCCCGGCACCGCGGCGATGTATGCGCTGGGGATGTCGATGTTCGGGCAGACCACCGCCGCCGTTCACCTGCTGGTCATGGTCATCACCACGGCGACCGCGTTGATGCTGTTCCGCCTTGGGAGCCGGATGTTTGATCCGGTCACCGGGATGGTCGCCGCGACGACCTATGCCGTGATGGCGGCCAGTCCCGCGATGTTGGGACTCGCCGGGCATGCCACGCACTTCGCGGCGTTTTTCGTCACGGCGGGTTTGTGGGCGCTGGGACGGGCTGAAGATCTTGGCTGGAAACGGATCGCCGGTGCGGGGGTGTTGTTCGGCCTGGCGGTCCTGATGAAGCAACATGCCGTGTTCATCGTGGCGTGGGCGGGATTGATGGTGATGATGGTCCTTGTCCGAGATCGCGCGCTTCCGGTCGCCCGCAGGATATCGCTCATCGGATTGTTTGGGGCCGCGGTGTTGCTGCCGTTCGCGGCTTGTTGTCTCGTTCTTTGGCGCGCCGGCGTCTTTGACCGGTTTTGGTTTTGGACCGTCGATTATTCCCGCAAGTACGAGGCCATCCGGTCTTTGCCCGACGCCATTTTGTATTTTCGAGTGATGGTGCCGCAGATCCTGTCGACGACGTTCTGTTTTTGGCTGGTGGCGGGGATGGTTTTGATCCGGCTCGGCTTTGACCGGGCGCAGCCCCGGCGATGGTGGCTGGTCGGGTTGGGTTTGGCTTCAGCCCTGGCGGTCGTGCCGGGTTTTTATTTCCGTCCGCATTACTTTTTGCTGATGTTGCCGGCCGTGGCGTTATTGGTCGGTCGCGGGGTCGTGATCATTCTTCAGCTCTGGCAGGCAAAAACGGAAGGCCGGAATGCCCGGAATCTTCCCGTCATCATGTACGCCTTGTTGCTCGGCGCCGTCGTTTTCAACCATCGGGTGGTCTGGTTCCTGGAGCCGCCGGCGGCGGGGGAACAGACCATGTACGACGGTGAATTGTTCCCGCAGGCACCGGTCGTGGCGCAATTCCTCCGAACCCATTCGTCAACCGCGGACCGCGTGGCTGTCCTGGGATCGGAACCGGAGATCTATTTCCTGGCCGACCGGCGATCGGCCACGGGTTATATCTACATGTTGCCGTTGCTGGAAAAACAATCGCTCGCGCAACGGATGATGCAGGACATGTTCCGGGAAGTGGAGACGAACACGCCGGCCTACATCGTGTGGACCCGACATCCGGCGTCGTGGGGCGATGATCCGATGAACGATCCTGTTTTTGCCCGCTGGTGGACGTCATATCGAACCGGGTATGACCTGGTGGGTCTGATCGAAAACGGTTCGACGCAGATCCGGGATGCGGCATCGATCCCGCCGGAAGATCCCCGGAAACCGCGGCGCGATACCTTCGAGATCTTTCGTCGCAAAGACAGGTGAAGCGCCGGTTTTTTCGGTCGCCGATCATCCACGGTGCTGAAGCATCCCCTGACTTCGGGCAAATTCACTTGTTTGTCGGCGGCTTCTTTGGTCAATTGCGCGCAGCATGGCGCAACCGGTTTCATCGACCGCAGTCTCTTCCATGAAGCCCCGGCACTGGACATGGTGGTTCACCGTGCTGGTGGTCGCCTTCGTCGCCGGCATCCGCATCTGGTCGATGAATTTTCCCCTCGAACGTGACGAAGGTGAATACGCGTACGCCGGCCAGTTGATCCTGCAAGGCGTCCCGCCTTATGAACTGGCATACAACATGAAGTTTCCCGGCACGTATGCCGGTTACGCGTTGATGATGGGATTGTTCGGGGAGACGGCGGCGGGGATCCATTTTGGGATCCTGTGCCTGACCACGTTGACCGCCTTGATGTTGTATTGGCTGGGGAAAAATATCCTGGACGGTCTGTTCGGGATGGTGGCGGCGACCTTTTATGCCGTGCTGGCCGCCGAACCGCTGATGTTCGGCCTTGCCGGCCATGCCACTCATTTCATCGCGTTTTTCGTGACCGCGGCCCTGTGCATGATGTGGAAGGCGCGGACGACGGGCGACTGGGTGAGGGCCGGTCTTTCCGGTGTTTTGTTCGGGATGGCCTTGCTCATGAAACAACATGCCGCGGTCATCGGATTGTGGGCGGTGTCGGTCTATGTCGTTGATGCCATCCGGCATCGTGACGCGCCATCGCCCCGTCGCTGGTTCAATAGTGCGGCGGCGTTCGTCGGTCTGCTCCTGCCGTTCGCGATTTGTTGCGTCGTTTTGTGGCAGGCCGGGGTGTTCGGAAAATTTTGGTTTTGGACGGTCGATTACGCGCGTGAATATGTTTCGGTCCTGCCGTTTTCCGTCGCCTGGGACCGTCTATGGTGGAGCCTGCGCGCCATGACGTCGGAGAACCGGCTGCTGTGGGCGGTGGCGGGTTTGGGATTTTTCCTGGTCTGGCGTGATCCGCGGTTGAAACCGGTCGCCGGCTGGCTGACGGGCCTGGCGGTGGCGTCGTTGTTGAGCACGGCGCCGGGTTTCTATTTTCGGACCCATTATTTCCTGCTGACTTTGCCTGCCCTCGCGTTCCTGGCGGCGGCCGCCATCGCATGCGTCGGCCGGCTTTTGTCCGTCCGCTTCCCGGCCAGGTCGGGTTGCATCGCGGCAGGTTTTTATCTGGTGTGTTTGGGGGTGAGCGTTGCCCGGGATTGGGGGATGTGGTCGTCGTTCGGTCGCGCGCAGGGCGCCGATGTCCTGCGGGCCCATGAATTTTACGGACTCGAACCGTTTCCCGAGGCGGAATCGGTCGCGCAATTCATCCGGGCGAATTCGGATCCGTCCTCCCGCGTGGCGGTCCTGGGATCGGAACCGGAGATCTATTTTCTTTCGCACCGTCGTTCGGCGACAGGTTATGTCTACATGTATCCGTTGATGGAGGCCCAGGCTTTTGCCGGTCGCATGCAGGAGGACATGGTCCGCGAAGTGATGACGAACGCGCCGGAATTCATCGTCGTGGTGCAGCTCGATTCGTCGTGGTTGATGACGAAACAATCGGATAAAACGATCTTCGACTGGTGGTCGTCCTACCAGACGAACTATACCTATGTCGGCTGCGTGGACATGGTCTCGCCGGCGGAGATCAGTCATGAGCTGGGCCGGGAACGCGTCGTGCGTTATGGGCGGACGCCGACGAACGGGTTGATCGTTTATCAGCGAAACCATTGACGTCATGAACACTGGAAAATCACGGCTGATGATGTCCCGGATCGAGTGGGGATTCGCGATCCTCGCCACGGCCGCGGCATTGCGGTTGCATTGGTGCCTGTTCCGGTCGGTGAAGGCGTTGTGGCGGGACGAAGCCGGCATCGTGAACATCGCTTTTCTGCCGTCGTTCGGCGAGGTCTGGAACGGGCTGTTCCACGACCATTGTCCGCTGTTGTTTCCGGCGATCCTCCGGTTATGGTCAGCGTTAACGGGCGGGCCGACGGATCTGAACCTGCATCTGCTGGGAATGGGGATCGGATTGTTATGGCTGTCCATGCTGTGGATCGCGACCCGGAGACTGGCGAACGGTTTGCCGTTGTTATCCCTTGGCCTCGTCGCCGTGAACCTGAACGCCGTCAGTTACGGCGATTCCTTGCGGGCTTACGGATTGGGCAGCGCCCTGGTCCTGGTCGCATTGGTTTTGATGTGGGATTTCGTCAAAACACCCGCGCCCTGCTGGCGCCGCGGCATAGCGGCCGCCCTCGCCGCGGTCCTCAGCGTGCAAACGCTTTATCAAAATGCGTTCCTGGTGTTCGCCGTATGTGTTGCCGGCATCGCCGTTTGTCTTTGGGACGGCCGCCGTAAAATGGCGGCCGGCGTGCTGGGGATCGGCGTCGTCGCCGCCTGCTCGCTGTTGCCGTATGCCGGCCCCATCCACCGTTCCCAACAGTGGTGGGCCATCAGCCAGATGGAAGATACGTTCCCGAATTTTATCAGCCAGGTCTTTAACGCGACGGCCGCCGACCGGCACGTCTGGTTCTTCTGCGTCTGGTTCGTGATGGTGTTGTTGGCCGTGGTGCTCGGCATTTTTTATGTGGGCCGAAGACGGGAAAGCGGGGACGCCGTCGCGGGCCAGAAGGGATCGGTATTGTTCGCGGGGGTGGCGTTGGTGGCCGGGTTGGCCGGCTACGGGATGTTCTTTGGTTTTTCAAAGATGTTTCCCCAGGTCTGGTATTTCCTTCCGGTGCTCAGCTTTGTCGCCGTGACCTGCGATGTCATTCTGCCACGGATGCATCCGGCGATCCGTGCTGCCGTCATGGTCGTCTCCCTCGTCAGTATGGTGCTTGCTTATCCGTTGTCGCACGCGATGGCGCAGCAACGTCGCACGAACGTCGACCTCGCCGCCGGGCGACTCTCGCGCGAAGCCGTCGCCGGCGACCTGGTCATCGTCTGTCCATGGCATTATGGCATCACGTTTGGACGTTATTATCAGGGCGCTGCTCCCTGGATCACGGTGCCCCCGGTCGAGGATTGCCGTTTTCATCGCTACGATGTGATCATTTCGGCGATCGAAGACACCAATGTCCTCGGGCCGGTTTTTCAGCGGGCAGGGGCGACCCTGTCATCGGGACATCGTGTATGGATCGTGGGCGACCTGGAGGCGCCGGATGTCCGTTCGCCGGCGCCGGCGCCGCCGGGATTCGTGGCTATCCGGGGACAGAAAGAATTCTCGTATTACGCCTATTGGAGCGGCCAGTTGGGATATTTTCTGGGCCGGAACGCCACCAACAGCACGCCGATAGCGGTGCCGACGGCGTCTTGTAATCCCATGGAAACCGTCGGGCTGTCGGTCGTTTCCGGCTGGCGGCAATGATCCCGTCGAGGACTTGACCCGGTGGCGGCCCCTTGCGACTGTTTCCTGCCTGGCGAAACCATGATCTCGCCGGCGGTGGGATCCATTACGAACGGGGCCGCGAGCGCGTCGGCAACAGGATCGGGTGCCGGCGAATGGGCTGGTGATCTATCAAAAAACGTCGTCGGTACGGGTTCCCTGACAGCCGTCGGACTTATGCTAAAAATGTTCGCCAAAGATCTTTCATCCGGGACCGGCAGGCCGGTCGCGTTCTTGTTGACGGCGGGCATCATCGGATTGCACCTGTCCCTTTGGTTCCACGCCGGTGGTTTGTGGCGCGATGAAATCAACGTGGTGAACCTCGCGGGACGGCCTTCGCTGGAGGGGCTGGCCCAGGATGCTTTTCCGGTGTTGATGCCGCTGTTGGTCAAAGGATGGATCGCGGCCGGTTTTGGTAACAACGATTTTGCTTTGCGATGCCTGGGCATGGTGATCGGGGTCGCCATCGTGGCGGCGGCGTGGGGAATGGCCGGCTCGATGAAACATCCGCCGTTGTTCACGCTGGCGTTGTTTTGTGTCAACGCGAACGTCATTTACTATGTTGATTCCCTGCGCGCCTATGGGCTGGGTTGCCTGGGGATCGTTCTGTTCACCGGCGCGATGATCGCGTTGCTCCGGGAGTCGTCCTGGTGGCGGACGGCCTTGGCGGCGGGCGCGGCGATCCTGTCGGTGCAGGCGCTTTTCCAAAATGCCGCGTTGGTCGCGGCGATCTGCTTCGGCGGCTGGGCGGTTTGTTGGCGTTGGAAGGATAAGGCGGCGGGATCAAGGATCCTTTTGATCGCGGTCATCGCCGCATCGTCGTTGTTGCCCTATTGGGACCGTTTCTTCGCGTTGTCCCGTGCGGAAGATCCCTTAAGGACCGGCATCGTCCCCTGGATCGCCCTGGCGAACCTGGGAAAAACGGCCGGTTTCCCGGGGTCATTTTATTGGATGATCTGGTCCGTGCTGGCGGAACTGGTGGTCGTATACGGCTGCTTGATCTTTTGGAGAGGGTGGAGAACCAGGCCATCGCCGGCCGTTGAGAAGCCCGGGGAACTCGACCGCGCGGGGTTCGCGATGGTGACGTTGTTATCGGCATGCATCATCTACAGCATCATGCTGTGGTTCGCCGGCCGGTTGACGGAGCCATGGTATTTTTTGCCGTTGCTTTGCCTGGCGGCGCTTTGCTTCGACCTGGGCCTCTGGCAGGTATCGCGACATCTGCGCGGGGCTTTTGCGATCGGGATGATCGTGACGCTGGTCGCGTCGCTGGTCCTGGCGCCGGCGCCGTTGGCGACCCGGTATTCCAATATGGACGAAGTCGCCGGCGAAGTCGGGCGGGGAATGGCCGATGGCGATTATTTGGTGGTGACGCCATGGGTTTTTGGTATCAGTTTCGACCGTTACGGCAAACCGGGAACCGCCTGGCAGACATTGCCGCCGATGACGGACCATTCCACGCATCGTTATGATCTGTTGGCCGATGCCATGGGGCGGACAAATGTGTTGGCGCCGGTGATCGATCAGATGAAGGCGGCGTTGCGGTCCGGTCATCGGGTTTGGGTGGTCTCGTCGACCCTGGACGGGGCGATCGCGATCCCGTCCGCCAACGCGTCGGTACCCGGGTTTTTGCCGCCGCCGCCGTTGCCGGCATCGGGTTGGGGTGAACAGCCTTACGACAACAACTGGGCGGCCCAGGTATCATGGTTTTTGAAACAGCAGAGCGGCGATTTTCGACAGGTCCGGCCCCCGGGGACCGGGGTCAATCGCTACGAGAACGCCGTGCTGTTCGTGGCGACCGGCTGGAAAGAACCGTCGGCGTCCCCGGGTAAGGCATCTGAACGATGAGCGGATCATTTGCAAAAAGAATTTGCCGCGGCGAAACAGCGCTGGCGATCGTCCTGACGTTGCTCGCCGTTCATCTGCACCGTGTTCTTTTCCGGAGCGAAGGCGCTTTGTGGCGTGACGAGACCGGCATCGTCAATATCGCGTTGCTGCCGTCGTTCCATGAGATCTGGGACGCGTTGTTCCACGATCATTGCCCGTTATTTTTCCCGGCATTGATCCGCGGATGGTCGGTGATCACCGGCGGGGCGACCGACGCGCATCTTCAGGTCCTTGGACTGGGCATCGGGCTGGCGTTGCTCTCGATGTTGTGGCTGGCGACCCGGGTGGTCGGCAAGGGAGTCCCGTTTTTTTCCCTGGCGCTGGTCGCCCTGAATCCGACGGTGCTTTTTTTTGGTGATTCCATACGTGCCTATGGCCTGGCGGCGGCGTTTGGTCTTTTGACATTTTGTCTGGTCTGGCGTTTCCTGGAAATGCCGTGTCGTCGCCGTGGATTATTGGCGGCGGCTGCCGCCGTGTTGACCGTGCAGACGTTGTACCCGGCCGCCTTTCTCGTGCTCGCGACGTGCACGGCGGGAATGGCGGTCGGGTTGTATCGCCGCCGGTGGAAAACGGCGGTCGCCGTGCTGATGATCGGCGCAGCGGCGGCGGCTTCGTTGCTTCCTTACGTCGGCGCCATCTGTCGTTCGCAAAGCTGGTGGATGGTCAGCCGGACGGGAGATACGTTCCCGAATTTTCTCGACCAACTTTTTCAGGCGATCGTCGCCGACCGGAACGTCTGGTTTTTTTGCGTATGGTTTGTGTTGATCGCCCTCGCCCTCGCGCTGGGATTTTTGTATGTCTGCCGCGGCGACGGGGAAGGATCCGGCGACGGGAAAAGCCCCGTCCTTTTCGCTGCCATCGCCTTGGTGGTGGGCCTGGCCGGTTACGGAATTTTCTTTGGCGGTTCCCGGATGTTTCCCCAGATCTGGTATTTTATCCCGGTGATGAGTTTTTCGGCCGTCTGTTGCGATCTCATCCTGTGGCGGATGCACGCGGCGATCCGGTTGACGGCGGTGCCGGTGGCGATCGCCAGCGTCGTCCTGGCCTGGCCCTGGTCGTCTTCGGTCGCCCAACAGCGCCGGACCAACCTTGATCTCGTGGCGGCACAGGTTTCCCGCGGGGCAGCGCCCGGTGATCTGGTGGTGGTTTGTCCCTGGCATTATGGCATCACTTTCGCCCGGTATTATGAGGGCAAGGCGCCCTGGACCAGTTTGCCGGCGGTCGATGACCTGCGCTTCCATCGTTATGACCTGATCAAATCGCTGCTGCATACGAACGCGGCGGAACCGGTCCTGACGCGGACGATAGAGACCCTCGCGTCAGGCCATCGCGTCTGGCTGGTCGGCGATTTTCATCCGCCGGATTTCTCGAAGCGGGATCCGGCCTCCGAGAAGCCGGTAGTGTACGTCGGCCGACAGGAGGAAGTGAGCTATGATCTGTTTTGGACCGCCCAATTGATGTATATCGTCGGTCAAAACGCCACCAACGGTGTCACCATCGCCGTCCCCCTGCAGGCGTGTAATCCCCTCGAAAACGTGCGCTCGGTAGTGGTTTCCGGATTTAAAGCGCGACCGTGAGCCGGATGTTCCCGCCCTTGACGGCGTCTGCCTTCGCTGCGAGTGTTGTCGTGCTTGGCGCCACATTCCGTAGCCGAAGCGACAAGCTTGTTCGCTGAAATCCTGCAGACTCCCGCTGTGCCGGCCCTGGCGCGGCGCCTGGAGAATGGCGGAGCGCTGTCTTTTTCAGGGATCGCTTCACCGGCCCAGCCGTTCTTTGCCGCCCTCCTGCGGCACCTGTTTCCCCGCCGGCCGCTCGTCATCGTCACCGAAAACCTGAAAGGCCAGGAAAGTTTCCAACAGGACCTGGAGACATGGCTGGGGGCGGCGCCGCTGTTCTATCCTGCATGGGAGGTCCTGCCGCACGAAGGAAAACTGCCGCACGCCGATGTCATCAGCGAACGGTTGGAGACCCTGGTCGCGTTGTCGGGGAGCGAGACGCCGCCCCCGGTCGTCACCAGCGTCACGGCATTGTTGCAAAAAACCTTCGCGCCTGCGGACCTCAAGGCGCGGATACGCCGGTTGTCGCGCGGTGACAGGACGGTGCCGCTCGACCTGATCGAATGGTTGGAGGAACAGGGTTACGAACCGGAGGCGCAGGTGTCGCAAAAAGGCGAGATCGCGTTGCGCGGCGGCATCGTTGACCTTTTCCCCCCGACCAGTCCATGGCCGGTCCGGCTGGAGTTCTTCGGCGACGAACTCGAATCGTTGCGGCATTTCGATCCCCATACGCAGATCTCGCGTGACGAGATCGCCGGCATCACCATCCCCCCGGCGGGTGAACTGGGGATCCTCCGGAGAGCACAAAGCCCGGCGCCGGCGAGCCTCCTGGATCATCTGCCGCCGCACAGCCTTTTTCTTCTGAGCGACCCTGAACGGTTGACGGTTTGTGCGGAGGAATACGAGGCGCAAGTCCCCGGCGGCGACCCGTTCTTCATCTCATGGGCCGGGTTCAAGGCGGAAGCGATCGATCGTCCGGCGACGATCGTGGAATTGACCGAGATCGGGGCGGCGGAGGCGCCGGCGGATCGCCTGGAATTCGAGACCCTCGACGCCTTTCGGCCCCTGGCGGCGCGGGCGGTCGAACCACAGGTCGCCGCCGCGCAACGCCGGGAATTTTTCGAGCAGCTTCATCGATGGTTGCGACAGGACTATTCCGTCCACATCTTTTGCAACAACGACGGTGAGCGTTTGCGTTTCGAGGAGATCTGGAAGGAATACGGTTTCGCGATGGAAAAGAAGCTGGCGTTGAAGATCGGGATGCTGGCGCGCGGGTTTATTTGCGAGGCCGTCCGGCTGGTGGTGGTCACCGATGCGGAGATCTTCGGCCGTTACAAGGTCCAGCGGCCGCGAAAACTGAAATCGCCGCACGCGCTGGCGACGCGGTCAGCGCTCGATATCGATTTCACCGACCTGGAAGAAGGGGACCTGGTGGTCCACCTGCAGTATGGCATCGGCAAATTTCTCGGCCTGAAAACCCTGCCGGCCGGGTCGCGCAGTTCCGGGACGGGGACGTCCGATCCCGGCACCGAATGTCTCATGATCGAATATGCCGCGAATGATTCCGCGGACGAACCGCCGAAGCTGTACGTGCCGGTCAGCGAAGCGCATCTGGTCAGCAAATATGTCGGGGCGGGCAAGGCGCATCCCTCGCTCAACACCCTGGGCGGCACGCGCTGGACCAAGGCCAAAGAACAGGCGGAGCGGGCGGTGCGCGATGTCGCGGCCGAGTTGTTGCGTATCCAGGCCGTGCGCGAGACGCAGGCGGGCTATGCGTTCAAACCGGACGTCCCCTGGCAGCGGGAATTCGAAGCCGCGTTCGTCTACGAGGAAACGCCCGACCAGCTCACGGCCATCGCCCAGACGAAGGTGGACATGGAGAAACCCAAGCCCATGGACCGTTTGATCTGTGGCGACGTCGGCTTTGGCAAGACGGAGGTGGCGATCCGCGCGGCGTTTAAATCGGTGATGGATGGCCGGCAGGTGGCGGTGCTGGTGCCGACGACGGTGTTGGCGCAGCAGCATTTCAACAATTTTCGCGAGCGCATGGCCGATTATCCGGTGCGGGTCGAATTGCTGTCGCGTTTCCGCACCAAACGCGAGCAGCAGCGCGTCGTCCAGGACCTCGCGGCCGGGACCGTGGACATCGTGATCGGGACGCATCGCATCGTGCAGGACGACATCGCCTTCAAAGACCTTGGATTGGTGGTCATCGACGAGGAACAGCGGTTCGGCGTGTTGCACAAAGAAAAATTCAAACGGTTGCGGACCCTGGTGGACGTGTTGACGTTGAGCGCCACGCCGATCCCGCGCACGCTGTACCTCGCGCTCACAGGGGCGCGGGATATGAGCACGATCCAGACCCCGCCGCATGACCGGCTGCCCGTCGAGACGATCGTCACGCAATATGACGAACGGATCATCCGCGACGCGATCCTGCGGGAACTCAATCGGGGCGGACAGGTGTTCTTTCTGCACAACCGGGTGATGACGATCGAGATGATGCGGGGCAAACTCCAGTCCCTGGTGCCCAGGGCGCGGATCGTCGTCGGCCACGGGCAGATGGATGCCGACAACCTGGAAGAAGTGATGGCGACGTTCGTCAACGGCGAGGCCGACATCCTGCTCTCGACCACGATCATCGAAAGCGGCCTCGATATCCCGAACGCCAACACCATCATCATCGACCGGGCGGACCGGTTCGGCCTGAGCGACCTGTATCAATTGCGCGGCCGCGTCGGCCGGTACAAACACCAGGCGTACGCATACCTCTTGTTGCCGCGGCACGCGCGTTTGCTGACGGACGTCCGCAAGCGCATCAACGCGATGAAGCAATATTCGACGCTCGGCAGCGGTTTCAAGATCGCCATGCGCGACCTGGAGATCCGCGGGGC
>Ga0070690_100001032_pt1 | contig 14254 bp, 10 predicted proteins | sample KBSS33HmetaG_FD_64671 | JGI IMG/M metagenome (GOLD analysis project Ga0070690, IMG submission 64671) | Switchgrass rhizosphere microbial communities from Kellogg Biological Station, Michigan, USA - KBS S3-3H metaG | ecosystem: Host-associated > Plants > Roots > Rhizosphere ... | reverse complement strand
CCGACAGCTTCGATCTTGCCATCACGAATCAGTATCGACCCGTTGTCGATATCCGCCCCGCTTACCGTAACGATGTGAGCATTGCGGATGACGAACGTTCCTCGCGGCGGTACCACGCCTTGCTGCGTTGTCACACTACCAATCTGCTGCGCGAAGGAAATTGAAGACATCGCGACGATTAAAAGAACCGCCGCAAACACTTCTCTCCCTCTCCCCGTCGCCGTATCTCCCCGTCTAGCGTTCATGGCTGATCTCCTTCCCAGATATCGTCATCGACATGTGACGGTCGTCGTCCTCTCGGGCGTTGAGGAGATTGGCCTGCCGCTGGCGGCTTGTTAGGTTCAGCCTGTTCTAACGTTGTGCGCTCTTTAGCCAGGTCAGCTCGTCGCGCAAGATCCGCTTGTCGATCAAAGAAAACCTCGCCGTCGATGAACGTCGTGTCCACGCGCGAATAGACACTGAACGGATGTCCATTCCAAATCGCGAGGTCCGCATCTTTGCCGACTTCAATTGAACCCACGCGGTCCTGGATGCCGAGCTGAATCGCGGGATTAATCGTCACGAGTTTCAGTGCCTGTTCTTCGGTGAGGTCACCGTAGTGCATTGCCTTTGCGGCCTCGATGTTCAATCGTCTTGCGCGTTCATCGGAGTCTGAGTTCATGGACACAACAACTCCGGCACGCGTCAGGATCGCAGCAGTGTAAGGAATCGCGTCGTAGGCCTCGATCTTGTATGCCCAAGAATCAGCGAAGATTGAAGCGCCCGCTCCATGCGCGGCGATCTCTTTCGCAACCTTGTAGCCCTCAAGCACGTGCTGGAAAGTTTTGATTTTGAAGCCAAACTCGTCGGCCAAACCGATCAGCATCAGGATTTCATCGGCACGGTAGCAGTGCGCGTGAACGTATCGTTTACCTTCGAGAATCTCGACCAAAGGCTCGAGCTGCAAATCGCGTCTAGGCGGAATCAAATTCTTCTCGCCCTTGGCCACCTTCGCGCGGTATTCGTCCCAGGTTGTTTTGTAATCGCGGGCGCGCGTGAATGCATCACGAATCGTTTCTTCGACGCCCATCCGCGTATTTGGATACCGACGTTGCACACCGGGCTGATTCGGCGTGCTTGATCGCTTCACGTTTTCACCGAGCGCGAATTTGATTCCAGGCATCGCGCCGGGAAACAGAAACTCACTCGCAGGACGGCCGTACTTGATCTTCACCACCGTATTTAATCCACCGATCGGGTTCGCGGAGCCATGAAGTAGATTGAGAGTCGTGACCCCACCAGCGAGCTCGCGATACAGATCGACGTCTTCTGGATTCATCACATCCCGTGTTCGGACCATTGAAGTAACAGCCAGTGTGCCTTCGTTGATAGTGTCGAGCATTGAGTGCGAATGGCAGTCGATGATACCAGGCATGACGTACTTGCCGGTGCCATCGATAATCCGCGCGTTAGCGGAGGCATTTAGATTCTTTCCGACAGCGGCAATTTTTCCATTCCGCATCAACACGTCGGTGTTGCTCAGCGTGCCGTGCGTTATCGTCAAGACAGTCGCGTTCTTGATCAACGTTTCATTTGGCTGTGCGGGTGTACGTTGAGCGCGCGCGAACGAAACAGGAAACGCGATCAGAAATGAAAACAATAGAAGTTGAGTTGTGAGTCTTTTCATTTTTAACTCCTGAGTTGAAATAACTCTTCTCATTCGCCCCAGGCTTCAGCCTGGGGTTGTTGCGCGAGCCGGGGCAGTAGCCCGACTGTCAAGGAGGGCTGGGAATCCTGCGGATGCGTGGGCCCTCCTTAACAGTCGGGCTACTGCCCCGCGTCTATTCCCCAGGTGTTCGTCGTCTCGCTGTAAAGTTTGCCGGCGGACGCCCTTCGACAGTGGCTTGTCCACGAATCTCGTTACCAGAAAGCGTTCCTGTGAACGTAGCCTCACGTGTTTCGCCGCCGAGATCTACTGGCACCGTGAACCTCACATCACCGGAGCTTGAAATCGATGCGTTCGAGATGTTTCGCGAACCAGAAGGGCCTTGCATGACACCTCGGATCACATCACCTTCTTGTTCGAGATTGAGCGTCGCGTTTACTTGTCCCTGCGGAGCCTCGATCACCATGGTCCATGCGCCATCAAGATTAGCTCGAGTCTCGCTGGGACCACCGGGTGGAGCAGGTGCCGGCCGAAGATCTACAGGGCGACCGTCAATGAACATCTGTGTCACTCGTGCTGCACGATCGAACAAGTTGCCACGCACAAGTAGAAGATTTGCGATCTTTCCTATCTCAATCGAGCCGAGCTGATTACTGACGCCAAGAATGTCCGCCGGCCAGATAGTGAACGCCCGCAACGCATCCTCTGACGACAGCCCGTTAGCTATAACTCTGCCTGCGTTCGTCATGAGCTCCGACATGTTCGTCAACGAACCTGACTCGAAAGCGAACTTCACTCGAGCACGGGCGAGTCGCCCGGCCGTTTGTTGTGCTTGAACTCGATCGCGCAGAACGCGCAATGGTTCGGGATCAGCTTCAGGCAAGGCAGCGGTGGTTCGACGCGGGAGGTTGAGCGACAGCAAGACCGGGACGTTTTCTTTTGCGAGTCTGTCTGCTACTCGATCTGCTTCGCGACCGCCGGCAATAATTGGTCGCAGCTTGAATTCTTCAGCCAGATCCAACGCTCGCGTTATCTCTCTCTCTGAATTGGCGAACATCACCACGGGCATGCTTCTATCGAGTACTGGCAGCAAGGCCGCCAGCGATTTATCGATTTCCGGCCGACGCGTGCCTCTCGGTGATCGGTCATAGATCTGCATCGACTCTTTGTAACGCTGAGCATCGAGCAACATCTGTCGTAATTGAGCAAAGACGCCCATCAGCGAACCTGGATAACTACCGCGCAATGGCGTGAAGCTCACGTGCATCGCGACTGGTGAACGAACGATCATCTGCTGCGGTGTTTCACCCGACAGGTTAATGAGCGCCGACTGGCCCATCCAGATCCCTGAGCGCGGCAACGTTAACGCAGTCGTGATTCCGACATTGCGCGCGGCTTCAATCTCGTTGCCGCCGGCACGAATGACATCGTCAACCATCACCTCCGGCTGAAGACCAACCGGTTGCGTTGAATTAGGACCACCGGGACTCGGCCTTGCCTGCGCGATCTGGAAGAATGCGGCGGCGCCACCCGCGCCTCCCGCCGGCGACGGTGCGGCGTCGGGAAGACCCAGGTTCGTGTACGAATCGATGAGCCCGGGATAAACAGTCAAGCCGTTTCCGTCGATAACGCGAGCATCGGCAGGAGCACTAATGCTGGCTCCCACCGCCGCGATCAATCCATCGCGAATCACGACAGTGCCTTTTTCGATCGTGGCTCCTGAGACGGGAACGATGCGCGCATTTGTAATCGCATACGTATCAACGCCGCTGCGCTGTGCATCGCCGCTGCGGTTAACCGCGCAGACGAGCGACAAGACGGCGACTAGTGCAAAGAGAAGCCGCAGGTGGACTTTGGACATGATGACCAGATCCCCATGAAGTTAAGTTGCGAAAACTTTTATGGCCAAAGAATTCGACCAAAAGAAAGAGTGGGCGAAAGCTTAACGTAAAATGCTCTTAGAACAAAGAGGAGGCGCCTGTGTGGAAGAAATGGGGCCGCAGATTTCGCAGATGAACGCAGATCTGCATGAGATAAACAGATAGCTCGTCAGCTGATTTGATTTTGGTCTGTGTTCATCCGCGTGAATCTGTGGCTCCGTCTTACTTGTTCGCGTTCTTGTTGGCGTTTTTATTAGCGGTCGCTGAATTGGTGTTGCCTGCCGAAACCTTCAGCATGTTCTTTACGCTTTTGACGCCTTCAACCGCTTTTGCGACTTGTGATGCTTTTGTACTCTGTGCGGCCGTGGCTACGGTCCCGCTAAGAGTAACCACAGCGTTATCTACGTCAACATTGATTGTCGAATCGCGTAGGTCATCAGCGGCGGCGAGATCAAACCTCGTCTTCACCCAAAGCCAACCATCATTCAAACCCGTGCCTACCGTGCGACCCGATTGTTTGGCTTCGCGCTGATAGCTTTCTTTGTTGCGTTCGTACTCTTCGCGTGTTGGAGCGCGGCGAGTGCCGGTGTTTGCGTTCGCAGTCGTCGCATTTGCATTCGCGTTAGCGTTCGTCACGGTTGCGTTTGCATTTGTGTTCGCGTTGTTTGTATTCGCGGTCTCAGTGTTGCAACCAGTAAGTGCCAGGGCCAATCCAGTTGCTACTATGAATCCAAGAATTCTGTATCTCATCCGATCCTCCTTGCGTTAGCGCCGCTTCAGTTCTGAAAGCATACGGGCGCATCAAAACGCGCCAGCGGACGCATCACGTGCCAGCTTTTTTGGGGGCATTAATGAATAGTTCGATTAGGTAAACGCGTCAGGGATTGGAGGAGCAATAGTTGGGCCAAGCGCAGCGGCAGGGGCAGCAGGCAGGAGCAGGAAGCAGCCGCAGCAGAAATCATTTGAGAATTATTATTCGATATTTGTCATTTGAGATTTGGTCGCTTTCACTCGTTGTGCGCACGATTCAAAATCTCAAATTTTAAGTATCAAGTAACAATTCTCAAATGATTCCTGCTCCGGTCTTACTCGCTACCACTTCACGCTACCTTCCTTCGTCGTATCAATCTCCGCGGTTTGTGGTATTTCGCCGAACAGAAAACCCTTGATGTTGTCGAACAAAAAGGTCTGCGCGTCAGGATTAGAAAGATCTAAGCCATAGTGATTGATTATCTGCGTTTGCTTTTGCAGCCAGCCACTCCAGCAGGGTTGGCAAATCTCGCGGGCGATGCGTTGGCCCAGCTCGTTTGGCAGGGGGGCAAATCCGAGTGCCGGGCGCTTCTCTCCACAGTGGGCGCATTTAATATTGTCAGCCATGATAAATCTCCGAGTCTATTTCGGATTTAGAGAGCAAAGCGCTAAGCGCGAAGAGCAAAGCTCCTTGCTCTTTGCCCTTTCCGCTTGCCTTCCTAAATCCGAAATCATCTCATTGTCTTTTCGCTTCGTTGATAGCTCTAATCGTCTCATCATCTTTGGGGCGAAACAACCCGAGCGGTCGGATATCGGCATGCCGCAGTATTCCTTTCGGATCGATCACAAAAACTGAGCGCGCCACCTTGCCGGGTATCAAGGACCGAGCGTTGTAGAGCTCCGAAACATGACCATCCCGATCGGAAAGCAACCGCAAAGGTAACTGGTGATGCTCCGCAAATTTTTGATGCGACTCGACAGAGTCTGTCGAGATACCAACGACCTCCGCGCCTGTTGCTACATAATCTTCCCACCGGTCTCTTACCGAGCACATTTGTTTTGTACAGATGGGAGTTTCATCGCCCGGATAGAAGAGCAGCACGACAACCTTGCCGCGATGATCAGACAAGCGCCAGTCGTTTCCATCGCCATCTGGCAACGAGAAGTCCGGCGCTGGAGATCCTAGATTATTCGTCATAGCAGGAGGTAAGAGCTAAGGGCAAAGGGCGAAGAGCGAAAAGTGAAGAGCGAAAAGTAAAGAGCTAAGGGTCTTTACTGCTGCCGCTTGCCTCTTTGCGCTTACCCCTTGGCTCTTCGCTAACCGCTTCGCGCTTACATTAACTCGCTCAGCACATCCAAAGCCTCATCCACTTCCTCATCCGTGTTGAAGAAATGCGGCGAGACTCTCAGTCCCGCTTGTGGACGGCAATCGACAAAAACTTTTCTGCTTGCCAAACGATCGACCATCGCCGGGCCGTCATCAACTCCGATCATCACCGAGCCGCCGCGCAGTTCCGCTTCTCGCGGTGAGTTCAACGTCCAGCCGCGTTCAAGCACTGAATCAACGATCTTCTGTGTGCGACGCTTCGACTCCGCAGCTATCGCGCCGACGCCAACTGATTCGATTATCTCAAGACCCGGCAGTGCCGAATACAACGCGGGTATGCTCGGTGTTCCTTGCGCAAATCGCCTGACTGAACGCGCGTAACGCATGGGCGCGTGCGCAAACTCGAACGGCGAATGATGCGCCACCCAACCGGTCAAGCGTGGACGCAGATCTCTTTGCAGGTCAGGACGCACGTAAAGATAGCCACAGGCTGGACCACCGCAGAGCCATTTGATTGTTCCGCCAATTAAGAAGTCGACGCCCCACTCTTCAGCCTTTAATTCAACAACGCCGGCTGACTGGTAAACGTCGAGCAAAACCATCGCGCCTTTCGCGTGGGCTTTTTGTGTGATCGCTGCTGCATCCACGCGATAGGAGCTGCGATATGAGGTGTGAGCCAGGGCCACCAGGCAGGTGGTGTCGTCGATGGCATCAAGAATCTTTTCGAGAGGAACTGTCACGCCGTCGGTTGATTCGATCACGTTGACACGCGCTCCGAGCTGCTGCTGCGCCTCCCAGATATATTCCATCGATGGGAAATCGAGTGCAGTGGTTACGACTTTATTTCGCGCGGAGGATTTGAAATTGAAACACGACGCAGCTGTTGCAAGTGCGATCGAGGCGTTTGGCTGAATCTGAACCGAACCAGGTCCGCCGCCGAGAATGTTGGCGATGCGATCGCCGAGGCGTTGCGAGAGTTCCCACCAGTTTGTGGCCCAGGCATCTTCGCTGGTGTGGTGTTCCCAGGCATCGGCATAGGCGTTCATGGAATCGCGCACCGCCCGCGGCACCGGTCCGAGGCTGTGACTCAGCAAATGGATGCCGGACGCGAGTGTTGGGAATTGATCTCGGTGACGATTCATAATCCTTGGAGTGCGGCGACCTGTCGCCGCTTTTAATCTAACTGAAGGAGAGGCTTATCGGAGCTGAAAAGCGACGACAGGTCGCCGCACTCCAAAGCTCAAGCCTTATATCCGGACAACGTCTTCTCCAATCCCAAAGGGTCTTTCGCTAATCCTTCAAGCACCTTATGTGCTTCGTCTCCAATCGGTGGATCGTGCTTTTCCTGTCGAATCGCTTCGAGTATCTCAGTCGCCACAAAGTCTTTGCCCATCTTGGGCACGTTCGCGTTCCGACTCATGTCGCTGTCGAACGTCGTAGGCATCACTGTCATTACTCTTACACCTGATTCGGATAGATAAGCACGCAGCGCCTGTCCGAGTGAAAGAAGCGCTGCTTTCGTGGCGCAATAACTGCCAACCAGCGGCAGATTTACCTTCGCGAAGGCGGTGGCGATGTTCACGATCATTCCATCGCGTTGCTCGATCATCCCTGGCGCGATGGCGCGCACCATTCGCAGCGTACCGACGTAGTTTACTTCCAGCTCTTCACGAAAAGTTTCGAAACTCATGGTGACCGGATTACCGTAGCCGGCCACGCCCGCGTTGTTAATGAGAATGTCGAACGGTCCTGTTGCTGCGACTGCATCAACGTCTGCATCGTTCGTAATGTCTAACCGCACCGCCGTGATACTCGCGCCAGTTTGCGCAGCTTCCGATTTCAGCTTGTGACCATCTTCCTGTTTGCGGAACCCGGCGACTACTTCACGCGCGCCCGCCTCAGCGAAAACAAAAGCTAGTGTGCGTCCGAGCCCTCGACTCGCTCCCGTGATCAGCACCCGCTTTCCAACGATTTCCATAACAATTTATGTAAGCGATCAGCCAAGCGGATTTGAACAACGCAACGTACATAACATTAACCGCTCAACTTCATCGCAGCAGCTCAAGATGAATAAGTTGCAGTGAGGAAGGGTGGCTTGCCCCCGCTCAAGATGCAGTTGATTCAATGTAGAGTGCAAATGGATCTTGAGCGGGGGCACGCCACCCTTCCTCACTGCATATGGAGACATTGAGTCTTTCATGTCAGGTTGAGTTATTGATGTTATGTACCTTGACTCTGATGCGATCCAAAATCTTTCATTCTTCGGGCTCTGGCCAACAAATACAGAATTGCACCGACTATCGACCACACGACGATCAGTTCAGTGCTTGTCAGTGAATGGTTGTTGATCCTCTCACTTAAGCTCTGTGTACGCAGGCTCTCAAAGTCGCGAAACAACTGAATGACAATCATCGCTCCAATCGAAAGGATGGAAACAATGGCTGAAATCTGCTGCAGCGGTTTGGAAAGCTGCACTTTGATCTCGCTATTCAGCTCCGGATTCAGTCGGGGTAGTAATAGAAATATTAAGCTGTGCAGGAAGTAAAGCACGAGCAGGGCAAATACCGCTATGTTCAGCGCGAGTAAAAGCTGACCGCTAACCAGCAGGACCACACAGGCCACGAGCGTCAGCGTCAACCCGATAATCGGCGTGCCGGTTTTGGCATTTACGTGGCCCAGCCACTTCGGCGCCAACCGATCTGCTGCAAACATGAGGGCAAGTCGTGAGGGCACCAGCATCGTTCCGTTTAGCGCCGTCATGATTGCCATGATCGCTCCGAACGTCACGAACATCGCTGCGCCTGACGGCAGATACATTGAGGCTACTTCCGCCATCGGCGCGTTTGTGGCTTTCAAGCGCGCGCCCGGCAACACCCCAAACGAAACGATCGAAGTGAACACGTAGATCAAAGCAGTGACGATGATGCCGTTCAATAAAATCCGCGGCAGACGCCGCGTACTGTCTTTGGTTTCTCCCGCCGTTTGCGCCAGCGATTCAAATCCGGCGTAAGCAAAGAACAGCGGCAGCAGACTCGAGGCGAATCCCCGAAACCCGTGCGTCACAAACGGGGTATAGTTTTGCGGGCGAATAAAGAACAGCCCCGGAATGATTAATACGCAGAGCGCAAGGCACTTCAGAGCGCTCATGATGACTTGCATGCGCCCGAACCAACGGACACCGATCACATGAATTACGTAGAACAGAACGAGGCTAAACAAAGCGAGTGGGAGTTGGAGTGACTCACTGAGCCGTCCCTGGGCAAAAACAAGCACGTAACCTGCCCACGCGTTAGAGAGATAGGCTGCTGCTCCGATGTAAGAGATGATCTTCAGCCAGCATCCAATGTACGCGAGTCGATAGCCTCTGAGTGTTCGCGAGATATGCAGGTATTCACCACCGGGTTCTTTACCGAGTGGAGTTGAAAGGTAAGCGGCATAAGGTATCGACGTGGAGAGAATAACTGGAGTAAGCAACGCGTAACCGAGAATCACGCTTGGACCAGTGAGTTCCCACGCATCGCTGGTGACACGAAATATTCCCGCGCCGATCAGGATGCCTATGATTGCCGCGTATGACTCGACGCTGCCGAGATCGCGCCGAAGACCGCTGGAGGAACCAGCGCTTTGGAGATCATTTGCCATAGTAGAGAAGATCCACTCAACTCAGAACGGGAGCGAAGCGACCGATTCAACTAACAAGGCGGTCAATCCACGCTAATTCAGTCCTAGAGACTACTTGGTAAGAGCGCAGTGAAGGTCGAGACGGTCATCACTCAACTCAGAACGGGAGCGAAGCGACCGATGTACCTAACAAGGCGGTCAAGGTAAGTTAAATCGGTCGCTTCGCTCCCGTTCTGAGTTGAGTGATTCATTAGTTGAAATCAAACGCTTTGCTCCCAGATCGAACTGTCGGCCGGTAAAGCCGCGCGACATTTTCATCTTGCCATCAATGTGTTCGATGGCAGCTTTGGATCGAGTACCTTCTCAGCGCTTTCAACGCCGGCTACCGGCAGAGCGGCATTGTCCATCAATCCAAGTTGGGCCAGAACAGACGCCTGGTCCCAGTAGATATGTTCATGGGCCAGCTTGCCATCTCTGAAGTGAACAATCACTACGAGTGCAACCTTGACGTGTTTGCCCGTTGGTTCAATGCCCGGCAACATCCAATCCATCTTGATCGTGTGCGTAAACTCAAAAACCATCTCGTCCACTACGCGATCGACTCCAATAGTGCGCGACACCGGAGTCATGTTTGTGTCAGGCGGCATTTGGGGTATGAAGCGTGTTGAATAAAACTCTCGCAGTTCATCGTGTCCAACGCCGCCCGTCATCACCGGAACGTGATTGACGTAAGCATCCGCAACCATCGTCCTCAAAGTATCTTCCGTATGACGCGTAGCGAATTCGTATTTCACGTGGTCGTCCCATTTTGCTGAGAGCGTTTGCTGCGCAGTTGCCAACCCAGAGCCCGCGAGATGTGAAACCAAAAATTCTAAGCTGCGAAGATTTGCCAGCTCTGCATCGGCCTGATGGTAGTGCTCGCCTTCGGGCCGTCCGAAAGCGTGTTCACGCTCGGGATAATTGTGGATGGTAACGAGTGGATTATTGCCGAGTGCCTGCACAATTGCTTTCTGAGCTTCAGGCGGGCAGAACTGATCTCGTCCCGCGATGTGGAGCATCAGTGGCGAACTTAGATTGTTCGCTTCGTTCAGCGCTCGTTCAATGCTCACACCGTAATAGCCTACTGCAGCGTCCGGCTTGAACCTCACGGATAACAGATAGGCGAGATTACCTCCGAGACAAAAACCGACTGCGCCAACTCGACCGTTGCAGCCGCTGTAGCTGCGCAGAAACTCCATCGCCGCGGCCGTATCTTCAACAGCTTTTGCTTCATCTAGACCGGCGTACAGTGCGAAGGCCTTCTCGCGTTCCGCACTGGAAAGTTGGACGCCCGGCTCTTGTCGCCAAAAAAGATCCGGAGCGAGTGCGACGAACCCATGTGCCGCGTACCAATCAGCGACCGAGCGAATGTAATTGTTGACGCCGAAGATTTCCTGAATCACGACGACGCCTGGTCCATAGCGACTGGCAGGTTGGGCCAGGTAGCCGTCGAATTCTTGCTTGTCGAAGGATTTGATGGTGACCATGGTGGAGGATGTTAATGCCGTGCGCTCGGATCGGTAAAGAAAAAGAGATCCATCGGGGCAGTAGCCCGACCGTCAGGGAGGGCTTCGCCCGTCGGCCATCGGAGCCCTCCCTGACGGTCGGGCTACTGCCCCGATGGATCCGCTTTCTGCCTAATCCATTCCCGTCCCGCTGAACACACGCGAAGAAAGTTACACATCCGACAATGAGCGGCGGGTATGACGGGAAACTGCGTTGGCTCTGAAGAACAAATGATCTGAAGCATCGCTTCGTCGATCACTCGTTCACAAGCCGCCGGGTCCAATAGCTCGTCTCCCAATTGAAACTCGATATTCGGTTCGAGGAAGTGCAGGGTCACTCGAACCCGCGCATTGTCGAGCGCCGGAAGTAATTCGCGAACAGCTAACGCATACGACTGCATCTGCAGTTGGTAATCGTGCGCCGCTCTTACGAGTGCCGTAAGTGTCGCGTCTTCTGCGGCCGCTGCGACGATCGGCGGCGGTGGCGTACTTTCAAAATCAAAAGCAAACTGCGCGGCCACTGCGGTTGAATCGCTGCCGCTCTTACTTGATCGCCCGTCGACGCTTAAGTTCTCGACCACAGGTTCGCCGGATCGCAGTACGCTGCGCTCACCAATCGAAATCCGGTTGGTCTTGAAATCGACGATCTCAACATCCCAGGTTCCATCATCGTCGCGGGTAATCAGAAGCTTATCAATCGCGCCGCTTAAAACACCTGCTGGGCGGCGTAAACGAAAACTGAGTTCACTCCAAAGTCCCGCACGATCGATCGGCTTTGATGACACGGCTTCTGTCGCGAACGCTCGCGCTGTTTCAACGCGTCGGAAGACTTCGCTATTGAGATAGTTTTGTGCGAGCGGTAACAGATCTTTGACGGCCGCGTCCGGATTGATTTCCACGAGCCGGTCCGCAAACTCTGCCTGCCTCAACCGAACGACTTCCTCAAAACTCTCTCGCAAACATAGCTCGACGGTTGTGTTCGAGTCGTATCGTTCGCAGAACCTGTGAATGACCGCGCCTTTTAACGTCGCGGTTAAATTCGCTGGCGGTTCCGGCGCTTCCGCGTTGTTCCAAACAGACTGCTCATCGGCTGATGGCAATCGCAACACCCGATCGAAGTAATACTGTCGCGGACAACGTTGATAGTTGATCAGTTGCGTGACACTGAAACGATGGACCGCATGTTCAATGTCCTGCGGAATCGTGCGTAGCAATGGGAACGCTTCAGGCAGCGAGTCGGCGTTAGTGAGGTCTTGATCGTCAATGGTGGATTCCGATTGTCCATCTCTAACAAGCTGGTCGTCAGACGACACAGTCAACTGAAAACTCACGTCGTCAGGCAGATTGATCACGTCGCTTCGCGTTCGGTCCTGTAATTCAAGTGCTTGCCAGATCCATTTCAGCCAGGAGTCGCCCTTACCGTTCAAGTTCGTCAGCTCATCGGTCGCGCCGGAAAGTATCAAACGATCTTCCGCGCGCGTGGCGGCGACATAAAGTAGTCGCATGCTCTCAAACTGTTCGCGTAGTGCATGACGCTCTTCAAACTTGCTGAAGGTACAGCCAGCTACTTGTCGGCCACGACCATCGGGAACCTTCAGCGTTAGACCGCTATGCCGATCGAGAAGCACCCAGGCGTTTTCCGGGTTGAGCCGCGAAAGGCGATGCAACTCCGGAATGATGACTACAGGAAACTCGAGACCCTTAGCCTGGTGAACCGTCATCAAACGAACTGCATTTGCCGCTTCGTCGATTTGCCCTTCACTCTCACGACTGCCGATTGCTTCAAACTCCTCGACGTAACGGACGAAATCCCGAATCAGATGATGACTAGACCGTTCGAAACGAGCTGCGAGCGTGAACAATCGCTGTACGTTTGCGAGTCGTTGGGCGCCGTCGAAGTTCGCTGCAATCACTGCAGCGTACTCCGATTGATCGACCGCAAAGCGCAACAGGTCATCGATTGAATAATGATGACGACGCGCGATCAGCCGACTGATCAACTCTGCTGCGCGATCCAGAAGCTCGTGCTCCTCATCAGTTATGAACGCGATTTCACGGTGATGTTTGAGCGCGAAGAACATCGGCCGATTAGCCGAGAGCACACGCGCGGGATCCTCACGATCTGCCTCATCCAGCCGCGGCGCACAACGCAGCGCGAGCAACGCGTTATCCGATATTCCGCACAGGGGCGAACGAAGCACAGCAGCCAGCGCTAGCTCATCAGTTTTGTTATCGAGGAATCGCAGCAGCTGTACGAGATCAGTTATTTCTTCACGCTCATAGAAGCCGCGACCAAGAATTGTTTGGTAAGGAATGTTCGCGCGTCGAAATGTCGACTCGTAGACGGAAACAAACGTCATTGCGCGAAACAGCAAGGCGATGTCGCTATAGCGCAAACCATCAGTTGTTTGCATCAACGACTTGATTCGGTTGGCGAGTTGTTGTGCGTCGCGTTCGCGCGACTCCGTTTCTCGTAAATCCTTTTCGCCTGCGTTCCTGGTTGCCACCATCAATTCGACGAGTGGACCAGGCGTTTCGAGTTCGCGCTTTGGTTGGCTGCTTTCGTGGTCTACATAACCGAGCTCGCCGAGTGATTGCTGAAGCTCGGTAGGGACCTCTTCGGGAACTTGAAACAAGCGAGCGAAAAGATGATTGAAGAAGTTGATGAGCGGCGGTTGACTGCGGAAATTTAACTGCAACGACTTTCGTTCTCCGCCCGCTTTCTCCAACTCCTCACTCATTTCACGAAAGACGTCGACATCTGCTCCACGAAAACCATAGATCGATTGTTTGCGATCACCGACGATGAACAGATTTGCGCGCGATCGATCTCGGCTTAGCACAAGCCGCTCGAGCAAACGCCGCTGCATGCCATTGGTATCCTGGAATTCGTCGACCAGGAAAAACTTGTAACGTTCCGCCGAGCGCGCCAGCACTTCAGGAATTTCCAGTAGTTCGAGCGTACGCGATTCCAAATCATCGAAATCGAGTGCGGCGAGCTTGTGCTTTTCCTCGTTGAGGCGATCGTGAACGCGCGTGAGGAGACTGATCATTTCGAGTGCGTAACGACTCGCAAAGAGATCAAAGCAAATCTGCGGCACTCGACCTGTCAACTCCTTTCCCCATACGAGCTCATCGAGTAGTTTCACTTGTTCGGTAAGTTTTCCTGAGGCGGTAGGCCGAGTCTTCCGAAAGCCTTCGACAGCGTTGCAATAATCTGCAAGCGTATCGGCTTCTGGAATTGTTTTTAGAAATGAGCGGAAAGCCGGCCACATTGAAGTTACTTCTTCGTATTTAGCTCGCGCGGCGGGACTGGTGACTCGAACGGCCTGAAACGCCGCCATTGCCGAGTCTAGTTCAACCAACAGCTTCGAATGCTCGCCTTCGTTCGCATGGTTTGCTGCCGTGCTCGCAGCCAGTTGTTCGAGTGAAAGCCCCTGACCGCGTACGTCGCGATACAGCTGGGCCAGAGCGTTTGCCAATTTGC
>Ga0070690_100001027_pt1 | contig 14276 bp, 14 predicted proteins | sample KBSS33HmetaG_FD_64671 | JGI IMG/M metagenome (GOLD analysis project Ga0070690, IMG submission 64671) | Switchgrass rhizosphere microbial communities from Kellogg Biological Station, Michigan, USA - KBS S3-3H metaG | ecosystem: Host-associated > Plants > Roots > Rhizosphere ... | reverse complement strand
CGCCCGTTGTCGGCGCCATGAGGTAAGTCCTGCCCCATGCTTCGAAAAAACCGATGGAGCAGGTGAGCGCCGGATCTATCGTCCGTCCGGGCGTCAGCCGAGCCGCTTTCTCTGGGCGGCTGTGCGCGCTGCGCCGTCGATTATTTTCCGATCGGCGAGGAAGGTGCGGACCGTTTCGTCGACGTTTTCCTTGAAGGAGACCTTCCCGCCGCCGATCTCCCGCAGCGCCGTGACCGCGGCCTTGTTGGTGCAGACGACCGTCGGCCTGGCCCCGCCGGCCAGCTGACGGGCCCGTTCTGCAGCCAGGATGCAGAGAGCGAAGTGGTTGTTCACACGCTCGAGACAATCTTCGACCGTAACTCGTGCCATGGTTCCTCGCCGATTCTTTCGGCGTCTGCCCGCGCACGGGGGCAACGGGGGGTTGTAGGGCTTCCGCTCGCGCCACGGCGCCAAAGCCGCCGTGACGTCGTGAACGCGCCAGGCGGTTTGACGGTAGCACGTCAGACACCGGAAGGAGAGCCGCATCGCCTTTTTAGCGATCGCGCAGATGACGGTTTTTTCGATGTGAAGGTACGCGTCTTCCTCATTGTCGGCGGCCGAAACAGCGGCAAGCTGCGGACGGAGGAGATCGATGAGCACCGTGGTGACCCTGACGCTGGTTGTGGGGATGTGCTGCGTCCTGCAATGGAAGTGGCTCACGCACCAGCGGAGCTTTGCAGCTCCGCGAGCAGGTCGGCCACCGAAATGATGGCGACGCCCACCGCCGCGTCGGAGAGGCCATACGGCAGCACCAGGTCGTTTCCGTTCAACATGGCGCCGCACGAGTAGAGGACATTCGGGACGTAGCCCTCGCGCTCCATGCCTTCGGGCATGAGCAGAGGCTCGCGGAGCTGTCCGATCACCCGACGCGGATCGTCGAGGTCCAGGAGCAGGGCGCCGATCACGTACTGCCGCATCGGTCCGACGCCGTGGGTGATGACGAGCCAGCCCGCCGGCGTCTCGATGGGTGAGCCGCAGTTGCCGATCTGCAGCAGCTCCCAGGATCGGCTGGGCCGGTGAAGCTCGGTGACCTCGGCCCAGTGCCGGACGTCGGTTGGCGAGGTCGCCAGGTGTAGGTTCTCGCGATCGCGGCGCGATAGCATGACGAACTTTCCCCCCACGCGTCGCGGGAACAGGGCCATGCCTTTGTTCTGCGCCGCGGGGCCGTTGAGCGTGCCGATGCGGAACGAAACGAAGTCGTCCGTCTGGATCAGCTGCGGCACGATCTCGTAGCCGTCGAACGCGGTATAGGTCGCGTAGTAGGTGACGGTGCCGTCGTCCTCGGTGAAGCGGACGAACCGGGCGTCTTCCATGCCGTGCGTTTCGTGCGGACCGGCCGGAAAGATCACCCGCTCGGACAGCGCCGAATCGGCCGGGAAGGTGGTGACGTAGCTCGACGCAGCCAGCACGCGCATGATCTTCGCGGTCTCGAAGCTGATCGCGTGGGGCGGGCCGTCGCGTTCCAGGATCGCCAGCGAAAGCTCCAGCTCGGCCAGCGTGAAACGTTCCGCCAGGCGGCCGAGAACCGCCCAGGCCAGCTCGTTCCCCGCATCGAGCTCGACCAGCTTGGCGCTGAATTGCGGCTTGTCGTACTGCGCGGGCGGCGCGCGATCGCCGGTGACCAGGTACCCTCCCAGCGGGTCGAACGTCATGGCGCTGGCCTCGTCGATCACGCCTGTCCGAAACTCGATCGACGAGATGTGCCCTTCGCCGACCGCGCGCAGGCTCATCACGAACCTTTGCTGGCCTGCCGCCATCCCGGTCTGATCGGGGGCCGGCACGAGCGAGGGGTTGAACAGCGCCGCCCCTTCGACGGCGTACTCGTTGGTGAAGTAGGCGCCGATCAGCAGCCTGCGCTCGCGCGACAACGCGACGTCGCCCACGAGGTGGGCGACCAGGGCGAAGTGACGTTCGAGGAGATTCTCGAACTGCTTGTGACGCTTGTCGAATCGCCGGAGCATCTGCTGCAGCACCGTCGAGACGTCCCCGTCCGGCAGTGCCAGGATGCGCGCCATCAGCAGCCCGGCGCGGCTGCCGGCGTCTTGGGCGGCGATCTCCTCCCCGGGCAAGTACGGCTTGGCGATGACGCGGCTCGCGTCGTGCCGCAAGATGTGAGACGTCCGTCTGATCATCGGGAGGACCTCTCCCGGCCGGGCGCGGCGGCGCTTGCGTACTCGAGACCTTCGCCGGCCAGCTCGAGCATCGCAATCAGCGACAGCAGGAAAGAGACCGTGCTCTCCGCACCCTGGTTCAAGTTCAGCGCCGCCGCCCCGAGACCGTCCCGGCAACCCGCCGTCGCCGTGTCGTAGACGGAGGCCCCCAGCCGGTTGCCGCCGAGAAACCACGCGAACGACTCGCGCATTCGGCCGAGGTAGCGGTGGTCGCCGGTGACCAGGTACGCGGCCCGGAACGCCAGCACGAACGCGGCAGCGTCGAGCGGCTGCTCGTCAGCGTCCGCGCGTTTCCCGCTCCGGGAGTGCCAGCCGTCGTTGCCGATCAGCAGCAGGCGCCCGTCCTGAAAGCAGATCTGTTCGAGGAAATCGAGACTCTCTCGCGCGACCTTGCCGCTGTCCGGATCTGCCTCGATCAGCTGCGCGCGCCACAACGCGAGTGGAAGAAGCGCGTTGTCGTAGGTGAGGGTGGGTTCGAACCAGCGCCATTCCGGGGTGGCCTGATCGCGGTACTGCCGGCAGAGCCGCTGGGCCAGCGCGCGCAGGATCGCCGCTGCGGGCGCGACCTCCGGGCGAGCGGTCAGGAAGCTTCCGAGCCCGAGCATCGTGAGGGCCGTGCCGCGCGGGCCGAGCTCCGTCGCGAACCCGAGGCCTCGCTCGAACATCTGCCGCGCCAGCATGCGTTGCCCCTCGTCGCTCGCCAGGTGGACCGCCGTACCGAGCGCCCAGAGGGCGCGGCCGGTACAGTCTTCCGACGCCGAATTCGGGGCGAACGAACGGTTGTAGCTCATGACATTCCTGAACCGTCCCTCCGGGGTCTGCGCCAGGTGGAGAAACCCGAGATACGTCGACACCAGCCGGGTCGTCATCGGGGAGCTCGTGAGCCGATCCGCGTGTAGCGCGACGATCAGGGCGCGCGCGTTGTCATCGACGCAGTAGCCGGACTCGCGCGCCGGGACACTGAACGTGGCGTGTTGGATGATGCCGGTGTCGTCCGTCATGCGGACGAGATGGTCGAGGCGCAGCTCCGGGAGACTGCTGGCGCGCGGCGGCTTCGGTCCGCGAGCCGGCTTCGCGGGGGGACCAGGCACCTCCGCGCCGAGGGTCAGATATTGCTCGCCGACGCGCGACCAGGTGAAGGCCCGCGTGAACTCGTAGGCGAGGTTCCTGACCCGACTGAGCTCGGCCGGTGTCTCCAGGAGGGAAATGATCGTCGTGGCGAGCGCGGCGCTGTCGGCGAACGGGACGAGGCACCCGCGGCCGTCTGCCAGCAGCTCCTTCGCGTGCCAGTAGGGAGTGGATACTACCGCCGCGCCCGCCCCCATCGCGTACGAGAGCGCGCCGCTCGTCACCTGCGCCTCGTTGAGGTACGGGCTGACGAAGACGTCCGTCGCCTGGAGGTAGTTGCACAGCTCGTCGGTGGTGACGTACTGGTCGCGAAAGACCACGTGATCGCGAACTCCCAGCCGCTCGGCCTCGCGCTCGAGCGTCGTGCGGTAGGCCTCGCCGTTGTGGCGGATGACGGCTGGGTGCGTCGCGCCGACGACGAAGTAAACGACATCCGGGCAGGCCGAGACGATCGCAGGCAGCGCCCGGATCACCGTTTCGATTCCCTTGTTCGGTCCGAGGAGTCCGAACGTGAGCAGCATGCGCTGACCGCGGACGCCGAACCTGGCCTTGAGCTCGTTCTGGTCGCGCGGCGCCATGTCGGGAATCCCGTGCGGGATGATGTGAACGCTGACGTCCCGCAAGTCGTAGCGCCGCGCGAGCAGATCGGACGCGACCTTGCTCATCACGACGAGACGGGCCGCCTTGGCCATCTTCTGTACGATCGCCCGCTGCGAGTCGGAGGGATTGTCGAGGACGGTGTGCAAGGTGACGATCGTCGGCACGCGCAGCGCGCTCAGCAGGTCGAGGATGTACGCGCCGTCGTCGCCGCCGAAGATCCCGTATTCGTGCTGCAACGACACCCAGCGGACGTCCTTGTAGTTGATCAGCTCCGCTGCGCGCGAGTAGTCGCCCTTCGTTCCTTGACGAATCTCGTAGCCGACCTCGTCCGGATACTCATACGGGCCGCCGCTGTCGGTCACCGCGACCGCCATCGCCGTCACCTGCTCGTCGGCGGCGCCGATGCCCGCCGCGAGATCTCGCGTGAACGTCGCGATGCCGCAGCGGCGGGGTGGATAGGTTCCAACCAGCGCTATTCGACGCTGCAGTTCCGATCCACTTCGGCCAGCCGTTGGGTCCACAGTGTCCTCCTGCCTGACTAGGGGCCACCAGGTCGCCAAGCTGGCGACCTCGGCTCATCGTCTTGGCAGTCCACGCCGCCACTCCGCGACCGGCTGCCGACCTCACGTGATTACTCTCGCCGGGGACACGGCGCACCCAAGTAAGTCCGCTCCGACGATTCGAGAAAACCGATGAATGTGAGCGTTGCCGAGCCTATCGGAGTCGCGTAAAGGAGAGGACACCATGTCAGGTCCGACCGAGCGGAGCGAGCGGTGAACCTGAGGACCAACATCCCCGCCTCGCTGACCGCGTTTACGAGCTGGCTGGCGGACCACCCGGTGGTGGGCGATTCGACCTTTAGCCGATTGAGCGTGCGCTATCAGGTCGCGCGCTACTGTGAGTACCTCGGTACGAACCCGTGGCCATCCGCCGACCCGCTCCGAGACGAAGTGGCGCGCGACGGTGCGGTGGGGGCTTACGCGGACTACCTCGACACCTTCAACGTTCCGGGCGCGACGATTGCGACAGTCCTCGTCAGCCTCGATCGCTTCTATGCCTTCCTCGGTCTCGGTCCCGTCCGCCTCCGGGCCGTCAGCCGCCCCGGCCTCCACGCAGATCGACGGAGGTGAGCTGCCGCCCGCCGGCAGTTGGCGCTGGGCGCTTCTGCGACGCGCGATAGGCCGCCGTCATCGCCCCGAGGTGGCGGCCGACCGCGGCGAGCGCGCCGGTGAGGCTTGCCTCTTCATAGGCGATCCCGCGGGCTTCACAGAAGGCGCGCACGACCGGGCGCATCGCGCGGTAACGGTCGTGGGCGACGCGTGGGAAGAGGTGATGCTCGATCTGGGAGTTGAGCCCGCCGTAATAGAAGTCCAGCACGGGTGGATTGGAGATGTCACGGCTGGTCGTGACCTGTTGCTCGAGGAAGCTCGGTTTGTCGGCTTCGGTGAGGCGCCGCATGCCGATGTGATTGGGAATGAACACCGAGGCGGTCATCAGTGAGGAGACGCAGGAAACCGCGAGATAGGCGGCGGTGGCGGCTCCCCAGCCGAACACCAGGCCCGGGACGACAAGGAGGACGAGCCAGTGCAGGGGGAGGACAAACCGATCGACGCGCGTGAGCTTGGGCTGCTGGAAGAGGTCGCGGATGCCGTCGTAACGGAGGCCCGCCCAGTAGAAGCAGGAGAGCGGCCAGAACGCCCAGCGCTGGATCCTGAGGAAGAAACGCCCGCAGGCGGTCTTCCAGCTGGCGGAGTCGGGGTAGACGGAGAACACGACGCCGAAGTGCATGTCCGGATCGCCGTCGACTTCCTGGCAGTGGGCGTGGTGACGGTTGTGGCGAGAACGCCAGAACCCGAAGCTGAAGCCGCAAAGGAACGTCATGCCGAAATGCCCGCAGACGTCGTTGATCCATCGCCGCTTCGAGAGCGCATAGTGTCCCGCGTCGTGGCCGAGGTACCCCATCGTCAGGAGGCCCACCGACGCGAGCGGGACCAGTGCCAGCCAGAGCAGCCCGAACGGCAACGCGAGGAGACCGAGGTAGGAGAAAAAGAGGATCGGGATCCAGACGATGAGCTTCCGACCCCAGAGCCCGGACGGCTCGAGCAACCCACGGCGGTCCAGCTCGAGGTGGAGATCCCTCAGGGCCTGCGCGCCGTCGGGCCGGCCTTCGGCCAGCCGGGCCTGTGAAGTGTTCGCGCCGTTCACCGGCTACCTCGCGCCGAGGAACGCGGCCCGGACGATCAGACGACGGCCGATAGTCACCAGGCGCCGGGCGAGATCGCGACAGGGGCCGAGCAGCCGGCGCGCCCACGCGTACTCCCGGGCGAGGACAGCCAGCCCCAGCAGAATGACGAGCGCCGACGGAACGGGTGTGACAGTCAGGGCCAGCCCGATCGCCAGTGTCCCGAAACCCAGCGCGGAGATCGCGCCCTTTCGCGCCGATCCCCGCCAGGACCAGGTCCGCCTGCACCGCCGGGCATCGCCCTCGTGCTTCATTTCGGGCTCCGCCAGCGTCTGCATTGCAAAAGGATACGGCCAGCTCGATCCATCGACGATACGGAAGTTGCGCCTCAATTCATCGAAGAAACCGATGGATCAGACCTCGTCTTCCGAGGCTTCCCGGACGTTTCTGTCAGCTCCAGCAGGCGTCGCGCGGTTGCCAGCGAGCTGCTGCCGAATGGCGGCCAGCACCGCCTCGGCGTCGGGCTTGAATGCTATCGGTACGTCCAGCCTCACGGGCAGCATCGGATCATTTACTCCCGTCACCACGAGGACCGGCAAGCGCGCCCACCGCGCCGATTTGCGCAGCCGCTGCAGCACCTCGAGGCCGCTCATCCTCGGCATCAGGAGGTCCAGCACCAGAAGGTCCGGCGGCGGCGCGCGCCCTCTTGCGGCGTCCTCGAGCAGAGCGAGGGCCGCCGCGCCGTTGGGGACGGCGACCACGTCGCAGCCGTCCTCATCGAGCAACTCGGCGAGCGCCGAGCGGAACTCCTCGTCGTCGTCCGCGAGGAGCACGGTCGGCGCGTCTAAGCGGTCGGTGTGTGGGACCTTTGCCATTTGCTCCAGGCGTCGACCGACGACAGACCGTCGGCTATCAGGCCGGCAATCATGGCTTGTGCCGGCCCCTCGTCGGTCGGCAGTTGGCTCACGGCATCGAGCAAGCCCGCCACCCGGCCCAACCGGTTCAAGAGATCCGTAGGCGCTCGCGCGATGATCGCCAGCTCCAGCGATGTCTTTACTGTGCGGAGCAGGTGCCGCAGCTCCGTCTGCTTGTCGATCTGGTCTTCGCGTTCGGTCATGGCGTTGTCTCCTGGTGGCTCACCCGGGCGCCGGCGCGAGGGTAGCCCGGAGCTGTCGGGTGCTTCCGTCTCTGAAGACGGTAACGGCGACGGCCGCGCCGACGTTGCGGGACGAGACGTAGTCGACGACGTCCGCGCTCGTCTTGATGTTCTCCGCGTCTAGCTTGGTGATCACGTCGCCCAGCTTGACGCCGGCGGAGGCCGCGGGACTGCCAGTCGTGACGTCCGCGACGTACGCGCCGTCCGCGGGTGCGTCGCGGCCCAGCTTCTGCTTGGTCACCTCATCGAGGGTGGCCAGGTCGCGAACGCTCACGCCCAGGAAGGGATAGCGGACCCGGCCGTCCGTCAGCAGCGCCTGCGCGACCCTCCGCACCTCGTTGATCGGGACCGCGAACCCGTAAGCGCCGCCGGCGCCGGTTCTGATCAACGTGTTGAGACCGACGACGTCGCCATCGAGATTGACGAGCGGCCCGCCCGAGTTGCCGGGATTGATCTTCGCGTCCGTCTGGATGTAGCGGCGCACGCGATCGCCCGACATCTGCACGAACCGGCCGACGTGGCCCTTCCCGCTGACGATCCCCGCCGTCACGGTCTGTTCGAGACCAAGCGGGCTGCCGATCGCGAGCACCCACTCGCCGACCTCGATCCGATCCGAATCGCCGAGGCGCGCGGCAACGAGATTCTTCGGAAGGCGTTCGAGCCGCAGCACCGCCACGTCGGTCCGCCGGTCCCGACCGATCAATCTGGCGGGGATCTCTTGCCCGTCCGAGAGCGTCACCTTGATCTCGGTGGCGTTGTCCACCACGTGGCTGTTGGTCACCACGTTTCCCGCGCCGTCGATGATGATGCCGGATCCCGTTCCGGCAACAGGACCGGGCATACCGGGCCCCGGAAAGTCCGGCGCCTGCCCGGGATCGAAGAAGAACCGACGGAAGGATGGCGGGAGGTTGTCGGAGAACGGATTTCCGCGGGGGCTGCGATCGCGTTCCGCGACGGGCGGTCGTCCCGCGCGAACGTCGATACGAACGACGCTCGTCGCGACGGCCCTCGCCGTCGCCGCGAATGCCTTGGAGAGATTCTTCGCCACGTCGGGCGATTGGGTCCGCGGCGTGATTGCGGCGCGCGCCGCCGGGTCAGGTGGTGGCGCCGGAGTGGCGGCCTGGCGCGCTTCGCCGCCGCTCGCTGTCGGGGTCAGGCCCTTGTGCTCGCACGAGCCCGACAAGCCGGCGATGCCGATCATCGCGATGATGGCGTCCCTTCGAAGTCTCATGGTCGTCTTCCTGTCGCGGGGGTGAAGCCGGGCGGGGGCCGCTGTTCGCGACAGCGGCCGCCCGCCCCTGGAATGGACAGCCCGGGACCGTGCCTCAGGCCTTCGCCTTCGTTTCACCTCCTTTTCCGATGGCGATCCGCTTCGGCTGGGCCTCGGGCTTCTTCGGAATCCGCAGCGTCAGCACGCCTTGCTTGAGATCTGCGGTCACGCTGTCGCCGTCGACGCCGTCGGGCATGGTGAAGCTACGCGCGAAGCTGCCGTGGCTCCGTTCCATCGCGTAGTAGCTCTCGCCCGCCTCTTGGTGCTCCTCCTCGCGCGTTCCGCTGATGGTCAGCAGGTTTCCGTTCAGCGAAACGTTCAGGTCCTCGTCCTTCACGCCCGGCAAGTCCGCGCTGATGACGTACGCGTCCTTGGTCTCCTTCACGTCGAAGCGGGGAACGAACTCCACGCTCTGACCGAACCCGCCCCACTCGCCGCGCAACGGATCCCAACGTAGGAGCGCGTCCATCATCCGGAACGGATCGAGTCGATGCTCGGGGGTCGCGCTGCGGGTCACGTCTCGGTTCTCTCGCTTGATCAGGTTCAGCATGTTGTTCACCTCCTTCGGTGCGGCGGATTAATCACCACCTCCGAAACGACAAGCTCGTTCGAGGCGCTGGGCGCGAGCCTGGCTGAGCCGAGTAACGAAGCAAGGGCCCGAGCCCGATCAGGCGGCGCGGCCTTGACGGCGCCGCGTTGGTGATTTCAATTTCCCGTGCGAAGGCGAATTGCCGCATTAAATCGGGTACTTAGCCAGTCATGAGCGAGAGGAGGTAAACGATGTGGTTCGAATGCAGCGAGTGCGGTGGCCATGTCAATCGTCCGTCTGCTCCGGCGGTATGCCCTGAGTGCGGCGTGGCGGGCGCCATCTTCACGTCCGCGGATCCGGACGATCTGACCGCCGCCGACTCGGATGGCGACAGCCTGCGCGCGATCTGGCTTCGAGCCGGACTCGAACAGCCGGACCTCGTCGCCCAGGCGTAGCCGTCGGGCCTCCCGCCGCGCCCGACTACGATTGGATCCACATCTACAACTGGGTTCCGGACGCGCCGTAGCGTTCGGTCGCTAGGCGGCGCCGCCGGGGCAGTGCTCCTGCACGACGTCCATCACCCTGCCCATGTGCAGCGGCTTGTAGATGACCACCTGGGCGGCGATCGCAGCGGCGCGCGCGGGTGTGGCGGCGGTCATCACGATGACCGGTATCGAGGCCAGCGACGGGTCCTTCAGCATCTCTTGCCGGAACGTCCACCCGTCCATCACAGGCATCATGAGGTCGAGCAGGATGACGCACGGCCTGGCGCCGGTCGCGAGATGGCTCAGCGCCGCCTGACCGTTCTCCACGCACACGGCCGCGTATCCCTCCAGCTCGAGCGCTTCGAACAAGCTGTCGCGGAGGTCCTTGTCGTCCTCGACGACCAGGATGTACTCGAGCGCAGTGGCGGCGCCGCTGGTCATGTGAGGACCGTTCGCCATCAGGTTCGCTCCGGCAAGTCTTCGGTAATCACCGGCGCCGGCGGAGCACCGATGGGAAGCAGGACGCTGAAGGTGGCGCCCTCTCCGGGCACACTGTCGAGATTGATCGCGCCACCGTGCGCGGTCACGATGCGCCGGGCGAGCCACAGGCCGAGACCCATGCCGGGCAGGTTCTCCGATTCGCTCGAGCGCTCGAACTGACCGAAGATTCGTTCCTGGTCCTCGAGCGGAATGCCGGGGCCGCCGTCACGCACGGTCAGCCGCACGTGTCCTGAAGTTCCCGAGCTGATCGAGACGGTGACGGGTGCGCCCTGACCGTACTTGACGGCATTCCCCACGAGGTTCGTCACCGCCTGATCCAGGCGGCCGCGGTCCCACCAACCGATGGTGGGCCCCGTGGTCCTGAGCTCAATCGTACTGCCGGTCTCTGCCGCGACGTCCTCGTACCGCGAGATCACGTCGCGAGCGACGTCCCCGAGATCCGTCCGCTCGCGCTCCAGCCGGAGATCGCCCGTGGACAGACGGCTCACGTCGAGGAGCCTGTCGACGAGGCGTCCCAGCTGGGTCATCTGGCGCTCTGCCTTGACCATTCGCTGGGTGAGAGTCTCGGGGCTCAACTTCAGGAGCCGGCCGCTGGCGGCTGCGCGTACGAGCGACGAGATGAGGACGCTCAGCGCGGAGAGCGGCGTGCGCAGCTCATGCGAGGCGACCGCGAGGAAGTTGTCGCGCGTGCGGACCGCCTCGCGGGTCTCGGTGTAAGAGCGCGCGTTCTCGATCGCGAGCGAGGCGCGGCGACCGATCTCCGTCGCGAGGATCAGATCCTGCGTCCCGTAGCGCCTGCCCGACTCGGCGGTCAGGAATGTGAGCGTCCCGATCGCCTCCTTGCCCGCCATGAGCGGCACGACCATCGCAGAGCGCAAGCCGAGCTGGAAGGCCACCCGCCGCTGTTCTTTATCGGGCGTGCCTGCCTCGATCATCGCATCCGTGATTTCCGGCAGCAGCTGGGGCAAGCCGGTCCGGATCACTTGATACGGGACGCCTTCTCGCGGCGGCGGCCATCGGCGGCGCCACTCTTTCGCAAGCTCACGCTTCGACGGATCGACGTGCGCGACCGCGAGCTGCGCGAGTGATCCGTCGGACGTCAGGATGTCGACGGCTGACCAGTCGGCGATTGTCGGCACCGCCAGATCGGCAACGTGCTTGAGCGTGGCTTCGTAATCCAGTGACGCGGACAGCGCGACGCTCGCGTCCGCGAGAAACTGCCACGCCTGTTCGCTTCGGCGGCGATCCGTGAACTCCCGGAAGACGCTGACGGAAAGGTCGACGTTCCCGTGCCGGTCCACGACGGGCGCGCCCGAGACGAACGACCAGCGGTCTTCGCCCGTGCGCTTCAGGCGGAACCGCACGACGGCGTTCGACGGCCTACCCTGGAGCGCAACCCTGCCGGGTAGCTCGTCGAGGGGGAAGGGCGAGCCGTCTTCTCGGAGCACTTCGAACTTGCTGAAGATCTCCTCCCGGGTCGCCGCGAGCAGCGCCTCCGGGGAGTCGAAATCGCACAGGCGTGCCGCAGCCTCGTTCGCGAAGATGAACCCGCGCTGGGGCGCCTGGACCATCACGCCTTCGGAGATACTGCGCAGGATCAAATCGAGCTGATCGCGCGACCGCCGCATGTCGCGCTCATCGATCTCCGCCTGGCGCCGAGCGGCTTGTTCCGCCGCGGCCAGGCGGGCGGCTTCCTCCGCTTGCCGTCGGTCAGTCAGGTCACGCGTGATCTTCGCGAATCCCCTGAAGGCGCCACGACGATCGTGGAGGCCGGTGACGACGACCGATGCCCAGAAGCGGGTGCCGTCCTTTCGCACCCGCCAGCCCTCCTCCTCATAGCGGTCGTGCGCCTGGACGTGTGAAAGGATCTTGTTCGGTTTGCCGGACGCGCGGTCCTCCTCGGTGAAGAAGACCGCGTAAGGCTTCCCGATGATCTCGCTCGTGGCGTAGCCCTTGATTCGTTGGGCTCCAGGGTTCCACGAGGCGACGCAGCCATCCTTGTCGAGGACGAAGATGGCGTAGTCGACGACCTGCGCGACGAGGAGCGCGAGGAGGTCGACGGCCTCCTCCTCGACCTCGCGGTTTCGTGCGTGTTCGAGCGCGCCCATCGTGCGTAAGGCAATAGCTTACATTGGCGGCGTCCCGCCGTCGGCGAGCGAAAGCCGCCGCGCAGTTCCTGGATGCTCGAAATACTAAAGCGCCTGGTCCGGTGCGGCCTCAGGCCTGCGCGACGGCGTTTGTGGGTGGCTGGCCGGCCGGGCGCGCGATGCCGGCGGCCGCGTAGACCTCGGATTCGTCCAGGCTCTCGCGCGCCAGAAGCTGGACGACGATCGCATCGAGCTTTCCGCGGTTATCGCGCAGCAGCCGCCGCGCCTCGGCGTAGCACTCATCGGTGATGCGCCTGACCTCCTCGTCGACCGCGTCGAGAAGGGCGTCGGAGATGCCGGCCATGCGCGGATCGCCTTCGGCCGGCAAAACCGACAAACGCCCGACCTTCTCCGACATGCCCCAACGCCCGACCATCGACCGCGCGATCCGGCTGACGATCTCGAGGTCGCTCTCCGAGCCGGTCGTCATGACGTTGAATACCTCCTCCTCGGCCGCCATCCCTCCGAGCGCGCCGATGATCCGGCCACGCAAGTACTCCCGGTCGAAGCCGTAGCGATCGGCATCCGGCGTCGACAGCGTCACGCCCAGCGCGCGCCCGCGCGGCACGATCGACACCTTCCGGACAGGATCCGCGCCCGGCTGGATCATGCCGAGGAGCGCGTGGCCCGCCTCGTGGTAGGCGGTGCGGCGCCGCTCCGCCTCCGGGATCACCACATTGCGCGCGGTGCCCAGCTGCACTTTCTCGAGCGCGTCGAACAGGTCGCGCTGGTCGACCGCCTGCTGCTCCCGGCGCGCGGCCAGCAGCGCGGCCTCGTTGACCAGGTTGGCGAGGTCGGCGCCCGTCATGCCGGGCGTTGCCGCCGCGACCCGCTCGAAGTCGACATCGCCGGCAAGCGGCACGTTGCGCGAATGAACCTTCAGGATGTCGACCCGCCCCTTGTGGTCGGGCGGGTGCACGGTGATCTGCCGGTCGAAGCGCCCGGGCCGCAGCAGCGCCGGATCCAGCACGTCCGGTCGGTTCGTCGCCGCCAGCACCACGACGCCCTCAGTGCCCGAAAACCCGTCCATCTCCGTCAGAATCTGGTTCAGCGTCTGCTCGCGCTCGTCGTGTCCGCCGAACGCGCGGGGGCCGCCGCGCGCGCGACCAATGGTGTCGATCTCGTCGATGAAGATGATCGCGGGCGCGACCTTGCGCGCCTCGCTGAACAGCTCGCGGACGCGGCTCGCGCCGACGCCGACGATCATCTCGATGAACTCGGACGCGCTCGCGCTGAAGAACGGGACCTTGGCCTCGCCAGCGGTGGCGCGCGCGAGCAGCGTCTTGCCGGTGCCGGGCGGGCCGGACAGCAGCACCCCCTTGGGCGCGCGCGCGCCGAGGCGGCGGTACTTGTCCGGGTCTTTGAGAAAATCGACCACCTCGTTGATCTCGGCCTCGACCTCGTCGATCCCCGCAACGTCCGCGAAGGTAACCCGCACAGTTTCGGGATCGACGCGCCTCTGCTTGCCGCCGCCGAGCATCCCCCCCATCGCGCTTTGCTGGCGCCGCAGCATCCAGCTCCAGAACACGAACAGCAGCACCAGCGGCGCGACCGACACCAGGATGTTCATCAAGAAGCCGCGCTGCTGGACGATCGGCTTCGCGCGTACCGTCGCGCCGGTGGAGGTCAGCTCGCCGAGAAGATCGTCCTTCGCGAACGTCGGGCGCTCGGTCGTGAATTGCTGGTAGCGGCGGTCCTGACGGTCGGGTAGGGGCACTTCTTTCTTGAGCCGACCTTCGATCGATTCGCCGTGCGCGAACACCTCGTGGACGTTCTTGGCCTCGACCTGGTGTTTGAACTCCGTGTACGACACGGCGTCCGGCTCCGACAGCCGCTCCTGCATGGTGAGCGTGCTGAACAACAGCAGCCCCGCAGCCCCCCACAGGATCATGTTGAGCCAGCGCGGCCGGCGCCGCGGTGGCTGCCCGGGCGGAAGGCCTTCTGTTCGCCACGGCGGCGGCGATTTGGGCCGCTCGGGTCGCGGCGATTCGGGACGGCTCTCCCGCGGCGGCTGCGGGCTGGGGGTCTTGCTCAGGTCGCTCGACGTCATGTCCGGCCTCTCTGGTGC
>Ga0070690_100001026_pt1 | contig 14286 bp, 14 predicted proteins | sample KBSS33HmetaG_FD_64671 | JGI IMG/M metagenome (GOLD analysis project Ga0070690, IMG submission 64671) | Switchgrass rhizosphere microbial communities from Kellogg Biological Station, Michigan, USA - KBS S3-3H metaG | ecosystem: Host-associated > Plants > Roots > Rhizosphere ... | reverse complement strand
AAGGAACCCGACGCGCACGCCAAATCCCAGCACCGGCGAATTTTCTAGCTCGTACTGCAAGGCTGAGTCGCTAAGCGTCAGCTTTTCGATGGCGTCCTTTAGCTCCTGGTAAAACTCGTTGGATTCCGGAAAAAAGCCGGCGTAGACGAATGGTTTGACGTCCTGGTAGCCGGGTAGGGCAGTTTGTGCCGGCCGCGAGGGCAGTGTAACGGTGTCGCCTACCCTGGCCTCGCGCGTGGACTTGAGGTTGGTAACGATGTAGCCAATTTCACCAGTCTCGATGCTCGGCAGCGGGCTCATCTCCGGCCGCAGCGCCCCGACTTCCAGCGCCAAACCATGCGCACCGGTGGCGAGCATTTGGATGGCGTCGCCCTTGCCGATCCGGCCGTCCACGGCCCGGACATACAAGATGACACCGCGGTAATCATCGTAATAGCTGTCAAAGATAAGCGCCCGCGTGGCGGTCTCGGCTTTACCGCTGGGCGGCGGCACATCCCGGATCGCCCGTTCGAGTAGCGCCTCTACACCCTGCCCGGTCTTGGCGCTAATCTGCAAAATATCCTCGAACTTACAGCCCAGCAAGCTGACGATCTCGGCGCCCACGCGCTCGACATCGGACGCCGGCAAATCAATTTTATTTAGAACAGGTATGATGGTAAGATCCGCCGCCAGCGCCAGATACACATTGGCCAGCGTCTGCGCCTGCATGCCCTGCGTCGCGTCGACCACCAAAATGGCGCCCTCGCACGCCTCCAGGCTGCGCGACACTTCGTAACTAAAATCCACGTGCCCGGGCGTGTCGATCAGGTTAAGCTCGTACTCCTGATAGCGCATGCGCACCGGCTGCAGCTTGATAGTAATGCCGCGCTCGCGCTCCAGATCCATGCGGTCGAGCAATTGCTCTTTCATCAGGCGCTTCTCTACTGTGCCGGTCAGCTCCAGCAGGCGGTCGGCCAGCGTGGACTTACCGTGATCAATATGTGCAATAATGCAGAAATTCCGAATGTGGTCTTGATTCATTGACCACATTATAACAGAGGTAAGCCCAAATAACAGAGATACAGGACGATACCTTCCTCTCTCTGATATGATGAATGCATGCAAGGCATTAAGAGGACTATTAAAAGCCTACTGCCAAGAAGCATCAGGCAGCCGCTTCTTAACTGTTATCATCTGCTAGTGGCGGTGGCGGCCAACGTGCGCTATGGGTTTCCGGCACGGGGCCTGAAGGTCATTATGATCACCGGCACCAACGGCAAGACCAGCACGGCGACCCTGGTGGCCGGCATACTGGAACATGCCGGGCGCAAGGTTGGTATTAACACCACGGCATACTACCGCTACGGCGGCAAAACGGTTAACAAAAAGGGCAGCCGCACGCTGGAAGATATCTTTGTACTGCAAGGCATGCTGGCCAAAATGAAAAAAGCCGGCTGCGAGTACGCAGTGCTGGAGGCCACCAGCCAAGGACTCGACCAAAACCGGCTGTGGGGCGTAGGCTGCGACGTGGCCGTGATGACCAATCTCACGCAGGATCATTTGGATTACCACGGCACCATGGAACGCTACGCCGCGGCCAAGGCCAAATTGTTCAAAAAGCACCCGCGAGTGATCGCGCTAAACCGCGACGATGAGTGGTTTGAGTACTTCCAGGTACGCACCCGCGCGCAAGAAAAAACGTACGAATACGGCACCGGCCCCCAGGCCAACGCGCGCATCACCGGCGTACAACTTGCCAAGAAAGGCAGCGATTTTAATCTTGAGCTGGATGGCCAGATGCTGAAGCTGCACACCAAACTAGCCGGAAAATTCAACGTGTACAACTGCGCGGCGGCGGCGATCGCCGGCCACGCTGAAGGGCTGACCATCGAAGAGATACGAAACGGCCTGGCCGCGGTCGCGGCTGTACCCGGGCGGCTAGAACGAGTTAATGCCGGGCAACCGTTCGAAGTGGTCGTGGACTATGCCCACTCGCCCGACGCCCTTGACAACGTTCTTGAGACCATGCGCCGCCTCACCTCCGGCAAGCTGCTGCTGGTGTTTGGCGCCACCGGCGACCGCGACCGCGCCAAGCGCCCGATCATGGGTGAAATCGCCGCCAAATACGCCGACCGCATTTTTGTAACAGATGAGGAAACATACAGCGAGGACGGCGCGGCCATCCGCGCCAGCATCCTCGACGGCATCAAAAAAATCGGCGCCCTACACAAAACCACCGAAATCGCCGATCGCCGCGAGGCCATGGCCGCCGCCTTCAAAGAGGCCAAAGAGGGCGACGCCGTACTGCTGACCGGCCTCGGCCACGAGCTGACCCGCAACATGGGCGGCCGGGCCATCACCTGGAACGACAGCGTAGAGGCAACGAAACTCCTGAAAGGCTAGCTTCCCATACGATATACTTTTTAGTATGATTATGCCTTCGCGTAAGACGATCATTTTTTCGGCAGCCGGGCTGATGCTGCTTATTGTGATCTCGCTGGCACTGTGGTCATCTGGTTCGGACCAACCGGCCGCCACGTCCGAAAGTCACTCCGATCATACCGCCAAAACTGTAGTAGCCGCCGGCGATATCGCCTGCGATGCCAACGAGCCAGCGAGCGCTTTGGCCTGCCGCCAAGGCGACACCGCCAGACTCATCGCCGCCCTTGAGCCAACTGCCGTATTGACCCTTGGCGACAACCAGTATCCAGATGGTGCGCTCGCCTCCTTCCAGGATTCCTACGCCAAAAGCTGGGGGGTCTTTAAAGACATCACCTTCCCCGTGCCCGGCAATCATGAGTACCAAACGCCCGACGCCGCCGGCTACTTCGACTACTTCGGCAGCCGGGCCGGCGAACGCGGCAAAGGGTACTACGCCTTCAGCGTTGGCGCATGGCGCTTCATCGCTCTTAACTCCGAAATCGACCTATCCGAAAATAGTGCGCAGCTGGCGTGGCTCAAACAGGAGCTTAAGACGCATCCGGCCGCCTGCACGCTTGCCTACTGGCACGAACCGCGCTTTTCGACCGGCGGGCATCCGGACGATTCCCGATCTGACGCGACATGGCGCGTACTGTACGCAAACAACGTAGACGTTGTGCTGAACGGCCACTCGCACGCCTACGAACGGTTTGCGCCGCAAAATCCCGACGGTCAGATCGATCAAACGCGCGGCATCACCGAATTTGTCTCCGGCATGGGCGGCCGCGCGCCCGAGGCTCTGAACGACCCATCGCCGCTTTTGGCCACCCGCCAAAATCATGCCTTCGGAGTCCTTGTACTCACCCTCCACGGCAGCTCGGCGCGCTACGAATTCGTGCCCATTCCCGGCGGCCAGCAGACCTTTTCGGACAGCGGCGTCGTGGCCTGCCATTAAGGCTATGAACGATAAAATCTCCGCCTTTCAGAGCGCAGTCTGGAGCTATTACCGCGAGTACGGCCGGCACGATCTGCCCTGGCGGCAACCGGAACCAGACGGCAGTTTCGATCCCTACAAAATCTTGGTGTCCGAAGTTATGCTGCAGCAAACGCAGGTGCCGCGGGTTATTCCGAAATATGACGAGTTTCTAAAGCATTTTCCAACGTGCGCTAGTTTGGCCGCCGCGCCCCTGGGTAATGTGCTAAGGATTTGGAGTGGGCTGGGCTACAACCGCCGCGCCAAATTTTTGTGGGAATGTGCCCGCCAGGTCGAAGCCGAGCACGGCGGGCGGCTGCCCGAGACTTCGGCCGAGCTAGTCAAGCTGCCCGGCATTGGTCCGAATACCGCCGGCGCAGTGCTGGCCTATGCCTACAACCAGCCGGTGGTATTCATCGAAACCAACATCCGCACCGTCTTCATTCATCACTTCTTTACCGGTCAACAGAACATAACCGACCGGCACATCCTTGATCTTGTTGCCCAAACCCTGCCCGACCAACCTCGGCAGTGGTATTGGTCTTTGATGGATTACGGCACACATCTCAAGCAAACGGTCGGCAACCTTAACACGTTAAGCAAACACTATACTAAACAATCGCGTTTCGAGGGTTCCAGGCGTCAGACCCGCGGCCAAGTCCTTCGCCTCCTCAGCGACAGGCCGCTCTCCCTAGCCGAACTCGCCGCCCACATCGCCGATCCCCGCCTGCCGGGCGTCCTGCAAGACCTCACCACCGAAGGCTTTATCGCCCAAAACCGTACAATGTACGCGCTCAAGGCACATTAAGACCGCGCGTGTTTCCGCGCAGTGGCTGCGGTGCGACGCGAACGTCGGCTCAATTGATAACGCCGCCGGAAATACAGCAGAACAACTGCCATCACCACATCAGACGCCGCGACCAGTGCAAGCTTAGCCAGCCGCCACTGAGGTATAGCCCAAATTTTGACCAAACTAATGACGGTATAACCGCCGATAAACAAAAAACTCCGGTTGAAATAGGTGTGACCCAGCGCCACCGTGCCGAAACCAGGGCGACTCACCAAATATGGATACCGGGCGTCGTTTGGAATGGTGAGTTGCCACGACTTCAGGCGATGATTAATGTGCTTGAGCAGACGGTCGATGGTTTCGAACGCCGCCTCCAATTCGTCGCTCGTGGTGTAGTAGTCGCTGGTATAAAGATACAGATTATTGCCTACAAACTCGACGTCGAACTTTTTGTTGCTGTGAATCAGCGTTTCCATAAAATTCGGCGCCAGCAAACTGAGCGTTTCAGTTATGGTGCGGCGGTGCGTGTAGGTCGTATACATATCCTCAAAATTGCCCTCCAGGCGCACGCGCTGGTCATCGTCAAAGTGGCGCATGACGCTATCGAAGAAGCCCTTGCCCGATTGGCGGTTGCGCATAAAAATGTGCGGCAATTCTCTGGGAAGCTGGATGCGGTACACGCGTGTGGCCACGCGGCTGAGCTGGTTATCGAAGGGGTGGCGAAAAGTATCTACGTACGTTTCGAACGGGTAACCGGCATACGTGCCGCCGACAATCTGCTCCTTGCGCTCAAAAAGCCCGATCTTAGCCAGCGCGGGCAGGAAGTATTTATCGTAGTTGGGCTTGGCGATTTCGATATAGCGCATCGCGTTCTGATGGGCGAATGCCTGCATAGCGGGGCCGAGGGCACTCAAAGGGCGGAGGCGGCGCCTCAGCGGCGGGACAAACGGCGCAAACATACCTAGTACAATTAACGCACCAATACCATAATTCAACCCGCCAAAAATCGCAGCCAAGCCCGAAAGCCCTAGCGAGCCCCCAACGAACACCGCCCATCGCACAAATAATCTCCGGCCAGCATGCCCCAGTACAGACGTATAGCCCTCGAAGTTCAACTTAGAGGCAAGACTCATTAGAGGAGGTTATCACACGCTCCCGGAATCCTCAAGCGTACCGAAATCAGATCTAACTGTCGATCAGGCTAAACGTGGCGGCATACATTCGCTACTGCAGCGCGCCACGGATGGGCCGAAGTATTAAACGCTTAAGCCAGGTAAAGATCGGCCGCGCCTCTTCCAGCCCAAAAAGCCCCGAAACCGAAATATGCACGGCCAGAGTAGCGCCAACAACAATAGCCAGTTTGCTGCCTATCGCAAAACCGTGATCATCCAAATTAAGTGGCATGGACGACACTGCTAAATAACACGCCAGCATGCTGAAACCGCCGACTGAGATAGCCCGGCCGACTCCGCCCCAGAAGACAGCGTTCAGCAGTCCGCGGTCACGGTACACCATGATTAAGCTGAGCAAAAGGACTTCGACCGCGGAGGCTAGGGAGACGGAGATAGCCAGGCCAGCCGCGCCGTACGCCGACCGCCGGCCGAGCGTAACCGCCAAAAGCGCATTAAGGGCGATCGTAAAAATAGAGACGAGCAGGGGCGTGCGGGTGTCTTTTTGGGCGTAAAACCAACGGGAGATGATGGTGTACAGCGTTCTGAAAAAGATGGCGAGCACCAAAAAGCCGAAGATCAAGGCGATTTCTTTAGAGCCCTTGGCAAAGATAAGCCGGGCTAAATAGCCTCGACATAGGTACGAGATAATCACCACCGGAATACTAACCCAAATCATAAACCGGAGCACCCGCAAAAAATCGCGCCTGAACAGATCCGGCCGGCCCTGACTGAGCCGTGCCGTCAACCGTGGGAAGGCCGCGGTGGCGATGGCCGTACCAATCAACATCACCGGCGCGGTTTGCAGCACATACGCACTGTTGTAATAGCTGATCACCCCAGTGTCCAGGCGGCCGGCGACGTTCGTCTCTACGATAGTTTGTACCTGATCCATGCCTTGGTCGAGCGAGCGTGGCGGGAGCTGCCGAAGTACCGTTTTAAAGTCCGGGCTGTGCCACATAATTTTCGGCCGCCAGCTGAACCCCAAGCCAATTAAGCCCGACACGATGAGCGCCAACTGCAGCGCCGCTCCCACAAAAGCGCCGATTCCCAATCCCTTAATGCCCAGACCTCCCGGCCCGCCGCCATGGCCCGGTGCCACGCTAAAAACTAGAATGCTCAAAATAATGCACAGATTATAAAACAGCGGCGCCAGCGCGTAAAAGAAAAAACGCCCCAGCGTCTGTTGCACCGCGGCCAAAATACCGGACAGCGTAAACAAGAGCGGATTGAGCGCCAGGCAACGCATAATGAACACTGCGTTGTCGAGTTGTTGACCCCCCATCTTGGGGCCGACGATGTGGTGAATGAGCGGCTCGGCAAAAACGAATATCACCGCGCCAACGCCAATCATCAAAATAGTTAACATGTTAAGTAGGCTCGACGAAAGCTCCCATATGCCCTTGCGGTCGTGCTTCGCCAGGCGGTCGGACAGGACTGGGATAAATGCCACACCCAGCACGCCGGCGGCGATAGTGTAGAAAAAGAAGTCCGGAATAGTAAAGGCGGCGAAGTAGGCATCGGTGCTGCCGGGTCCAGTCGGCGGGAAGTTGGCATTCACCAGCCTGGTACGCAAAAAGCCGAGTACCTGGCCCACAAGCGCTGTCGCGATTAGCAGCACGGCCGCATTGACTAGTGGTATACGTTTTTTGGATTGGGGCGTCGGTTCGCTTACGTGCATCTAGTTTTAGGTTTATCTGCCTGGTCTTAAGTATACCCTCAAAAGTTTCCAAACCCCAGAGCATTAGCCCGGCGGCCATAACGGAGTAATAGATCCATTCGTGGCGGGCGAAGGGATAGATCCTGAGCCGGAGGCGAAGCTAAGACAGGGGAAACCTTTCTTGGGTTCCCTTTCTTAATTAGTACAATGCGGCCGTTTTGGGCATGTGCGCGCCGTCCAGCAGCTTTTTGACTTCCTCGGCGTCCAGCGTTTCCTTCTCCAGCAGCCTGTCCTTGAGCTTCTCCAGCTTGTCGAGATTGGCCCGGATCACCAGGCGGGCGCGCTCGGCCGCCTCGCGAATGAGCGATTCAACCTCATCATCGATCAACTTGGCCGTGTCGTCGGAGTACTGCCGCTCGTGCACCATGCGCTCCAGCATCATGCCTTCCTCGATATGGAAGACCTGATTGCGCAGCTTGCCGCTGCCCATGCCCTGGTTGACGATCATGTCGCGCGCCATTTCGGCCGCCTTGGGTAGGTCGGAGCCAGCGCCAGTGGTGACATGATCGGCGCCGTAAATGATCTCTTCGGCGATGCGGCCGCCCAGCACACGACCAAGCACGTCCTTGAATTCGACGACGCTGTGGTAACTTTTGTCCTCCGGCGGAATTGCCCAGGTGACACCGCCAGTGCCGCCACGCGGAATGATAGTGACTTTATGAATCGGATCGCTGTCCGGCAGCACGTGCCCGACAAGCGCGTGCCCGGCTTCGTGATAAGCCGAAAGCTCCTTTTCTTTATCGCTCATCACTTTGCTCTTGCGCTCGGGGCCTATGGCGACCTTTTCAAAGGCAGAGGTTAGATCGTCGTTACTTATCTCTTTGCTGTTGTGGCGGGCGGCGATAATCGCTGCTTCGTTGGCGATGTTAGCCAGGTCTGCTCCCGATGAACCTGCCGATTTGGCGGCCAGTGAATCGAGGTCCACATTGGCAGCTACCGGTTTTTTGGCAAAGTGCACTTTCAGAATCGCCGCGCGGTCTTTGCGGTCCGGCAAGTCGATGTTCACCCGGCGGTCGAAACGACCGGGGCGGAGCAGGGCAGGGTCGAGCACATCGGCGCGGTTAGTCGCGGCCAGCACGATGACGTTTTGACCTTGCTCGAAGCCGTCCATTTCTACCAAAATCTGGTTCAGAGTTTGTTCGCGTTCATCGTGGCCGCCGCCCATGCCGCTGCCGCGCCGCCGTCCTACGGCGTCGATCTCATCCACAAAAATAATGCATGGCGCGTTCTTTTTAGCCTTAGCAAACAAATCACGAACACGACTGGCACCAACACCCACGAACATCTCCACAAACTCAGATCCGGAGATGCTAAAGAACGGTACGTTCGCCTCGCCGGCCACCGCCCGTGCCAGCATGGTTTTACCGGTGCCGGGAGGGCCCACCAACAACACGCCCTTCGGAATCCGTGCACCCAAGTTGGCAAACTTCTTGGGGTAGCGCAAAAATTCCACAACTTCCTGCAGATCTTGTTTGGCCTCGTCGCTGCCGGCGATGTCGGTAAAGGTCACTTTGTCCTTTTCGTTGCCGTACAGCCGTGCCCTGCTCTTCCCAAAGCTCAGTGCCTGATTCCCCTGCCCTTGGGCGCTCCGCAACATAATGAACAGCACGGCGCTGATGATAATAACCGGCAACAGACCGATGGCGATATTGCCGAGGGTCGAGCCTGTCGAACTCTCCGGCTTGTACGAAACCACGGCCTTGGAGGTGTCGAATCCTTCATCCTTCAGGCTCGTGTTGGGATCTTTGTACGTCTTGAGCGTGGGTGTCTCCTTGCCTTTTTGGGTGATGACGATTTCGTTGCCGCCCACTTCCAGTTTGCTGTAGCGGCCTTTGTTGTTGTCGGCTACAGCCTGCGTAAGAGGGACGCTTTTGACGCCGCCGGACTGACCATAGGCTGCGAAGATGATCAAACCAAAAAGTATTAATAGCGCAACGAAACCAAGGTTTCTAAAGTTACGCCGGCCGCTGCCCGGACGATTAGAATTGGGGCGAAATGATTTTTTTCCATTGTCCATATCCACCGATTATACATGATTAACTTCAGATGAGGAGTAAGGACCTAGTCTACTCTGAATTAATGCAAGTATAATCAGTGTAATGGGAGTGGCTTTACGCCAGCTTGGGATTGAGGCACTTCAGAACGCGCACGCGGCTTTTATTGGACTTGCCAGGGACGGCTCTGCGCGCGCAGACGTTGGCTTGAACCAATTCGGAGAGATGGCTATGCTTATAGATCTGGCGTCCGAAGAGGTGGCCATCAAACATCTGCGGGATTTCGCGTTGGCGCGAAAACAGGGCATTCGTGTCGTCTCGGAAGAACACGGCGAATTTGTTATCGGCGAGCATCCGCGAATGACGGCCTTTGCGGCATTGCTGATCATAGCTTGCGGAGGCAGCCCGGCGAGTGAACGCTCAGCCGAAATACGACCACCCGGAATAGTCTAACGGCGATCGGAAAGCTTGATGCGATCTTTGGTAAATTCCACTACGCGGGCGGCATTGATGTCGGCCCTCTTGCCTGGCCGGGCCGTTTTGGCGGCCACCACCAGCCGCTCAATCATGGGACGATCGAACTGCAGGATGCCGTTGCGGCGCAGCCAGGCGGCCATCATTTCGGCGGCCACGGCGTAGGGCAGCTGCACGTACCAGGCGCGGCTCAGCTCCTCTCTGGCGGGCTGCTGGTCCAAATCTTTCTCTAGCAGTTCGTCGATTTCGTCGTTAACTTTGCCCGCCTGCTTAAGGTGTTGCAAAAGCGATTCCCGCCCCTCTTTGGTAAAACGCGACAGAATGTTGTGGCGGATGTAGTTGCGCAGGTAGCGCTCGTCGCTGTTGGTGCTGTCTTCTGCCCACACAAGATCGCGCTCCTCAGCGTAGGCCAACATGTCTTTTTTGGTCCAATCCAGCAGTGGCCGCAGTACGTCGCCGTGGCTTTTGAGCGAAGATAGGCCGCGCCGCCCAGTGCCGCGCAGCAGATTCATGATGGCCGTCTCCAGCATGTCATCCTGGTGATGCGCCGTTACGATGGCCCGCGCGCCCTGCGCTTCCCGCACACTGCGGAGAAACGCGTACCGCGCCTCGCGCGCCAGCGCCTCACCTGCTTTCGGCCCCAAGTGGCCCGCGGCGTAGACAAACGGCAGTCCGTACGATCTAGCGATGCGCTGCACCAGCTTACGGTCCTCGGCCGATTCCGGCCGGATGCCATGGTCGAAATGCGCCACCACCAGCTCCAGCCGTTTTTGCTGCCGCAGTAAATCCAGCAGCACCATCGAATCCACGCCGCCCGACACCGCCAGCACATACTTGCCTGGAGTAATACGCACTTTCATCTCATTTAATTGTAACTTACGAGGTTGGCATGCATAAAGGGTGCTGCCGCCGCATCTGGGTACCCACAGTCCGGCAAGGCCCTAGCCAACAGATACAAAATCTGCTATATTAAGCCCGTTCAACTCCTTCCTCTACGGACTGGGAAGAGCAGCCCGAACTCGAATTTATTTCGAGTCCGGCGCGATGAGAAACCTGCAGAGCGGGTGTCTCATAATCGTGGCAGGGTAGCTCAGCTGGTTAGAGCACGGGACTCATAAGCCCGGGGTCGCGAGTTCAAGTCTCGCCCCTGCTACCAAAATAAATACACCTCCCGCGAGGTGTATTTTGTATACTGGATTTCTATGAGCTTAGAGTACTACGCGCCGCACCAAGATCCGGAGGGCAAGACCACCGAAGGAGATGACACCGCCGCCAGCACAACTACGCTGGAGGGTTTAGTTATCGCTGTTCAGCGTAAGCTGGTGGAAACATTCGATGCTCGTGTTGGTTTTTTCCGCCCCACTACTCTACCGGGCAGATTCATATTGTCGGCTATTCGGGCCCAAGGCGGAGTGGGGATAGCTCATCGCTGGCCGATACGAGGAGCCAGTGCGATCGCTTCGGGCTACCAGTCGGCGCTGAATCAGATCTCGACATATAGGATCTTCGGCGTGCCGGAGGGCCTCAGTAGCTCGGTCTCTGTCCAAGTACAAGAGACTCACCCTCCGCCCACCGAATCTCTTGGGAGGCGTTTATTGGGCGGCGGAGGGCCGTCACGGCCTACCTCGTCTGAGGACATTCACCTAGGGATCGGCTGGATGATGCAACAACTAGATGAAGCTGCACAACTGGACGAAGCCGTCCTGGCCGAGGAGCAACTCGGTCTCGATATTCCGCTGTCCGAGGCTGGAGCTGCGCGCCTGCTCGGACACATTATCGCCGCACAGCTGCCGCACTCCGACAGATAGAATTGCCGACACAAAGACAAGGCCCGGAGATCCGGGCCCTGTCTTTACGACTTTTGGCCGGCGTTACAATCCGGCCAGGATACTGTCTATCGCCAGTATCTTCTCGTTTTTGGTTTTGAGGAACTCAAAATTGAGTCCGCTCTTGGTTTTAACCGTCATGGCTACTCACCTTTTGTTTGTTTTTGTGAATGTTTGTTTGTGATATAGCTTCGCCCCATGAAGCCTCTATTTAATCGCTTGACTTCTTGGGCTCTGCATATAATCTCGCTGACCGCTTGATTATCACACCACCTATTATGCATAAGTTCTTATGTTTTGTCAAGGTTTCGGTGCTTCTTCACTCTTACTAAGTGTAGCAACCCAGGCTAAGCATGCAAGCAGAAACTTTTCCGAACGACCCGGGTTATCCACAGCGCTCAATATAAAACCTCCGGGACGCGGCGGCATGCTACAGTGATTATATGAAGAAATTGCTTTCTATATTGGGGGTCTCCGCCATGGTCACCGTACTGTTTCTGGGCTTTGCGCACTTTTTCCCGCTTCGGAGCATAGGCAACGGGCCCCAAGATTGCTGCGACCAGTTTGTCTACACTAATCGGCACGGATTTATCTTGGTCTTAAGAGAGGACAAGTCCGGAGGCTTTGCCGGCCTGCCGCCCGCGAATCAGTACCATGTGGGCAACTACATCAAACTCAGCGCAGCCGCTTTTGCCGGCGCCACACTCGTCCAGCTGGCTAGGCTCCATAAAAGGGCTGACGCGCCTCGACGGTAACCCTCTGTTGCAAGAGTGCATATCTTACGCCCGCACGCCCCGGCATTTCGCCGATCCGCAATTGCAAGCGGAGCCTGGGACCTCTAGATCCATATAGTCGGAGGTGACTTCTTCTCCGGGAGCGATGTCTCTTAAGGCGACATCGCTTCTGCCCACGACATGGGTGTTGGGATCGCAGGAGTGGTTCATAAACCTTTCCGGCGGCTGCATCCAGAGCATGTGGTCACCATCCGGATATGTGTAGTGCTTGTACTCGTCTTCAGACAGCCTTTTGGCTTGCTGCCTCGTCAGCACTTTAGGTTTCCAAGAGATCACGGTCTCGCCCTTCTTAATAAAGTCTGCGGCAAAGAGCCCCTTACCACTAAGTGGTGAACTCTGAATGCGAACCTTCTGCGTGTCTTTTGAGCGCATGGGCACATCATAACAGACACCGACCAGCGTTGAAATCCGGCTCGTCCGCAGAGCTAGCGTACCTGGCAGTCGGCGCTAGAACAAACTATACATTTTGGTTATTCGTATATTGATTGGCGAATTGTTACCATTACTGTGATGACAGGCGAGCGAAAACCATTGGAGACAACTGGGATCTATGCTAACCCTATCGAGCCTAATCTACCAACAGGACATCAAACAGTTGCACCGACAGCAAGGGCCGAGCTAGAAATAATGAAGAACGAAAACGCACAGAGCGTAGCCGGCCGAAACCCAGAAATTAGAAACGTAGCACTCTTATTATTGGCAATGTTCGGTATAAATTTATTGAGCCAATTTAGTTTATTGTTAATCAATAATTCAATGGGAGGCAACCACAGCGGGGTAATCCATGAGTTTGTCAAAAGTAACGGCTTGATAGGCATTGCTTTTCTGCTCATTCAGCTAGCTGCGATCTTTGTATTGCTATTTACTCACAATGTTTCAATTGCCAAAATTATAATTATAGCCGCGGCAATCAGTGTGGCAGTAAATATTCTGCAAGGATTACACAGTTTTTCTATTGGGCCAGGTTTATTTTTTGAAGTTACCGGCTTGGTTGTCAACTTTTTTATATTTCGGAAAATTTTTAAAGCGTACCGAAGTCTCTGATTAAAATTAATAACTTTTCAAAAAATGACTTTTTTACATAGGTCAAAATACTTATGGTTGCGGGACCAGGACAGCACACGTTAATCTATGCGCCGCGGCTAACGCCTCGGGCATTAGGCTAACGACCGAGTTTTTTGCTCGAATCTAGAACTCAAAACCAAGAAAAAAGCCCGACAAAGTCGGACTCTTTCTTGGTTGCCCAAGTGAAATCGAGTTGGAACCTTATCTTAGCAGAATTGAGTCGATGGACAGTTATCTCAAGTGCCGCCAACCTGTCGACCCGCTCTGCCCGACAGTAGTGGGACTCCTAGTAAAACTTCAAACTCTCTACGATTGTATTGGCTTCAGCCGTAACGCTCTGCTTGTCGTTTATTGTAGGGAAGCTGAGCTCATATATAACGCCATCACGTTCGAGAATGACTCCGTAGTTCTGACCGAACCCACCGATCGTTATTTCGTACGCCTTCTGACCGTTAAGGTTAATAACCCCGGTCTCTTGCTTCACCCTTTGAGCATTCTGGGTGTCGTTTAAATAATCCTCTAGGCCTGAGTAGCTTCTATCGCCAGCCGATGATCCGCCTTTTGCTTCCTCGTCGTTCATACTAGCCCATTTACTGATTACAAGGCTGCTTCTAGAAGGTCCCTCCGTGGCACGCCCCGACGCGACGAAGTCTTTATACGCCCGATCCTGATCAGGAGATACAAAAGCAGCGAATGCGCCCTTCAACCAGTAGCCTCGATTCTCTTCCATATTTTGCTGGATCCAGTCCTCTGGATACACAAAGCTTAACCGATCATTTTTATATTCCTTGTAGCCATCAGGGATACTGCTCGTATCCTCAGACTGCATAGTCTGGGACACCCTGGAGCCATTGCTTCCAGAATGGTTTACGTCTTTATTTTGGGCATTCCATATATACCACCCACCAAAGCCTAGCAAGCCTATGGCCGCGAGAATTATTAGTAGTTCGATTATTCCAAAGCCTCGTGAGTTGTTGCATAATCTAATCGTCATGCCTTAAGCATAATTGGTGCCAACACTCTTAGCAAGCAATACTGGAACCTGATTTACAGATGAGCAAAGAAAAAGAGACTGACACGA
>Ga0070690_100001023_pt1 | contig 14301 bp, 19 predicted proteins | sample KBSS33HmetaG_FD_64671 | JGI IMG/M metagenome (GOLD analysis project Ga0070690, IMG submission 64671) | Switchgrass rhizosphere microbial communities from Kellogg Biological Station, Michigan, USA - KBS S3-3H metaG | ecosystem: Host-associated > Plants > Roots > Rhizosphere ... | reverse complement strand
CCGAAGATGACGACGTGCTCTTTTGGATTTGCGCGCACAAACCGGCCCACCACCTCACGCGCCTGTTCATAAGCGGCGGTGCTGAGCCGGCTCTTAAGCCCGTTGCCCCGATGCACAGATGAATACCAGGGCACAAAGCTATTGACAATTTCCATGACCGGTACTAACGGAGGCGTACTGGCTGCGTTGTCAAAGTTAATATATGGCCGCGAACCGTTCCTGGTGGGAATCCTAGTGGCGGCCCCGACGATTGTGCCCTGCATGGTATTCACGGCCGAAGCATAAGTCCGGAAAGGGCGCTTTGGCTGTGACGGCCCTCACAGTTGATTAGTCCGGTTCCGATTATAGTTACACACATGAAACAACGAACTATCTATGGGATTATGACTGCAGGCGGTGTGGTCGGCACGATTGCGGCCTTTCTGCAGACGCTCGAAAAACTGACCTTGCTTAAGAATAAAAACGCGCTATTAACGTGCGACCTCAACAGTGTTTTCAGCTGTAGCAACGTGCTGAACGCCTGGCAAAGTTCGGTGTTCGGCTTTCCGAATTCGATCATGTGCACCATGTTGTTTGTCATCTTCGGCAGCGTGGCGTTGGTGGGCGCGACAGGTGGCAAGGTTGCGCGCGGCTTGCGGCTGGGCGTGCAGGCGCTGTCGCTGGGTACGCTTGGCTTTGCGCTGTGGTTTTTGTGGCAGAGCACTTTTCGTATCGGCGCGCTGTGCATCTTTTGCCTGTTCTGCTTTACGGGGCTGCTGATGGTCAACTGGGGCTGGCTGCGGCTGAACGCCGGTGATCTGCCCATCGGCGCGCACGGCCGTGCGCTGCTCGAGAAGGGCATCGCCAAAGGCGCCGACACCTTCGGCTGGATCATCCTGGCGCTCATCATCGCCCTCATCATGATCCTGCGCTTTGCGTACTAAACTCTCTGTGCCACCTTGAGCTGCTCTAAATAGCATAACAGCGGGACGTCCGATCAAAGTGATTAAGGGAACATTAAATATGGCATTCTCGGTTGTAGTACCAGCCAAGGCGTGGTTATATAGTCAAACCATAAGAAGGAGGGTATGTGAAGGTTTTAATCAAGTCAGTGGTTCTTACCACTCTAGCTTCGTCCTTGGTGGTGGCTGCAGCGCCGCTTCTCGGGGATGTCGGCGCCAGCGATAGCCTCCAAGCCAAGAAGTTCCAGAGACATTCGCAGCTCGTGGCCGACAACGATACTTACATGACTATAGATAAAGTTACCAGAAGGGCCGGGGTTAACCCTAGTAGGCTTGTCGAAAAGAGTATCGTGGGAGAGGACGCTGACTTTCTGAAGCAACTGACCGGCTTTTCCAACGATGTTCTAGACGCCTCCAAAACCAAAGAAGGCATTGATGGCGCTAAACTGGATAAATATCCGCTTGTGAAGGATTATTTTAACCAGGCCACGAACCTGGCCGGCACGGGCTATAGCCTTTCTCTGCACCCCAGCGGCCAGAACAATCCCTTTAGAAGTTTTGCCCTAATAGGTAGCTCTGTTACAGAGGCATTGGGAATGGCCGACTGTGGTGTCTTTTGGGCGCCCAAGCCTTCCGTTGCAAAGAGTTGGATAACATATAAGGTTGGCAGTGTCGATAGCACATTGAAAAGTTGGGGTTATCACTCTACTCCTAGCCTCGTGGGCGGCGGCTGGACGAGGACGCAGACCTGGCATTGGTGGAACTGCGGCTACGGGACATTTCGCGACCATGCCTTGAAGATGGACAACACCACGCTTAAGGAGCAGAATTATGATGGCTGGAGCCCTCGAGGCGAGCCAAATCCGGAGCTGTATGCCAGTGGCCCTTGGCCATACACAGTTTGGCCGGCGTATGTATACTGGTGGCACAGCACGCATTAGGGGAGTATTATGGCAAAATCTACGTGGGTCAAAGGTGGCGCCGCAGCTCTGGCAATAGTTATAACCTTCGGGGGGATCTTTATAGCGATCGATTATCCGGCGTCCATGAATTGTAGCCGGGCAGTTGAGGCCGCCACTGCAATAAAGATCTGGCGGGACAATCAAACCTCGGCGAAAGATATAGCCGACACCTATGCTCGGACCGGCTCTGCAGTCGCATTAGACACGACCAGCTGCCCGGGCAAGGCCTTTCTACACATCACTTACGACACCGACTCTACTCGTTCGCTTATTAATACGAAGGTTCAGGAAACGCCGCTCCGCCAAATCCCGATAGAGTGGCAGAACATATGATCGTCCTCGTTATGTAGGCACGTGCCCGTCGTGTACCCCGGAAATGCAGGTGAATGTTTGGCAGAAGGGTTGAGTTATAGTATAATTATCTCTGTTATTAACTAACCTGCGTGTGGGGTTAGCCCAACACGCCCCCGAAGTTCGGGGACCAAAGGAGGAAGTGTGAACCAATACGAAGTAGCGGTTCTGTACCATCCGGGTCTGGAAATCGACCTGGAGCAAGGGAGCGGCAAGGTCGAGAAGATCTTCGCCGACAATAAAGGCAAGGTGGTAAACGCCGATAATTGGGGCAAGCGCAAGCTGGCCTACCCCATCAAAAAGAACGAATCGGCCGTGTACGTCATCTACACCCTAGAGATGCCGGCCGAGAACGTGCGCAAGGTGGAAAGTACGCTCAATATTACCGACGAGGTGATCCGTTTTCTGATTACCCGGCCGGACCTGAAGGCTATCGCCAAGGCCGAGGCTATGAAGGCCGAAAAGGCCCGCAAAGCAGCCGAACGCGGCGAAAACAGCGAAGAAAAGACAGAAGAATAGTTAACAAGCAGGCACGAGGGAATCCTTGGCCTATTAATGCAAGGGAAGGGCAGCCCGAGTGACGGATTCATTCCGGTGCCCGGCGTGATGAGAAAAAACCGCCCCGGCTGTCTCATTTCCTAACAAGGAGAGGGTAATGGCACGAAGTGTTAACCAAGTCATTTTAATGGGGAATTTAACGCGCGACCCGGAACTGCGGCAGACGCCGTCCGGCCAGAGCGTCTGTAGCTTTAGCTTGGCGCTCAACCGGGCGTACCAAGATAAGAGCGGCGAATGGCAGGAGGCAACCGACTACATCGATTGCGTTTGTTGGGGGCCGCTGGCTGAACGAGTGAGCCAATATCTTACGAAGGGTCGGCGCGCACTGGTGCAGGGCCGGCTGCAAAGCCGCAGCTGGGAGCAAGAAGGTCAGAAGCGCAGCAAGGTGGAGGTGCTGGCTAATGATGTGACGTTTGTGGACGGCCGCGGTACCGGCGACGGCACGGGCGGCGGGACCTCAAGTCCGGCGACTCCGAGCTCCGGCTCCGGTTCGTCCTCATCCAAAAAGCAAGATGACGTTGTCCAGGATATCGGCGACGAACCGATCAACCTCGACGACATTCCGTTTTAACAAGTGATATTTGCGGCGGTTGCTCGGGCGGCTGTTTCCCTACAGCTGCCTAGCCTTTATCGGCCAAAGCAGGACCTCGTAGGAGTGGGGCAAGAGCAGGCGCGGGGCGTACCGCCGCGCCACAGACTAAATCTAAGGAAGGATAGTATGGCAAAGATTTTTAAACACCGGACGGATGTTGCGTTTTTCGACTACAAGGATGTAAAGACCTTGCAGCGCTACATTAATGTGTACGGGCAGATCGAAACTCGCAAAAAGACCGGCCTGACGGAGAGTCAGCAGCGCCACCTGGCCGTCGCCATTAAGCGCGCCCGCCACATCGGCCTGTTGCCGTTTGTAGCCAATAATTAATAGCTAGCCGGCAGAAGGAGGATGGTGTGGAGCCACTACGCCAGCAACTTATCGCGACCGAACGGAGAATGCATGACCTGATGGATAGGCCGCAAGACGAAGCGGCCGGACGGCTATTGTCCGAGATCCGCTTGCTCGAATCGGACATGCAGACCGGCAAGAACGCCCGTTTTATGGAGGACCGCGTGAAGCGCATTATCCATGCTTTGGAGGGCGAGGCTAGAGCGGATCGCATTATGAATTACGAGCATTTAGATATGTTTAAACATTGGTTCGAGCATTTGCGGGAAACCATTCGAAAATTGGAGTAAGCTATGGCGCTAAGCATTACAGATCTTAAAAAGGGCACGATTTTTGCCTACGAGGGCGTGCCGTACCGCGTGGTCGAGTATGGCCAAAAGGTGATGGGGCGCGGCGGTTCGATCGTGAACGTCCGCATTAAAAGCCTGATCGACGGCAAAGTGCTGGACAAAACCTTCAAGGGAAACGAATCGGTCGACAGTGCTGATGTCAGCAACCAGAGCGTGCAGTACCTCTACAACGACGGCAATACGTTCTACTTTATGAACGGCGATACTTTCGAGCAGTTCGAAGTACCGGCCGATCTGGTGGGCGACGGCGCTGGCTACATGAAGGAAGGTGATGTTCTGCAGCTGCAATTTTTCAACGAGCGCCCGATCAATGTGGAACTCCCCAAAAACGTGCCGCTCGAAGTAACCTATGCCGAAAGTGTGGTCAAGGGCGATACGGCCAACGCCGTTACCAAGGACGCGACGCTCGAAACCGGCATCACCGTCCGCGTTCCGGCGTTTGTCAAAACCGGCGACATTATCTCGGTCGACACCGCCACCGGCGCGTACCGCGAGCGAGTGAAGGGCTAAGTTATACTTAAACGGTGATATCCAGCACAAGCCGATCTGTATTAGCACGTAGTTTGCCCGGCAAGCCGACTCCGAAACGTCGTGGCCCAAGGCTGCGCACCATCTTGAAGGGCTTGGCCGTGGCGGCTGGGCTGACGGTGGTGTTCCAGTTGTTCTATCCGGCCGCTAGAATGCTGCCGTCAGTAGAGGTGGGCAACTACAACGCTGGCGGCCAAACCGTAGCCGAGGCCCAGGCCGGGCTGGAAAAGCAATACCGCGGTGCGCGAATAACCATGCAGGCCGGCGACAAAAAAATTGCCGCCACGTTGGACGAAATAGGTGTGGACGTCGACACTGCGGCGTCGGCCCAGGCCGCCCGGCGTTATCCATGGTACGAGCGGCTGGTGCCGTTCTCCTCGCTCTATATTATGATCGGCCGTGATGTGTCCACGCGGGCCCGCTACGATGCCGACCGCTTGCAGTACTTTGCCGATCAGGCTAGCGCTACGGCCTACGCCGCGCCGGTTAACGCCAGTGTGGCTTTTAAAGATGGTGAGGTCGTACTGCTTCCGGCCAAACCGGGTGATGTGTACGCTGCGAGCAGCATCGGGGGAGTCATAAAATCGGCTAAGCTATTGCCGGACACTAGGCTCAAGCTGACTCCCACGCATCAGCCCGCAAAGCGCCAGGACAAGGATGTCGAGGGCGTACTTGCCAAAGCCCGACAGGCCGCCGACATGTCGCTGACCGTCAGTGTGGACGGCGACAAAACCAAGGTCGACAAGGCGGCCATCGGCGGCTGGCTGGATTTTGCCGAGGATTCAGCCGGACGGCTCAATCTGGCGCTCAAGCCCGACGCCGTTAAGACGTATCTCCAGGGTATCCAATCCAAAATTTACAAAGCGCCGGGCACGACGGTGGTGCAGATCACCAACAACAAAGAATCCAGCCGGACCACCGGCGCCACCGGCCGGGGGCTGGACATCGACCGTTCGATAGGGCTACTAACAGCCGCCGTGCTGAAGGCCGAAAAAACCACCGTGGACCTGCCTGTTTCGCAGACTGCGCCGTCCACTTCTTATAAGCGGAGTTACACGCACGACAGCGACGGCCTGACGGCGCTGCTCGGCTACCTCGTGCAGAACAAGGGCGATTATGGCATTTCGGTCCGGGAAATCGGCGGCCTCAGCGCCAGCGCCAGCGGAAGCAAGCAGTATACTTCCGCCAGTACCTACAAGCTTTTTGTTGCTTACGGCGTGTTCCAGTGGATTAACAGCGGGCAGATGCATTGGTCCGATCCGATGGTGAACGGCTACAACGCCGAGGGCTGCTTTGACGCCATGATCGTGAAGTCCGACAACTCCTGCGCCGTGGCGCTCGGCCAGACTGTTGGCTGGCAAAACATCAACGACATGATGACCGATCTCGGCCTGACAAACACGCAAGTAGTCTCCGGCGATCAGCGTACCACGGCCAACGATCTGGCGCTGTTTTTGTACAAATTGCAAAGCGGCACGCTCCTGAGCAGCGGCGACCGCACCCGCCTGCTGGACGACATGAAACGACAGATTTATCGCCAGGGCATTCCAGCTGGCACTGGCGTGACAGTCGCCAACAAAGTAGGCTTTTTGTACGCCCTGCTGCACGATGCCGGGATTGTGTACGGCCCTAAAAGCACCTACGTCGTCGTGATCATGAGCAACAACAGTTCCTGGAGTCAACTTGCCGACGCCGCCAAACAGATTCATAATTTTCTAGACTGATATGAAGCAGCGACTCGACCAAGCACTCGTAGACAAACAGTTAACCCTGACGCGCTCGCAGGCCGAGAGCTGGATTCGCCTGGGCAAAGTGTTTGTGGACGGCCGGGCGGTGACCAAGCCGGGCTATTTTGTGAGCGCCGATCAGAGCGTGGAGCTGAAGGCCGAGGAGCGGTATGTTAGCCGCGCAGGGCTCAAACTCGCCTCGGTCGCCCACACGTTCGGTCTCGATTTTGCGGGCAGGGTAGTGCTGGACGTCGGCAGCTCCACCGGCGGCTTCACCGATTACGCCTTGCAGCACGGCGCGCGCAAAGTCATCGCCGTGGAGGCGGGCACCGACCAGCTGCACCCGAGCCTGCGCGCCAATCCCCGGATCGAACTGCACGAGCAAACCGACATCCGCGACCTCCACGAACTCTCTAGCCCGGCGGATGTGGTGGTTATCGACGTTTCGTTCGTCTCCCTACGGGACATTCTGCCCAGTGTCTCTAAGCTCGTGAGCAAAAAGACGACCCTTATCGCCATGGTCAAGCCGCAATTCGAGGCCGCCGCGTCTAATCTCAAACACAAAGGCGTTATCAAAAACGACCGTCTGCGCCGCGATATTCTGAAAGATTTTGAGTTGTGGGCGCGCCAGCAGTTCATCATCCAGCAAAAAGCCGACTCGCAAATCGCCGGCGCCAAAGGCAATCTGGAGCGCTTTTACATGCTCCGGAAGGTTTAACTATGGTCCACGAGGGCGCGCGTAACGATTTGCGGGGCATGGAGCCGTTAATCGATCAGTTGCCTCCTCGTTTTACGGAGTGGCAGCTTAGCCCTGAGCCGGGAGGGCAGGACACGGTGATTGGCTGGACTTTCCTCAGGCACATCAGCGGCGATAACAAAGAAGCGCGGCTGCTCGTAACGCGGTGGCTAGGGCCGGAGTGCGCGTTCGGCGAGGTGCGCTACTCTGCGCGCGATCTGGAGCGGGGCCCTCTGGTTTTGTGGCGCGCTGGCGCCGAAGATGTGGTGCTGTACGATCCCGTCGCCGGTGGATGCCTGACTTTCGACCCTGAGCCCATCGGGCGACTGGCCCTGGTCTTGCCGCAGGCTATTCCGTGCAAGCCCGAAATCTGGGAGCCCCGAGCCTCACCGCCAGGGCCAGGCGTTTGGGAGCATATGACCGAACGCACCACATGGCTTTGGTACCACGACGGGCCTTGATATTGTCTGTCTGGAATCCCCGCCGACTTATATGTTACAGTAATCTGGTCTATGAAAACTCCTAGCGTGAGCGTCGATATTATTGTGTTGCGCGGGGGCAGGATTTTGCTCGGTCTTCTTAGCGAGCGCTGGCTGTACAACGGTCGTCAAGCTTACGGCGTACCGGGGCGGGACATCGCCTTCGGTGAAACAATCGGCGAGACGGTTGTCCGGAACATTCGCGAAGAATTTGGCTGCAGGGTGACGCGACACAAGGTTATCTCGGTTAACGCTAACTATGCGCTCGGCAACCATTTTATCGGTATTGGCGTAGTGGCCGAGATGGACGGCGAGCCTCAGCTGTTGCTCACCGACGACTGGGAGAAGTGGGAGTGGTTCAACGCCGCTCAACTACCGTCCAATTTGTTCCCCGCGGCTAAGAATGTGATTGAATCGTACCTCCAGCACCGGGTTACCGTTGCGGAGTAGTAAACACCTCTTGAGAGCATAAGCGTAAGAGTGTTAAGCTCTAGGTATGTACTTCCAAAGCCGGGTTGAGGCTGGACAAAAACTCGCCGACCTGATTGCACCCAAATACCAAGGTCAGCCGTGCGCTGTGGTAGGTTTGAGCGACGGCGGGGTGATGGTGGGTGCGCAGATTGCGCTGCGGCTGGGCTGCGTGCTGACCATGCTGCTGTCCGACACCATCGAACTGCCGCGCGAAAACACGGCCATCGCCGGCATCAGTCAAGACGGCTCAGTCAGTTACAACTCAATGTTTTCGCCCGGCCAGATCGAGGATTTTTTGAGCGAGTATCACGGTGTGATCGAGCAAGAAAAACTGGAAAAACTGCACGAAATGCACCAGCTCATCGGCCGCGGCGGCCTGATCCGCAAGGACTTAATGCGCGAGCACAATGTTATTTTGGTTTCGGATGGCCTGAGTAACGGCTTCTCGCTCGATATTGCCGCCGAATTTCTCAAGCCAATCCATATGGCCAAGCTGATTGTAGCAACGCCCCTGGCCAGTGTGCCGGCCGTAGACCGCATGCATGTGCTGGCCGACGACATCTTTTGCCTGAGCGTGGTTGAGGAGTATATCAGCACTGACCACTACTACGACACGCAAGACGTTCCGCCGCACGAACTAGTTGTCAGAACCATCGAACAAGTCGTCGCCCATTGGCAATAGAAGGGGCGGCTTTCCTGGATAATCTACGCTATTGCATACCCCACACGCACGCTACCGTGTTTGTTCTTGACCTTAGTGACAGTTAACTTTCCAATGTCTGCCAAACTACGTACATGCGTACCGCCACAAGGACAACCAAAGTCGTCAAACTGGACAATTCGAGTGGGCTTGTTTGTCGGCAGATTAGTTGGAACGTGGCGGCAAAGCTGCTCTAACTCGGCACGCTCGACAAATCGACAGGTAACGGGCAAATCTTGTTTAAGAAGCTCGTTGGCCTTTTCTTCGATCTGCACTCGTAGCTCTTCCTGCTTATCGGGGTCTAGCTCGCCCTGATATTCAACGTAAGGACCGTCGGGGAAGTGGTAGCCTTTGCCTGGTATCCAATTCAGGCCAAGCTTAGTGACCGCCATGTCTACGAGGTGCCCGCCAGAGTGCAAACGTGCATTGAGTTTGCGCCGGTCGCCGTCCACCACAATGTGAACATCCTCTCCCTGCATGAATGGTTGACCTTCAAAGTGACCAATGTGTAACACCTCACCATCCACAAAACGGACCTCTTCAACAATAAACTTAGTATCTCGGCTTTGGACTATGCCTTTATCATAGGGCTGGCCGCCGCCTTGTGGGTACAGAATGGTTTGGTCGAGATAGACGACATCGCGGCCGTCTTGCTTATCTATGCGTTCAATATGCGCATCGGCTTCTAGATCAGGCATCTGTTCTAGATATAGTAATTTTGTGCTCATAAGGGTACACGATACTCTTATACCAAGGAACTGTCAAGTAGCGTGACAACCAGAGCAATTTTATTAGTACTTGACAGATTAGGATAGATTGTCTATATTGTTGACAACATGAACGAATACACGAATCTTTTAGAGCAATTTGGGCTTTCAGATAAAGAGAGCGCTTTGTATTTAGCCCTGCTTGAACTCGGCCAAGCTGACGTTGCCGCCATTGCCGCCAAGGCCAATGTAAAGCGGCCGACAGCCTATGTTTTGCTTGATGCATTACGAGATAAAGGTTTCGTAAGCCTGCAAGACGGTACAAGCCGCCAATACCAGGCGGAAGACCCACGCAAACTACTGGCTTACGAAAAGACCAAAGTATCTCAATTAGAAAAAGCATTACCGGGTATGCTTGGTCTTGCAAGTCAGAGCGAGCTAAAGCCCGGTACGCGGTTTTTCTCTGGAAAGGAAGGCATTAAGGCCGTCTACGAAGAGACTTTGCTGCAGCCAGCCGGATCGGAGATACTGGCCATTGGTAATGCAGAGGCTGTTGAGCGTGGCATAGAGGGCTTTCAGGATTGGTATATCAAGCGTCGGGCTGAGAGCGGTATACGTCTGAGGGGCCTGATCCCAGCGACACCAGAGGGATTAAAGGTTGCCGCTCGCAATGCCCAGGAGCTTCGGGAAACCCGCTTGCTTGAGCCTGATGACTTTACAGAACCAGTTGAGGTTAATATTTACGGCGACAAAGTCTCGGCTGTATCTTTCGTAGAGAATGAGCTAATAGGCGTGATTATCGAGAGCAAGGTGCTGGCTAATGTGCATCGGCAGTTGTTTGAGTTGTTGTGGCGCGGGGCCAAAAAGCAAGGCTAGCCCACAGGCTTTATTCCAAAAAGCGGCGCAGGCGGTCGGTATCTTTGAGGGTGATGATGGAATGTTTGCTTTCCAGTAGGCCCTGGCGCTCCAGGGTAGAGAGTTCGCGGCCGGTGGTTTCGCGCGTGGCGCTGATGGAGCTGGCGATGTCCTGGTGCCGTAGCGGCACGCGCAGCACGGTGCCCTCGGGCGTTTCGTAGCCAAAGCGCCGGGCGGTGGTCAGTAAAAAGGAGACCAGTCGTTCGCGGACGGTGCGATACTCCAGATTCAAAATACGTTCGGAGTGCAGCTTGTACATATCAACCAGCATGTCCAGCAGGGGCAGAGCCGCTGACGGATTGGTGCGCACGAAGTTAATAAATTCGTTGCGGCTGATCTGTAATACCTCGGTCCGCGCCAACGCCGAGTAGATGATGTTGCGATCTTCGCCGGTAATCGCCCAGGTCAGCCCCAGCACCTCGCCCGCCTTGCGGATGATTAGCAGATTTTCCTCGCCGTACTTCGTAATATCGTAGGCCTTTACGAGCCCCGTCAAGATATAAAAAACGCCCTGCGGTGGCCCACCGGGGCGGATTACAAACTCTCCCTTTTCGTACACTTGCCGTGTTCCCTGATGGAACAGATTGACGAGTGCAGCAGATTGGCTGTTGTCCGTCAGCATACATCTTAATTATCGCATAAGAAACGAGAAGTGACAAATATTACACTAGGCGACCAATCACACAGGCGAGTTATGCCGCACGGCCGAATTGAGAGCCTCCCAGGCTTTGGTTAGCAGACGCGTCACGTGCTCCCAGTCCGTCGGCACCGCTTGTTTATCACCCTCGTGGCGGGGTAAAATCATCGCTTCGGCACGGTAGTGAGCATACTCGGCAAGCATGCGAGCCGGCACATTATAGGTAGCCGCCGCGCTTTTCGCCAGGGCTTCCTCAAGTCTCTTGTTGTTCCGGATGGACCGCCTGTGTATATCCCACCACGCCAACTCCAACTCGGCTACCTTCGTGTAGTCGAATGCATTCACTGAATTCCTAGATATAAGACCATAGAATTTGACCAAGTTACCCAGTACTCGGGCGTTGTTTATGCCGCTGTGTCTTTTGATGCGGTAATAGGTCGCCGCCCATGCCGAATAGTAGGCAAGCCGGAGCGTAAGAGGCCAGCCAAAACCCAGATGGGTTTTAATCAGCCTCATAAGTAATAGGAACAGCCTAAAAAATTGATGGTTGTAGTAGGCCCGCCACATATCCGCATCAAGACGGGCCACCTTTTTGTAGTCAAACTCTCTTAAGTTCGTTTTTGGCATAGAGTCGATTATGTCTACTGTGCGGCCCCGGCGCAACCCGATCATAGCTCTCTGTTGGACAAATCACAAGAATTGTGAGTAAAATCTCACACCTGGCGTGACGAACATTGCCGACAGTATCTTAGCGTAATCGCTATGCTAAGAATGCCAGCCCTGCGTGAAGGGACTCGCAGGATTAAGAGGCAAGGAGGTGTGGATGGTGTCAATGAAATATATTGAAGACCAGCTTAAGCGAGTGGGCTGTAACTTCCGTTTCTGGGGTCGCCCGGAAATACGTGAACTCGCCAACATTTTATTGCCAGACGAAATTATTGCCGGCTGCACAAACGGCCGATATGAGGGTGGATTTGCGCTTTTGTGCGTCACGAACTTGCGGTTGCTGTTGGTGGACCGCAAGCCGATGTTTCTGACGCTTGAAGACATACGTTTTGACATGATCGCCGAGATCGACTTTAGCGCACGGTTGCTGGACAGCACAATTCGGGTCATCACGCCCAATAGGACGCTCCTGTTCAACGCGTGGAGCGCTAACCGACTGCGCAAGATTTTGAACTACACGCAACAACGAGTAGTGGAGATTCGCCAGCCGCATCTGACGCAGCAGTTCCAGATGCCGCCAAAGCACCAGGCCAGCGCGCCGTTGGTGGGTGGTCTGGCTGTGCAGGGGAGTACGCAGCAACATCAGCTGACGCTGAACCCGTACACCCGGGTACCAATGCTCATGCGCCGGCACACGACGCCAAAGTTTTACTAGCAATATCTTATTGACTAGTCCGCCATAAAGTGGTAGTGTTTATATATAGACTTAGTCGCCGCCCAAAATAAAAACTATGACTAACGTATTATCCGAACCAGACCCGCACAACACAATGCCTCGCTATGGCGGAGTAACTCCTGAGGTTGAATATCGTCTCGGTCCTGCAGATGTGACGAGAGCGCATCAACTAGGACCCGAGCAATCGACTATTCCCACCCAAACCACTCCGTTAAGTGTAGAATCTGGCACTCGACCCGGCACCGGACAACGTCTAATCGCCACGGTGAACATGGGGCCGAAGACGGTCGGCGTGGTCCGGGTTGCTGCAGAGGGTCAGTGGCCAATGTTTGGACTGGTGGACATTAGGCAAACTGAGCCCGAGTACGATGTTATGACAAACCACATCATGATGCCAAGGTTCTTGGGTTGGATCACCCCGAATGCCGACACAGCCATTGATGCAAGGCAATTCCCGGGTTTAGGCCAGACAATCGGGGCACACGGCGCCAGGATTTCATTAAGGCAGGGCAAGATGTCGGTTGCGAATACTGGCAATCCACCAGCAGTGTTGGCTCTGCCAGATGGTCGTCCTCATCCCGACGGCCCCTTCGATAATATGCCGTGGCGCATACCTCCCCATGAAGTAACGGAGCACATCACTGCTATAGAGGCTGCCGGAGGGGCAAGCCCTGAGTTCTCAGTAGGAGACATCAAGTTCAAACTGGTGGGTCGTGACCCATCCGGCTACCTGGTCGTCGAAAGCACTGATGCGCAAGGCGGGCGCCGTAATATGTTTGTCTATCAGTCCAGGTCAGAAGGTTCGTGGCGAACGTCGCAAGGTCAAGAAAAAGCCACCTATCGGGGGCGAGAGATCGTACGAGTACTCAAAGGAGCTGAGACCCTGAACGAGCAAGACTCGCAATATACGCAAGATACGCAGCTGCACCCTGACTTTATTCGTGGAATCGAGAATATACTGGATACCGAGGCTGATGAGGCGGAGGTTCCGACCACCCATGTTCTGGACGGAGCCTTTACTGAGCAGCAGGTGGATTACTTGCAAAGGGATTTTGCCAATCAAACCCGCACTTTGGCGCTTACGCAGGGGCTCGATGCTCAACTTCATAGACTTCGGGCTGGCCATTTTAGCTCCCAAGATGTCGCTAAGTTGGCGGGTTCTTCGAAACCTGCGCGCATGAGTGCAGCTGTCCGGCAGGAGATAGCAGAGCTGAACAAGGCACTCCAGTCTGCCAACATTATTCCTGATTTCTCGCAGGGCACAGACAGAATCAGCATGGAAACCCACCCTGTTTTAGGGCACTACGCCAAAGAAGTCTATACGAAGGTAACTGACGGCCGTGTCGTAGAGTGGCATATGAGCCGCGACCTACAAGGACATGTATGGATCGAGCGAATTCGTTTCCAAGATAGCCCTGCCAGCGCGTACGGAGCCGACCGATTTGTGCCTTACTCGGGAGCTCTAACTTCTAAACCGTACGAATATGAGCAGCAGGCCGAAGGTTTGCCTGCGGAATGGCGCACAGAGAGCGGCACGACCGGCTATGACGATATTTCAGGGTTCTTGGACCGGCTGCTCCCGATCCAGCGTTATCGTGAGACGGCCATTACCCCAGGGAGGACGTTCCACAGCGTGGTCACTCCGCAAGGATTAGTCAGATTTTAGCTATATCCGTTAACCTATTGCTAGCGGCAGGCGTTATTTGCTGACGTTGAAGCGGAACTCGACGATGTCGTTGGGTTGCATGATGTAGGTTTTGCCTTCGGTGCGAATTTTGCCGGCGGCTTTGGCCGCTTGCTCGCTGCCGGCGGCGATAAGATCGTCGAAGTTTACAATTTCGGCGGCGATAAAGCCGCGCTCAAAATCGCCGTGGATGACGCCGGCGGCTTGCGG
>Ga0070690_100001022_pt1 | contig 14301 bp, 19 predicted proteins | sample KBSS33HmetaG_FD_64671 | JGI IMG/M metagenome (GOLD analysis project Ga0070690, IMG submission 64671) | Switchgrass rhizosphere microbial communities from Kellogg Biological Station, Michigan, USA - KBS S3-3H metaG | ecosystem: Host-associated > Plants > Roots > Rhizosphere ... | reverse complement strand
ATATTTTGTTCGAGCGCATGATTTTATAAGGATTCGGAATGCTCAGAAAGGCAAGGTATTTGATCCTGGGTTTCTTGATCAATGTCATAATCAAAATCTTTTAAGTTGGGGAGTTAATTCACCTTATCCATACACTCCAATGTGGGATCAGTATACGTATCAAAATGCACATTTCAGAGGATATCTCATTAAATGTTATAACTAGTTCAAAACCTACTAAATAACGCTCTAGATGATATAATTGAATACGAGCCGAGGTGGTGAAATGGTAAGCAAAGCTTGCCATTTCTTGTCTTGGTAAATAAGCCGAGGTGGTGAAATGGTAGACACGCAGGTTTTAGGAACCTGTGCCGTAAGGTGTGGAGGTTCAAGTCCTCTCCTCGGCACCTAACTATAAGAAGATTTGCTAGTTGACACTATAGGGGAAACGGATAAAAATGAATGCTATATGGCAAAGATAAGAGGCCGTAGGTATAATCTCTCTCTATTTGGAATTGCTGTTTTTCTTGGGCTCATTATTATTCCTTCGCTTTTTTTAATTATATCAATGACAAAAAGCTTTGTTGTTGATAAATCAAGTGCTAAAGGAATAAACGACCTCCCGAGTAATCTTTCTGAACGACTAGGAAATTATTCTTCGGCAACGGTTGCTGAGAAAAATGAACTGAAAGATTTAGCTCGACTTCGACAAGAGTCACTTTCTACAAAACTTGAAGAGAACGCAGACAATCCTACTGCTTTAGCTCCTATTATTGATTCTATATCTTCTGGCACCGTGACTTCCCGAATAAAACAATCTGACAAAGATGAACTCGGCGACGACATTGAAAAGCCAATTAAAGTAACAGGGGTAATGTCTACTATTCATCGTGATTTTGATGATGGAAAGTCAGATGATTACGTTCAAATTACTGATACTGTGACAGGCAAGTCATACCGAGTATTTAGTACAAAAAAGAGTTCTTATGAAAAGGGAACCGCAGTGAAAGCTACGGTCAGTGGAACTTCTCTTGGAGCTGATCTTGTTGTTTCCTCAAAAAGTTCAGATCAGCTTTCCGTTTCCTCAACCAGTGTTAGCTCAGTCTCACCAACTGGGTCAAAGAAAATTTTAGCAGTTCTTATCAAATTTTCTAATACGAGTGACTCTGAACTTACACTTTCGCAATCGGACGTACAGTCACAACTCTTTACTTCTGGTAGTTCAGTGAAAAATTATATTGAGCGTTCCTCCTACGGAAGGGCGACATTTGATACCTCAAACTCTCAGGTAACAAATTGGGTCACGCTCAAATATTCAAAACCAACCAGTTCTTCAAATTGTAGCTATACAAATTTAATAAATTGGGCAAATGATGCAAATAGCAAGCTCCCTTCAGGAGTTGTTTCAACAAATTTTGATCATGTTATTTATATCTTCCCTCGCGAAACGAATTGTGCTTCCTCGTCCACTGGTGGTCCATGGAGTGGGTGGGCTGATATAAAGGGAAGTAGAGTATGGGTTAATGGATTAAATCATATTCGAGTATATGCACATGAACTCCAACACAATTTTGGATTACAACACGCAACGGCTATCGATTGTGGTGGAAGTAAACCAATTGCCTCGTATTCAAATTGTAAGACGGCTAAATCTGCATCAGAGTTAGAATACCTTGATGTATATGACAATATGGGTTCTGGTGGAAAGTTTGATTCGTCATACAATCTTTCTTCAAATACTGCTTTGCAGACCAACGCTAAATATAAAATGAATTTGGGTTGGTTATCATCTTCACGTCAAAAGTCAGTAAGTTCTTCTACATCGAAGGTTACGTTATTACCGCTTGAAAACTACTCATCGAGTGGATATCAAGTGTTGAAAATCCCAGCTCCAAAATTGAATTCTTCTGACTATTATTATGTGGAATATCGCGTCCCTACCAATGTTGATGACGCTTGGCCAATAAATCAACTGAATCCAGGTGGAATTCTCATCCGATTGTATGGGAATACCAGTGTCTTCCATTCATCCTCTCCGGCTGTCAGTGCCATTGTCGACGCCGTGTCGCCGTATGCAACCGCACCATACACGGTTTCGAAATTTTACGATTCTGCACTCCGGGATCCCGGTACCAATAATGCAGTATTTATAGATACTGTCAATAATATTGTTATTAAGCTTACGGATGCAACGTCATCATCTGCTACTCTTTGTATAGGAATAGGAAATAGTTCGTATTGTAATTAATAGAGATTCTTCAGGCTTAATCTTCGCCAATTTGATATACTATAGTAACGCAAACATAAGCCGGAGTGTTGAAATTGGCAGACAAGCACGCTTCAGAAGCGTGTGTGGGAAACCACGTAGGAGTTCAAGTCTCCTCTCCGGCACTTTTTTACGAAGTTCGTTTGATGACTGGTTTAGTCCTTTGTTGAGATGGTTCAGGGGCTGATCCCCAGTCTCGATATCCATTTTCTTCAAGCTTCGCCTGAGTTCCTCCGGGGAATCTCGAAGTTTGTTCTTGTCTGGCTTGTTCTTCACTAGGCACTTTTTTTCTGGCTCCTATTATTCCTTCAGTTAATCTATCTTTGTTTGTCATAATCAATCACCAGCCTTTTGTCGAGTATATGCTTATGTTTTTGTAATTAAAATCGTTGAAGCCTTTTGAAAAGGGGAGTATACTCAATGGTGTATGTCTGCCATTCATACTCACCAGCATCGGCTTGATCGATCATATAATATGCTTCTCCTTATTATCCCTGGTCTTATCTTTATGATCGTAATCGGGGTCTATCTCATACTAAAACTTCAAGTAGACCACGCATACGAAGCGGATATAAAAAGCTCAGTCACTTATTGACAAATCTATGAATTCGTATTAAAAATAAAGTACCCTCTCCATCTATGAATTTTGTTCAAAGAAGTCACCAACTATTTTATCTCGCTGTTGCAGCTGCAATCATTGCATCTGCGGTCGTTATAGCCACTGCTCACCTTCCTGAAAAGAAGCTACAAACCTCAAACGCTTCTTCTGAGCAAAATACAGAGATGTCTTCTCCTGACGATTCTCAGATGAATATGGATAGCGGCTACTAATTTGATATACTTCAATTCATGACAGGAATTCTTGCTCTTGTTGGTTCCGGAGAATTTACTAAATCACAAGATGAAGTTGATACTTTTTTATTGTCACAGTTGGGGGATCCTCATGTTGCCATTTTACCCACTGCTGCTGGACTTGAACACGATGTACACAAGTGGATTGATGACGGAGTCGCGCATTTTGACAAACTTGGAGTAAAAGCAGAAGGAATAGAACTATATAATCATGAAGATGCAAACGATCCTTCAGTAATTAAAAAACTTCACAACTATAACTTCTTCTATTTTTCAGGTGGTGATCCAGGACATCTTCTTCATTCATTGCAAGGAAGTAAAGCATGGGAAGTCATCGTAAAATCCCATAAAGACGGTACAATACTTGCAGGCTCCTCAGCGGGAGCGATGGTTCTTGGTAAAAAAGTATGGGCAGATGTCTACCGTTTCGATAAAAAGAAGGAACTCTTGCCTTGGGTTCCCGGATTAGATCTCGTCCCTTTTGGAGTGATGCCGCACTATGATGCCATTCCAAAATATTTTTCAAAGAAAGACTTAGATTCAATGTATGCGAATATGCCAGAGGATATTGAAATTATCGGGATTGATGAAGATACTGCTTATATTAATACAGAAGGTCTATGGAAAGTAATGGGGAAGGGAAATATGCACAAAGACATTCGGAAATCACTTCTTTGAAGTCTTCTTTTTTGATTTTGCCTTCGCCTCTCTTTTCTCCCAAAGAAGTGCAACTACCGTCAAGATTACGCCAACTAGGAGTTCCCAAATAAACATTTTGTTCTTGCGTTTCGTTGCCATACATTCATCTTAGTGTGTTATCCCTGACACTGCAATTGGCAATTATTCAGCTTCTTCTTCGACTATTTCTCTTGAGCCAATGCCAATCCGCCAAAGATTTTTGTTCGCGTATTGCAATAAAAAAAAACTAATAACTGCGAGAGCAACAAAAAAGAGCATATGTCTGATTGAATCGACTCGAGTAATCATTCTGAGGAACGAATGATGGAAGTAGAACCCAATAAGCGTAAAGAAAGGTACATAGATGAAAAGGGCGATAGAATCATACAAGATAAACTTTTTTAAATTGACGTTCATTGCTCCTGCCATAATAGGGCCCAAGAATCGAAGTCCGACAAAAAATCGCATGCAAAAAACAGCTTTCCCAATTTGATCAGGTTTTTTCATGCATGATTTGACCAATTTGTTCTTATGCATTCTCGCCTTCAGGCTTTTTGTTAATGTACTATCTTTCTTTGCCAAACTATAAAGAAAGATATCACTTGCCAAGGTTGCTAAAAAGGAAATGATTATTGCGAAATAAATATTAAACATTCCCGTTGCAGAGAGGTATCCAATAGTTATTAAAACAATTTCTTCTGGAACTGGAAGGATGTATCCTGATACTACGATAGAAGAAAACATCCCGAGATATGAGAAGTGTTGTAAAAATGAGATGACAGGTTCGGGGCTGACCATATTTTGCGAAATCACACGCCTCGTATCAGTATACTAAAGGCGTGTGAAAATGCAAATATCTTTTTAGTCATTATTTGACTCAGTATGCTCTAGACGAGACGAGTCTGGATCTTGTTCTTGTTTACTACTAGTACTCCTGTTTAGGTGACTCCGTCGTGGTATCTCCCTCATGAGTTCATCTGCTAGTGGATGAAATTCCCCAATATTACGTCCATATATCTCTTTAAACTCTGCGTTTGTCATTGGTTGTGTCTCTGCCATAAATAAATTTGCAAGTCTTGCTTGTAAAATTTCACCTCCTCTAAAAAGTTTTATTCACGGAAGCCATACGAAGAACTTCTTCTTGTGGTTTTCGCTTTGTGGACCCATGGGGAATCGAACCCCAGTTCCATGACTGCCAGCCATGTGTCCTACCATTGAACGACGGGCCCTTCGTCATTCTTGTGTGATTATAGCCCTCACGCTATACTTTGTACATATTTATGGAACTTTTAAAACAAAAAGCACTTCTATTTATTGTGTTTATAACGGGGGCGTGTGTTTTGGTGTTGGAGGTTGTTGCGGTGAGAATACTCTCACCTTTCTTTGGCAATACGATTTATTCATATTCGAGTATTTTGAGTGTTATTTTGGGAGCATTGTCTGTTGGTTACTATTATGGAGGGACCTATGCAGATAAATTCCCTGATTATAAGCATTTCTTTAAAATCATTTTGTACTCTGGTGTAACTGTTATCTTTCTAGAATTTTTGACTATATTTGTTATTCCGGGATTTGCTTATAAATTGCCGTTTACAACTGGACCTTTGATCGTTTCGAGTATTTTATTTGCACTCCCAAGTCTTCTTCTTGGGACCCTTTCTCCGTATGCTATTAAACTGCAAGAAGTTAACCACCCAAAAATTGGTGTAGGTAAGCTTTCGGGTGAAGTCTTTTTCTTTTCAACTGTTGGGAGTATTGTGGGGAGTTTATTAACCGGATTTTATTTGATCCCCAATTACGGTGTCCAATCGATTGTACTGGGAACGGGAGCAACACTTATTATTCTTGGAATTGTGGGATCATTGCAATTCAATAAAGGAGACTCTCTTGATTCGCAACAGGTTGTAAAAAAAAAGTCTCTTATAATCCTTCTTAGTTTTTCACTTCTTTTGTCAGCCTTTATTATTTCTGCAACCTCAACTTTAGCAAATGGAATTGTTTTTTCGACTGATGGAGTGTATGAACATATTACTGTTTTCGATACTCCAATTCGAGAAAAAGATTCGCGACTTCTCGTACAGGACAGGAGTGCATCAAGCGCAATTATGAAAGATACTGGGGAGTCTCCTTTTGAATATGCCCCATATTACAAACTGTATAGTGTAATAAGTCAAACTCCGAAAAGTGCACTATTTATTGGTGCTGGAGCTTATACATTCCCTAAGTCACTGGTTAAAGAATTACCTGATGTAAAAGTTGATATCGTAGATATCGAGCCAAAATTATATAACGTTGCAAAAAATTACTTTGGATTAGAGGAATCTTCTCGATTAACCAATCATATTGCTGATGGCAGACGATTCCTCGTAGATTCTCATGATACGTATGACTATATCTATAGTGATGTCTATAAAACGATTTATTCAATCCCAATTCATTTTACAACTCAAGAGTATTTTCAATTGGTTAAATCACGATTGGATCCGAATGGGATATTTATTGTCAACGTGATTGGGAGTTTGAAAGACGAGAAAGAATCACTGGCACTTTCTGAAATGAAGACATTTCAAAGTGTGTTCTCGAATAGTTATTTTTTTGCAGTAACTGATCCGAATTCTTCCAACGTACAAAATATTATTTTTCTTGGTATAAATGGAAAAGAAACAATTGATCTATCCAAACAAACGATTATTGATTCAGTCACTGATGAGACAATTGATTTGAAGGCTCATGAAATTGATCGATCCAAATTCAATCTGTTGGAGCAAACAATCTTTACTGATGATTATGCACCCATTGATTCATATAGTAAAAAACTCTTAGATAATCCAAATGATAAAGCTCCAACGAACGAAAAAGGTGCTGATGCAATGATTCAATCAATTAAACAACAGGTTGCTTTTGGCCCTCGGTATCCAAAGTCAGATGGCCATACCAAATTTGTATCATGGTTGGAAAATCAATTAAGTCCAATTTCGAGTAACGATGTTGTGAGACAAGATTGGAAACAAAAAGGCGTCAAAGACTCATATGGTCTGAGTAATTTTATATTTCGGATTCGTCCAAGCAGCCAAAAACGTATTATAATTGGTACTCATTTTGATACCCTCTCACATTCTGTTGATGGTGGGCAGCCAATCCCTGGAGCAAATAATGGTGCATCAGGAACTGCAGTTTTAATTGATTTAGCGAAAGAACTGCAAACGAACCCTCCAAAGGTTGGAGTTGACCTTGTGTTCTTTGATGCAGAAGAAGGAGATCCAGAGATTCAATTAGGAGGTTTTGGCTGGACGCCTTGGGGATCACAGTATTTTGGTGAACATATTGCAGATTTATATTCTAAACAAAAACCCGATCATGCAATTATTGTAGATTTAGTCTGTTCAAAAAATGCGAAGTTCTATTATGAATCCAATTCATTGTCATCTGCCAATAGTCAAACAAAGAAACTCTGGGACATTGGCTCGCAAGTCGATTCACAACTATTTGTTAAAGATACAAAGTACTCTGTAATGGATGACCATACCGTTCTCCAAAAGTTTGGAATCCCCAGCCTTTTAGTTATCGATTTTGGGTATCCAGAACTTCATAGTACGACTGATACCATTGAAAAATGTAGTGGAGAAACATTGGAAAAGACAAAAGAAACTCTTCTCAAGTATGTTTACTCACTGTAGTTATTAGGATATAATTCATCATCAGCTTGTCATCCTGGAGAGGCAACGACCTCGATAGGATCTCACTACAAATAAGTACTTATCTATAGTGGGATTCTATCGTTACGAAAATGCTTCGCGTTTCTTCACTCCAGAATGACAACATCTGGACGGTTAGCTCAGTTGGCTAGAGCGTTCCCTTGACGTGGGAAAGGTCACAGGTTCAAGTCCTGTATCGTCCACAATTATAATTTGTTGCTTCAAGGAATGGATGGTGGTAGAGTGAAATATGGCTATTATTAATACTGCACACGCAACCCGGATGGAGATGTTTCGACAGGGAATTTATAGTGGAATTGGTTGGGCGATTGGAGTAACTGTTGGTTTTGCATTTGTATCTTTTATCCTCGTTTTTGTCCTTGGAAGCATCGGAGGAATCCCTCTTATTGGAGGATTTTTAGCTCAAATTGTTGATGCGACAACAACCCAGCTTACCGTGAGGACACCTAAAACGCCACTTACACCAGGAAACGGTCGAGTTTCGTCAACACCTACATTTGTTCCAAGTGCAACAATGACTCTGACACCGAATCTTTCTCTTACTCCAACTCCTTAACACGGACGTGTTGACACATCTATTCATAGTGCTACAATATATTTATCAATTAGCAGTGATCCGAACTCACCAATCGAGGAGCTAAAAGATTGAGGAACCTTACTCATTAAAAGGTACAAGTATTAACGAAGTGGAACCACGGGATAACCGTCTTCGAAAGTTTCTAATTAATTTTGGAAATTTTTGAAGACGGTTTTATTTTGGAGTAATTTATACATATGACACCAGAACCAGAACCAACAGGAGAAGAAATAAAAGGTAAAAATAGTGGGCAAACAATTCCTGGTTCTATCGCTATGACGTTAACAATAGGTTCTCGAGAGAAAAGAGAACCAGATGAGTCAACGCAAGATGATATTCCACTTCCATCAATAGTTTATGTAGAAGGAGTTACCTATGAAAACAGAGAAAAAACAAAATAATCTAGACAATCTCAGGCATTCTGCTGCCCATCTTTTGGCGGCGGCTGTTATGGATTTGTGGCCTGATGCAAAAAGGACGATTGGTCCTTCTATTGAAAATGGATTTTATTTTGACTTTGATTTTGGCGAAGTAAAAGTTACTGAAGAAGATTTTCCAAAGATAGAAGAAAAGATGCATGAGATTTTGCCAAAATGGAAAGCATTTGTAGGGAAAGAAATTGATAAGGAGGAAGCCTTATCTCCATTCACAGATAATCCATATAAAAAAGAACTCATTGAAGAATTTTCAAAAGAAGGTCAAAAGCTTACGTTTTATGCATCTGTGAGTGACCCAAAAGCAGGATATAAATCAGGCGACTACTTCGATTTGTGCCGAGGTGGACATGTGGAACATCCAGACAAAGAACTGAAACATTTTAAACTTTTATCTGTTGCTGGAGCATATTGGCGTGGGGATGAAAAGAATAAGATGTTGACGAGAATTTATGGCACAATCTTCCCAACACAAGAAGAATTGGATGCATATCTTTTCCAACAAGAAGAGGCAAAGAAAAGGGATCATAAAAAATTGGGAAAAGAATTAGATTTATTTTTCATTGATGAAGAAGTCGGACAAGGTCTTCCAATTTGGACACCAAAAGGTACGACGGTAAAGCATGAATTAGAACAATTTACATGGAATATTGAAAACAAATATGGATATCAGCATGTATCCACGCCTTATCTAGGAAGTGAGAAGCTCTATCAAACTTCAGGTCATCTATCTCATTATAAAGAGAATATGTATGCTCCAATTGATATGGACGGAGAAGTTTTTTATCTCCGACCAATGTCTTGTCCTCACCACATAAAAATATTTGCTCATAAACAGAGAAGTTACCGAGAGCTCCCCGTTCGGTACGCAGAAATTTGTGACTACAATAGATACGAGAAATCGGGAGAACTCATGGGAATGATCAGAGTGAGAAAGTTCCAATTAACTGATTCCCATATTTTTGTTTCTCCTGAAGGGCTTAAAGACGAATTTAAAAATGTGTGCAAACTTATCGATGAGGCAATGACTGTCTTAGGTATTAAAGAAAAAGTATCGTATCGTTTTTCAAAACGAGACCCAGAGAACAAAGAAAAATATTATCCAGACGACAAATTATGGACTACAGCAGAAGCGACGATGAAAGAAGCATTAGATGAACTCAAACTCGATTATGTTGAGGCAGAAGATGAAGCTGCGTTTTATGGCCCTAAACTTGATGTCCAATTTAAAAATGTGAATGGCAAAGAAGACACGATTATTACGGCTCAAATGGACTTCCTTTTACCTGAAAAGTTTGATCTTTCATATATCGATGAAAAGGGAGAGAAAAAGCGACCGGTCATGATTCACCGGTCAGTTATTGGAGCACTTGAGCGAACATTTGCGTATTTAATTGAACATTATGCAGGTGCATTCCCTGTTTGGCTTGCACCAGTTCAAGTTAAAGTTTTACCCATTACTGATGCTCAATTTGAATACTGCCGAGAACTTTCCAATCAATTGAAAAAGGTTGGTGTTCGGGTCGAGATTGATGAGAGAAGTGAGAAATTGGGGGCAAAGATCAGGGATGCTCAGATGGAGAAGGTCCCATATATGGTGATAGTTGGAGCGAAAGAAGTTGAGGCAAAGAAAGTTTCTGTGAGACTCAGGACTGAAATAGATTTAGGCCAATTAGACATACCTGAATTTATTGAGAGAATTACAAAGAAAATTGAGAAAAAGTCACTCAATTTATAGTATTGAGTGCTAAATTAAGCACTCGGTGTAATTTTCTTAGGGAGTTCCCATATCTGAGGTGTTACTTGTCCTCCCGACTGTTTTTCTATCTCTTCTTTGAGCAATTTAGCCATCTCTCTAGCTAATTTTGGATCGCCAGTAATAGTGATTCCTTCTGGTGACCGTACAATCTCAAGGCCTCGCTTGTCTTTATCTTTTCCCATAGAAGAATCATACGCTACATATGATTGCCCTTCAATATCTTTTCTATTCGTTCGTATTGCGATTAAAGCTTATCTTTGATACAATTCAACAGTAAATTGAAAAAGCAGTTCAAATTCAATCTTAGATTAAATCACCAGATACGGTATCCGGAAGTTCGGGTTCTTGGTGACGATGGCAAGCAGTTGGGCGTTATGTCATCGGCTGATGCAATGGCGAAAGCTACTGAATTAGGTTTAGATCTTGTTGAAATTGCACCAATGGCGAAACCTCCCGTCGTCAAAATAGTTGAACTTGGAAAGTTTAAATATGAACAAGAAAAAAGGGAGCGACAACAGAAGAAAAGTACAAAAAGCGGAGAACTCAAAGAAATCAGATTCTCGCCATTTATCGGAGAACATGATTTTAATACACGTTTGGAACGAATCAATGAGTTTTTCGAAGACGGCAGTAAAGTAAGACTTTCAGTCAGATTTACTGGTCGCCAAATGGGAAGTAAGCAATTTGGATATGAAGTGATCCAAAATGTATTAAATGCACTAGAAGGACGTGCAAAAATGGATTCTGAACCAAAATTTATGGGGAGGAACCTTTTAGCAGTGATCTCACCAGTGAAAGGAAAGAAGGTACAAGACAATGCCGAAACAAAAAACTAGAAAATTAATAACAAAAAGATTCAGAATTACCAAAAACAAAAAAGTCCTCCGAAGACATAGTTTTAAAGGTCATTTGAATGTTAAAAAGAGTTCAAAGAGAAAGCGAAGACTTGGACGAGTTGTTTCAACTCATCCAACCTATGCGAAGAAGATACTTAAAGCTTTGGGGCTTTAAGAAAAGTAATTAGTCGTTAGATCTTTAGGTCATTAGAAAACTAATAATTAATGATCTAATTACCTAATGATCTAAAATATGACACGCGTTAAATCAACATCATCACGAAGACATCGAGTGGTTTTAGAAGCTGCAAAAGGCTTTAAACAATCACGAAGGCGTCGTTATCGAGTAGCTCAAGAAGCTGTACTTCATGCTGGGGCATATGCCTATGCAGGACGAAAGAATAAAAAGAGAGATCTTCGAAGTCTATGGATTAGTCGAATTTCAGCAGCGGTTAAACTAGAAGGACTTTCATATAGTAAATTCATCGCTTCATTAAAAAAGGCACAGATTGGTTTAGATCGAAAGATTTTATCCGATATCGCTGCAAATGATCCAGTGACTTTTAGTAAAATTGTGGGGGAGGTTAAATAAATATGAATAAATGGGAAGACCCAAGATATCTTACAACAATGCCCGAACATGGTATTCTTCAGCCAGATGGAACAATTAAATCAGTTGAAGAAGTTGCAAATAAACTTTCTCAAACTCATGGGGCTGTGACAGTAGAAAAAGGAGCAACTGATACTGCTGGTAATCCTTTAGAGGAACGTGATGCACAAGGTCGAGTCGTAGGTGGATATGTAACCATTAGAAAACCATAATTATGACAACCTTTTTATTCACCAGCTTTTCGTTTACACTATAGTGTGACGGTTGGTGAGGAAAAGTAATTAGTTTAACCTCTCAACCGAGAGGTTTTTTTATATTTATATGATTGAAAAAGAAACATACGGTCCACATCTAGCATGGTATACAACCGTAAATCCTGACAGATTAGGGAATACCCCAAGTATTTCAAAGTATATTGAGAATATTAGACTTAAATTAGGTGCTAAGTCTGTAGTTACAGAGCCAACTACTGTTGAAGGGATGAATGGAGTCGTATTGACAGATGCGGTTTATATATTATATGAACCAAGTGAGTAACAAATGACAATGAGAGAAGATATCCAAACCATCAAAAATGAAGCATTGGCTCAGATTATGGAAGTAACTGATCCGAGTGAACTTGAAACACTTCGTATTGCCTATCTTGGTCGAAATGGGAAGCTCAATGAAGTAATGCGTGGGATTAAGGATTTGGAGCCAGAGGAGAGACGGGAAATGGGTCAGACGATGAATGAAGTGAAAGGGGCAATTGAACAAGAGCTCATTTATCGGAAAGAAAGTTTAAAAAATAATACGACTTCAACATTTGACGCAACCGTTCCTGGTATTAAACCTCAAATAGGACATCTCCATCTTGTTACTCAAGCTATTGAAGAAATTACCGATGTTTTTAAACAAATTGGCTTTACCCGCGTACGATACCCTGAAGTTGAATGGGATTGGTATGCGTTTGGTGCTTTAAATATGGAAGAAGGGCATCCTGCCAGGGATGATTGGGAAACATTCTTCATGGATACGCCAACGCATAAAGAAGACGGCGAAATGGTTTTGACACCTCATACATCAAGCGGACAAACGAGGGAAATGAAACGCTTGCAAACACCTCCAGTCAGAATGATTAATATTGCGAAATGTTATCGAAGGCAAATTGACTCAAGGCATTTGACAATGTTTCATCAATTTGAAGGCCTTGTTGTGGACAAGGGAATTTCAATCGTTCATCTGAAAGGTACGCTTGATTATTTTGCACGAAACTTTTTTGGACCGAATCGTAAGACACGAATTCGTCCTTACCATTTCCAATTTACTGAGCCTTCATTTGAAGTAGATATAACCTGCGGGTATTGTTTAGGGAAAGGTTGTAAGCTCTGTAAAGAAGGTTGGGTAGAACTTGGTGGAGCAGGGATGGTTCACCCGGTAGTTTTGAAAAATGGAGGCATTGATCCGACCAAATATTCAGGGTTTGCATTTGGTTGGGGAGTAGAGCGGACATTCACGATGAAATCCGAACTTTCCATCCCAGACATTCGCATGACATATAGTTCAGATTTGAGATTTTTGAGACAATTTTAAAGATATGACTATTGATAGATTTAGAAGACCTAATCGAATAGATGGTTCATTTGAGACGCGATACGGTATGGACGGTGAAACGTATGCTAAATTAGTTCAAGATGGGATAGAAGAAGCTGGGGATAGATCGATGCCGCTAGAAGAACTTGAAAGAGAAAAGAGTTATGTTAATGTTACAATTCCTGACCTTACGGATGAGCAAGTAAGAGAGGAAATGCGTAAGCGGGGTTTTCAAGTCCGTGATATTAATCAGAGTTAAATAGTATGAATATACAAATTTTACATAGTTGGCTTTTAGAATATTTGGATACCAATGCTAGTCCAGCAAAAATTGGAGAGTATCTTTCTTTGTGTGGGCCGTCGGTTGAGAAAATTGAAAAGAAGGGGAATGACTGGCTCTATGATATTGAAGTAACAACCAATCGAGTTGACATGATGAGTGTGTATGGAATTGCTCGGGAAGCTGCAGTGATCCTTCCTCAATTTGGTGCTAAAGCAACGTTAAAACAATTTCATTCAATCAAACCGCAATTTCCAAAGACAAGTTTGCCTCTAACCATTAAATCAAATGACAAACTGGTTAAAAGGACAATGGGAGTAATACTTACGGATATTAAAAATTGGAAGACACCTGATTGGATGAAGACACGACTCGAAGCTTCAGGCATTCGATCTTTAAACGCAGTTATCGATATTACCAATTATGTGATGACTGAAGTGGGGCATCCTACTCATGTTTTTGATTATGATCTCATCAAATCTCATACGCTCCTTATTCGCGAATCAAAAAAACAAGAAAAAGTTATTACTTTGGATAATAAAGTGTATACCTTACCTCTTGGAAGTATCGTTATTGATGATGGAACTGGAACTATTATTGATCTTCCTGGAATCATGGGAACGAAAAATACTGTTGTGAATGATGATACAAAGCATGTACTCTTTTTTATCGACAATAATGATCCCGTTAAAATTAGAAAGACTTCAATGACAACTGGCATACGAACAGTTGCTGCAACACT
>Ga0070690_100001021_pt1 | contig 14305 bp, 12 predicted proteins | sample KBSS33HmetaG_FD_64671 | JGI IMG/M metagenome (GOLD analysis project Ga0070690, IMG submission 64671) | Switchgrass rhizosphere microbial communities from Kellogg Biological Station, Michigan, USA - KBS S3-3H metaG | ecosystem: Host-associated > Plants > Roots > Rhizosphere ... | reverse complement strand
CGGCCGACGAACGGCATCTTCGTGGCCATGATCGTCATGAACTGCACGTTGGCGTCGAGCGGCAGGTTCGCCATGTGCACGACGGCGTCGGCGACGCGCTCGACGTCCAGCATCGCTTCGGCCGCGACGCGGCCGTCCGCCTGCTTCACGCCGGTGGCCATGCGGGCGGCCATGTCGGTGACGGCGTTGCCGATGTCGATCTGGCCGCAGGCGATGTCGTAGGCGCGGCCGTCGAGCGAGATCGACTTCGTCAGGCCCGTCACCGCGTGCTTGGTGGCCGTGTAGGGCGCCGAGTCGGGGCGCGGCGCGTGCGCCGAGATCGAGCCGTTGTTGATGATGCGGCCGCCGCGCGGCGACTGCGCCTTCATCGCCCGGAACGCGCCCTGCGCGCACAGGAACATGCCGGTCAGGTTGGTGTCGACGACGGCGCACCACTTGTCGTAGCTCAGGTCCTCGAACGCGATGCCGTTGGCGCTGATGCCGGCGTTGTTGAACAGCAGGTCGACGCGGCCGAAGCGCGCGAGCGTCGCGGCAAACAGCGCGTCGACCTGCGCGGGCTGCGTGACGTCGGTGGGCACGGCCAGCAGCGCGTCGCCGCCACCGGCCTGCACGGCGACCTGCTCGAGCGCGTCCGCGCGGCGGCCTGCCAGCACGACGCGCCAGCCGGCGCGCGCGAGCGCCAGCGCGCAGGACTTGCCGATGCCGCTGCCCGCGCCCGTGACGACGGCGACCTGGTTCGTCGGGTTCATGGTCGAGTTCTCTCCTGTCGAGTTGATGTCGTTCGGCGGCAATCCAGGTGCGACGCCGTGTCCCCCGCCTGTGGGATGCGCGGCGGCACGCGATGGATCAAGATGATGGTTCGCAGCGGGCGGCCAGATGTCCGCATCAAGGGGTTTCATGATGCAGCACACCTGTTCCAGCGCCGCGCCACGCGCCGCGCCTCGTTCCCGTCCCGGCAGCGGCGGTTTCGCCACCGTCGGCACGCTGATTCTCGCCTCGGTCTCGGCCGTCGCGCTCGTGCTGCTGTCGGGTTGTCATTCGACGCCCGCGGGCAACGCCTTCGAGGCGACCGCGGCCGACAAGGCCGTCGAAGCGCGACTGGGCGCGAGCGCCGCGATGCCGTCGCTGCAGCCGTTCGACGAGCACCTGGGCGCCGAGCTCGCCTCCAGCGACTGAGGGTCGCTCAATCGCGCGCCAGCGCGGCCGACAGGTCGAGCTGCGTCGCCTCCAGCTGCAGCAGCGTCGCCTGGTGCGCGGCCGCCGCGTCGCGGTTGCGCAGCGCGGTGAGGATGGCCTTGTGCCGCGGCAGCGACAGCACGTGCGTGTCGGGCACGCGGTTGCTGAGCTTGATCGACTCGCGCAGCGCCAGGGACATCATGTTGCCGATGTAGGCCATCAGGTCGTTGCCGGTGGCCTCGGCGATGCGGCGGTGGAACGCGAGGTCGGGCTCCAGCATCGCGTCGCCGTCGGTGGCGCCGGCCATGCCGTCGTAGGCCTCGGCGATGGCCGCCAGCTGGTCATCGGTGGCCGCCTGCGCCGCCATCGCCGCGGCGCCGGGCTCGAACACGCGGCGCAAACCCATGAGGGTATGGACGAACTCGGGTGCGGGACGGGTCTGGATCATCCAGTACAGCACGTCGGGATCGAGCAGGTGCCACTCGTTGCGCGGGCGCACGATCGCACCGGCGCGCTGGCGCGAGAGCACCAGGCCCTTGGCCACCAGGACGCGCACCGCCTCGCGCAGCACGGGGCGGCTGACCTCGTACCTGTCGATCAGCTCGGCTTCGGCCGGCAGCCGCTCGCCGGGCGCGAGTTCGCCCGAGAGGATGCGCTGCCCCAGCTCGCGCACGATGCGCCCGTGCATGCTCTTGCCCGCGGGCTTGGTGCGGTACGGCGAGTGCTCGGCGCGTTCGGACATGTCTCGGGCGATGCGTGGCGGGTGGGCGCGACGCTATCACGCCCCCCAGCGCAGGACGAGCGGATCGAGGCGTCGCGCCGCGTCGAGCAGCCCCGCGCGCACGTGCGGGCTCATCGCCGGATACGGGCTGCGCGGCGCGTCGCAGGCGATGATGCCGCCCTCCTTCATCAGCGCCTTCGCGGTGAGGAAGCCGCCCTGGCGGTTCTCGAAGTTGATCAGCGGCAGCCAGCGGCCGTAGGCCTGGACGGCTTCCTCGCGGCGGCCGGCGGCGAACGCGTCGACGATGGTGCGGATGCCGTCCGGGTAGGCGCCGCCGGTCATCGCACCGGTGGCGCCGGCGTCGAGGTCGGCCAGCAGCGTGATGGCTTCCTCGCCGTCCCACGGGCCCTCGATGGCGTCGCCGCCGAGCTCGATCAGCTCGCGCAGCTTGCTCGCGGCGCCGGCGGTCTCGATCTTGAAGTAGCGCACGCGTTCGTGATCCTGCGCGAGCCGCGCGAGGAAGGCGGCCGACAGCGGCGTGCCGGCCATCGGGGCGTCCTGGATCATGATGGGGATGCGCAGGCCGTCGGACAGCCGGCCGAAGAAGTGGTGGATCTGCTTCTCGCCGACGCGCAGCGTGGCGCCGTGGTACGGCGGCATCACCATCACCATCGCCGCGCCCTGCGCCTGCGCGCGCTGGCCGCGCGCGAGGCAGATGTCGGTGGAGAAGTGCGACGTCGTCACGATCACCGGCACGCGCCCGGCCACGTGCTCGAGGATCGTGCGCGTCAGCGTCTCGCGCTCGTCGTCGGCCAGCACGAACTGCTCGGAGAAGTTGGCGAGGATGCACAGGCCGGTGGAGCCGGCGTCGATCATGAAGTCGACGCAGCGCTTCTGGCCGGCGAGGTCGAGGCCGCCGCCCTCGTCGAAGATCGTCGGCACCACGGGGAACACGCCCTGGTAGCGCGCGGGTTGGCGGGGAGGGGTCATGTCTCGTCTTCCTGTATAAAGTATGACTATATTTGGCGTTGCAGCCCAAGTTTAAGTCGAATTAGCGCTCGATGTCGATTTATAGTCATACTTTTACATGGATGCGCCGCAGCGTGGGTGGATCCTGCGACTGCGCGCAGGATGACCGCGCGTGGCGGGTCGGCCTGACGGGTCGTCCCGCGACGGCGCCACCAGCCGCTTCGCGCACAGGCCCGTCAGCTTCGCACACAGGGCCCGTCATCCTGCGCGCAGTCGCAGGATCCATCTCGGCCGCGGTGCGCCGTAACCGCCCGTAACCAATCGCCGGTAAGCTGCCGCCCCATGTCGACCGTCTCCCAGCTGCCCGGCACGCACGAGCCCGACGCGCCGCAGCCCGGGCTGCTGCGCCTGGCGTGGCCCATCTTCGCCGAGCAGTCGCTGCACATGCTCACCAACGTGGTGTCCACGTTGATGGCCAGCCGCATCGGCGACAACGCGGTCGCCGCACTCGGCAGCGCAACGCAGATCCTGGTGATGTTCCTCGTCGGCTTCAACGTGCTGGCCGTGGGCGCCTCGATCGCGACGACGCACCACCTGGGCCTGGACGACCGCGCCGGCGCACGCCGCATGGCGCGCGGCGCGGTGGCCACCAACCTGTGGCTGGGCGCGCTGTTCAGCGTGCTGCTGGCGGTGCTGGCGCCCACGCTGCTGCGCTGGGTGCAGCTGACGCCGCCGCTGATGGCCTACGCGCTGCCCTACCTGCACTGGATGGGCGGCACGCTGTTCATGGAGTCGATGATCTTCGCGCTGTGCGCCGTGCTGCGCGCGCACGGCCACACGCGCGAGGTGATGTACGTGATCCTCGCGCAGAACGCCGTCAACGCGGGGCTGAGCGCGCTGCTGATCTTCGGGCTCGGCGGCCTGCCGGCGCTCGGCGTGACAGGCATCGCGATCGCCGCGTCGATCAGCCGGCTGCTGGCCCTCGTCGCGCTGTGGGTGCTGGTGTCGCGGCGCATCGGCCTGCGGCTGCGGCTGCGGCACCTGTTCAACATCCACCTGGCGGACCTGCGCCGGCTGCTGTCGTTGGGCTTTCCCGCGGTGCTGGAGAACATCAGCTGGTTCGCATCATTCATGATCATCACGGCGCTGACGGCGCGCATGGGCGAACGCATGCTGGCCACGCAGGCCTACACGATGCAGATCGCGCAGATCGAGATGCTGGCATGCCTGTCGATCGGCATCGGCAACGAGATCATCGTGGGACGCCTGATCGGCGCGGGCCGCTTCGAGGACGCGCGCAGGCAGTGCCTGGCCAACATGCGGCTGGGCCTGATCGTGACGGCCGGCGTGGCGATCGTGTTCGCGCTGACCGCGCCCTGGGCGCTGCAGCTGTTCACCGACGACCCGCAGATCGTCGCGCTGGGCCGCACGCTGATCCTGCTGGGCCTGCTGCTGGAGCCGGGGCGCAGCTTCAACCTCATCATCATCAACGCGCTGCGCGCCAGCGGGGACAGCAGCTTCCCGCTGTTCGCGGGCCTGCTGTCGCAGTGGGGGATCATGCTGTTCGGCGCCTGGCTGCTGGGCACGCACCTGGGCTTCGGCCTGATCGGCGTTTGGGCCGCGCTCATCCTCGACGAATGGCTGCGCGGCCTGTTCATGCTGCAGCGCTGGCGGCGCGGCCGCTGGCTCAAGCATGCGAAGCGGGTGCAGGCCGAGGCCGCGCGCCAACCCCTACGACAACACAGCAGCACCTTCACATGAGCCAACATCCCCCGGCCAAGCTCCACCAGCGCGACTTCGGCCACCTGGCCGACGGCCGCGCCGTCCACGAGATCACGCTGTCGCATGGCGGCCTGACACTCGCCTTCATCACGCTGGGCGGCATCGTCACGATGCTGCGGGCACCCGACCGCGACGGCATCGATGCCAACGTCGTGCGCGGCTTCGACGCCCTGGCCGACTACGAGCAGCGAAACCCGTTCTTCGGCGTGATCGTGGGCCGCTACGCGAACCGCATCGCGCTCGGCGAGCTCGCGATCGACGGCGAGACGTTCGCGCTTGCGCGCAACAACGGCACGAACTGCCTGCACGGCGGCACGCACGGCTGGGGCACGCAGCTGTGGGAGATCGAGTCGCTGCGCGAGCACGACGACGCGCTCGGCGGCCCCGCGGCGACGCTGCGCTACGTCAGCGCGGACGGCGAGGAAGGCTTCCCGGGGCGCGTCGAGGCGCGCGTCACGTACTCGCTGGGCCCCGACCGCAGCTGGCGCGTCGACTACGAAGCCAGCGCCGATCGCGCCACCGTCGTCAACCTCAGCCACCACGACTACTTCAACCTCGCCGGCCACGGCAGCGCGCTCGACCACGTGCTGACGCTGCCGGCCAGCCGCTACAACCCCGTCGACGCCGACCTGATCCCGACCGGCATCGCGAGCGTCGACGGCACGCCGTTCGACTTCCGCGCACCCACGCCCGTCCGCGCGCGCCTGGGCGACGCCCATCCGCAGCTGGCCGCGGGCGGCGGCTACGACCACAACTGGATCCTGGACGATGCGCGCATCGGCACGCTGCGCCTGGCCGCGCGGCTCGAGGATCCCGCATCGGGCCGCGCGATGGAGCTGCACACCACCGAGCCGGCGCTGCAGTTCTATTCGGGCAACTTCCTCGATGGCAGCCTGGCGGGCCACGGCGGCGAGGTCCTTCAGCGCGGCGCCGCGGTGTGCCTGGAGCCGCAGCACAGCCCCGATTCGCCCCACCACGCCGACTGGCCGTCGACCGTGCTGCGGCCCGGGCAGGTCTATCGCAGCGCCTCGGTCTATCGATTCTTCGCGGGCTGAAGGCGGCAACCCGCGGGTTTTCACTGCCGCGACTGGGCCCCCAGATTCTGCAGTTCGTCGCCTCGGGGCAAGGCGCGAGGCGGAAATGACGGCGCGAAGCGGTATCTTCCCGCCTCGCCCATTTCGGAATACGCCGGGAACCATGAAGCTCACCGCCATCGCACTCGCCACCGCGCTCGTCACCCTCGCAGCGCCCGTGACCCATGCCGCCACCCCCGCGGCGCCCGCGCCGTCGACCACCGGCAGCGCGGCCAATCCGCCCGCCCTGTGGAACCTGACCACGCTGTACGCCGACGACGCCGCATGGGACGCCGCGCGCCAGAAGCTGCTGGCCCGCCTGCCCGAGGTCAAGGCGCTGCAGGGCACGCTGGGCAACAGCGCCGCCAGCCTGCTGCACGCGATGACGGTGATGTCGGACGTCAATCGCGAGCTCGGTCGCCTGGATACCTACGCCAGCCTGAAGGCCGACGCCGACACGCAGGTCACCGCCAACCAGGCGCTGCGCCAGCAGTCCGCCGCGGCACAGACGCAGTTCGCGCAGGCCCAGGCGTGGGAGAGCCCGGAGGTCGCGGCCATCGGCCAGGCCAGGATCGACGCGTACATCGCCGCCGAGCCTAAGCTCGCGCCGCACGCCTACGCGCTGCACACGATGCTGCGCCTGGCCGCGCACACGCTGTCGGCCAGCGAGGAGGCGCTGATGGCCGGCGCCACCGATCCGCTGTCGCAGCCCACGCAGATCTACGAGCTGCTCGCCAACGCCGACCTGCCCTGGCCCACCGTCACCATCCGCGGCAAGAAGGTGACGCTCGACCAGGAGACTTACGTCAAGCTGCGCGAGGACGGCGACCCGAAGGTGCGCGACCTCGTCTTCAAGTCGTTCTGGCCCGTCTTCAGGGAATTCCAGCGCACGATCGGCGCGATCTACGTGGCGCACCTGAAGGGCGTGGTGTTCGACGCGCGCTCGCACAAGTTCGACAACGCGCTGCAATCGAAGCTCGCGCAGGACAACACGCCCGAAGCCGTCTACCGCACGCTGGTGGCCGAGACCAACGCCGGCCTGCCCACGCTGCAGCGCTACCTGAAGCTGCGCGGCCGCATGCTGGGCCTGAAGGAGCAGAAGTACTCCGACATCTACGCCGAGCTCGTGAAGGCCCCGCGCACCTACACGCTCGGCGAAGCCGAGGCGCTGACGCTGCAGGGCGTGGCGCCGCTGGGCGAGGACTACGTCAAGGCGCTCGGCCAGCACTTCCAGGAAGGCTGGATGGACGCCGTGCCGCGCAAGGGCAAGCGTTCCGGCGCCTACATGAACCCGGCGGCGTACGACGTGCACCCGTACGTCCTCATGAGCTTCAACAACAACTACGAGAGCGTCTCGACGGTCGCCCACGAGTGGGGCCACGCCATGCACTCGGTGCTGGCCAACGGGGCGCAGCCGTACGAGCTCGCCAACTACGGCATCTTCGTCGCCGAGATCCCGTCGACGACCAACGAGATGCTGCTGGCCGACTACGTCGCGAAGAACGCGAAGACCAAGGCCGAGAAGATCTACGCGATCACGCGCCAGCTCGAGTCGATGCGCACCACGTTCTTCCGCCAGGCGCTGTTCGCCGAGTTCGAGCTGAAGTCGCACGAGGCCGCCGAGAAGGACCAGCCGCTGACGGGCGAGGACCTGTCGAAGATCTACCTCGACCTGCTGCGCCGCTACTACGGCGACGCCCAGGGCGTGATGAAGATCGAGGACCTGTACGGCACCGAGTGGGAATACATCCCGCACTTCTACACGGACTACTACGTGTTCCAGTACGCCACGTCGATCAGCGCCGCCGCGTACTTCGCCGAGGGCATCGAGAAGGGCGACACCCACCTGCGCGCGCGCTTCCTCGACATGCTGAAGTCCGGCGGCTCGGACGACGCCTACCAGGTCGTCAGGAAGGCCGGCCTCGACATGGCCTCCCCCGCGCCCTACCGCGCGCTGGTGGCCCGCATGGCGCGCCTGACCGACGAGCTGGACGCGCTGACCCGGGACGCCCCGGCGAAGAAGTAAGCCGGCCCGCTGTCTGCGAAGGCCCGGGCGACCTCGGTCGCGCCGGGCCCTTGTCGTGCCCCTTTGACGTCGAAGGAATGGAGACGTGACCCTCGGAATGCGGAAAGCCGCCGGCACGCTCGGCAGCCTGGCGCTGCTGGCACTTGCCGGTGCGTTCGCCACGCCAGCGGCTGCCGTCGGGTCGTGCCGGCCCGGCGTCTACGGCGAGAGTCCGGACGCGTTCGTGGTCATCGGTTCGGCCGCCCCACCGCCCGCGTCGGGTCAGCGCTACCTGTTCCGCGACGGTCGCCGCGGCGGCACGGGCGCCGCCGGATCGCCCGTCGCCTGCGACGCCGACGTGGCCAGCGTGACGACGGCGGACGGCGACACGCGTCGCTGGCCCCGCCAGTACACGCTCGAGACCGACGCCACGTTCGTCAGCGCGGCCACGCGACTGGCCGGGCGCCTGGTGGAACCTGCGGGCGAGCCCGATGGCGCGCGGCCGCTGGTGGTCCTCGTGCACGGTTCGGAGAAGACGGCCGCCATCGGCAGCGTGTATGCCTACATGCTCGCGGCGCAAGGCGTGTCGGCCTTCGTCTACGACAAGCGCGGCACGGGCGCTTCCGCGGGCGACTACACGCAGAACTTCGAGCTGCTGGCCGACGATGCCGCGGCGGCCTTGCGAGAGGCGCGCCGCCTGGCGGCCGGCCGCTTCGGGCGCGCAGGGTTCTTCGGCGGCAGCCAGGGCGGCTGGGTCGCGCCCCTGGCTGCCACCCGGTCGCCGGCCGATTTCGTGGCGGTGGGATTCGGGTTGGTCGTGTCGCCGATCGAGGAAGACCGCGAGCAGTTGCTCGACGAGGCTAGTCAGCTGAAGCTCGGTACGGCGGACATGCGCAAGATCGAACGGCTTTCCCGCGCGACCGCCACGCTCGTGCGTTCGCACTTCTCCACGGGCTACGAGGCGCTCGCGCAGGTGCGGCACGAGATCGGCGGCGCGCCGTGGGCCGCCACGATCGAAGGCGAATACAGCGGCGACATGCTGCGCATGAGCGACGGCGACCTGCGCAGAATCGGTCGCGCCCGGTTCGACAACCTCGAACTCATCTGGGACTACGACGCCGCCGCGGCATTGCGCCGCCTGAAAGCGCCGCTGCTGTGGGTGCTTGCCGGCGAGGACCGCGAAGCGCCGATCGAAGCGACCCGCGCGATCCTGCTGCGGCTCGAGGCCTCCGGCCGCCCGATCGAGGCCTATGTGTTCCCGGACACGGACCACGGGATGGTGGAATTCAAGACCAACGCCGATGGAAGTCGCGCGCCCGGCCGCATCACGGACGGCTATCTGAAGCTGCTGGCGGACTGGATCAAGGGCGACCTGCAGGGGCGCTACGGTCGCGCGACGGCCCTCACGCCGACGCACGGGGACCGCGGCCTCGACGGGGATCGTTGACTCATCGGACGCGGCGCGTCGCCGGCCGGGACGCCCCTCACCACGCTGCCACGGCAAGGCTTCGCATCAGCATCTGGGCCGTCTGTCGCGGCAGTTCCTCTGGAAAGAAATGCCCCGCCTCCACCGCCTGGCCCGTCACCTGTGGCGCCCATCGGCTCCAGATGCCGAGCGGCCCGCCTGCATCGGCATACCACTCCCCCAAGGGGCCGCGCGAGCTCCATAACGCCGTGACGGGACACGCGATGCGCCGATCGCCACGGCCATCCAGCTCGTCATGCTGCCGGTCGATCGTTGCGGCGGCGCGGTATTCCTCGCAGATGGCGCGCCCATGGGCCGGCTCCTCCAGGGCCTGCGCATAGGCCTTGCGCACCTCTTCGGAAAACACTTCCGGCGCGGCCCCCCACCCGTCGAGCGCGGCATCGACGACGGCCGAGGCCAGTCGCTGCAGCACCAGCTCGGGAAGCGGCTGCTCCAGAGCGAGCAATGACCATGGCCAGTATCCGAGCGCGAGGCGCGCATCGGCGCGATCCCACGCCTCGCTGATGGGCAGCACATCCAATACGGCGAGGAAGGCGCAGCGTTCGGGATGGTCGAGGGCAAGACGGTAGGCAACCCGTCCGCCTCGGTCTTCGACCCAGCCTCCTCAAGTCAAGGCCGCAGTTGTTCGATCCACTCGCGCACGAGTTCCAGGCCGGCGGGCGGCGCTTGCCAGATGCCGCCGCACAGGATCTGCGGGCCATGAGCGACCGAGTAGGTCGTCTTGATCGTGCCCTTGACGGCCGCGATCGTGCTGCCCTCGTCGAGCGGCGGCACGTCCATCTCGAAGTCCACGACGGTGCGGGCCGGAAGGGGTTCGTCGGCCAGCAGGCCCACGCCGCCTTCCGAGACGTCGCGCACCTTGAGTTCGATGACGTGCCCCGCGGGCAATCGCAGGCGCGCCGGCCACGACACCTTGACGCGCAGCGCCGTGCGCGATTCAGGCGCGTCGGCGGCGGTGCCGCCGGACTCGATCGCGGACGCGATCTCGGCCGCCAGCGCAGCCTCAGCGGCAGCCGCGGCGGCGTCGGCCTCCGCGGCCGATTCCGGCAGCGGCGGCAGGTCGAACATGGCTGCGACATCGTCGGGAGGCGTCGTCGTCATGGCGGGAGCGGGCGGTCTCTGGAAGGCGAATGTCAGCCCATCCTAGCGCGAGGCGAACGGGCGTGGCGCCGTCGGCCGACGCAGGTCGTGGCGAAATGTCGCTGCCCGGCGACATTGTCCGAATGACACTGGAGATGGGCCTGGAAACACCGCTCCCGCGGTCCGGCACGGACGGCCTCGCTGCGTCCCGCTCCGAGCCGCGCGGGCGCACGCGGCGCACGCGTCACGCGCCCGAGGGCGCGTGCGCGAGGAGTGGCCTACTTGGCGCCCGGCACCGGTGCGTCCACGCCGGCGACGAAGAACTTGATGCCGCCGAGGAAGGCGTCGTCGGCGACCGCACCTTCCTTGAGCACTTCCTTGCCGGTGTTGTCCTTGATCGGGCCCTTCCAGATCGAGAACGAGCCGTCCTTCAGACCGGCCTTGACCTTGTCGACCTTGGCCTTGAGCTCGGCCGGCACCTTGTCGGAGATCGACACCAGGTCGATCGCGCCTTCCTTGACGCCCCACCAGCTCTTGCCCGTCTTCCACGTGCCGCCAAGCGCATCCTTGGCGGCCTGGATGTAGTACGGGCCCCAGTTGATGGCGGCCGACGCCAGGTGGGCCTTCGGGCCGTAGTGCGTCATGTCGGAGTCCCAGCCGAACGCGTACTTGCCGTTCTTCTCGGCCGTCTGCAGCACGGCGCTGGAGTCGGTGTTCTGCAGCAGCACGTCGGCGCCGCCGTCGATCAGCGACTGCGCGCCCTCGGTCTCCTTGGGCGGGTTGAACCACTCGTTGACCCACACCACGCGCACCTTGACCTTCGGGTTCACGCTCTGCGCGCCGAGGGTGTAGCTGTCGATGTTGCGGATGACCTCGGGGATGGGGATCGAGCCGACGACGCCGAGGACGTTGCTCTTGGTCATGCCGCCGGCCACCACGCCGGCCATGTAGGCGCCTTCGTAGGTGCGGCTGTCGTAGGTGCGCAGGTTGTCCAGCGTCTTGTAGCCGGTGGCGTGCTCGAAGCGGACGGCCTTGTTGTCGGCCGCCACCTTGAGCATGGGCTCCATGTAGCCGAAGCTGGTGCCGAAGACCAGCGTGTTGCCCTGGGCGGCGAGGTCGCGGAACACGCGCTCGGCGTCGGCCGATTCGGGCACGCTCTCGACGAAGCTCGTCTTGACCTTGTCGCCGAGTTCCTTCTCGAGCGCCTTGCGCGCGTTGTCGTGCGCATAGCTCCAGCCCCCGTCGCCGACCGGGCCGACGTAGACGAACGCGATCTTCAGCGCGCCCGAGGCCGCGGGGGCCGGCGCGGCGGCCGCGCTGGCGGCGGCCTCCGGTGCCGAGGCCGCCTGCGGCGCGCTCTCGTCCTTCTTGCTGCAGCCGGCAAGCGCGGCCGCGAACGCGATGCTGCCGAGGGCGGTTCCGCGCAGCAGGCTGCGCCGGGTCGAAGTCATCATGGGTCTCTCCTCTTGGAATCGATGGACGGTCAGGCGGTCAACCGCCGGGGAAGAAGGGCTTGCCGAGCGACGCGGGCATGTTGGCACGGATCCAGGCGGGATTGCGCGAGATCAGCACCAGCACCGCGATGGTGGCGAGGTAGGGCAGCATCGTCAGCAGCTGGCTGGAGATGGCCACGCCCTGGCCCTGCAGATGGAACTGCAGCATCGTGACGCCGCCGAACAGGTAGGCCCCCAGCAGCACGCGCGACGGGCGCCAGGTGGCGAAGGTGGTGAGCGCCAGCGCGATCCAGCCCTTGCCCGCGACCATGCCCTCCACCCACAGCGGCGTGTAGATCACCGACAGGTAGGCGCCGGCCACGCCGCACAGCGCACCGCCGCACGTGACGGCCAGCAGCCGGATGCGGCGCACCGGGTAGCCGAGCGCATGCGCCGACTCGGGCGACTCGCCCACCGCGCGCAGCACCAGGCCGGCGCGCGATCGATACAGGAACCACGCGATCGCCGCGGTCAGCACGATGGCGAGATAGACCATCGGATGCTGGCGGAACAGCGCCGGTCCGATGAACGGGATGTCGGCGAGGCCGGGGATGGCGTGGTGCGGCCGCGGGCCCAGCCGCTCCTGCGTGTAGCGGATGCCGACGAAGGCCGAGAAGCCGCTGCCGAACAGGCTCAGCGCCAGGCCGGTGGCGTACTGGTTGGTGTTGAGCCAGATCACGAGCACGCCGAACGCCGCGGCCATGACGGCGCCTGCCAGCGCGCCGGCGCCGAACGCCAGCCAGTCGTTGCCGGTCTGCACCGCGGTGGCAAAGCCGGCGATCGCGGCCACCAGCATCATGCCCTCGGCGCCGAGATTGACGACGCCCGCGCGCTCGTTGATCAACAGGCCCAGGCCCGCGATCGCAAGGATGGTGCCGGCGTTGAGCGTGGCCGCCAGCAGGAGTGCATAGGTGTCCATCAGGCGGCGGGGCCCTTGGCGGCCAGCGGGTGCGCGGGATGCGGGTGCACGGGATGCGCCGGGCGCCAGCGCACGCGGTAGTGGATCAGCGTGTCGCTGGCCAGCAGCGAGAACAGCAGCAGGCCCTGGAACACGCCGGTGAGCGACTTGGGCAGGCCCAGCCGCGACTGCGCGAGCTCGCCGCCGATGTAGAACAGGCTCATCAGCAGCGACGAGAACAGGATGCCCACCGGGTGCAGGCGGCCGACGAAGGCGACGATGATCGCGGCGAAGCCGTAGCCGGCCGGCACGTAGGGCGTGAGCTGGCCGACCGGGCCTGCGACCTCCAGTGCGCCGGCCAGCCCCGACATGCCGCCCGAGATCAGCAGCGCCGTCCACAGCGCGCGCCGCGACGAGAAGCCGGCGTAGCGCGCCGCCGCCGCGGCCAGGCCGCCCACCTGCATGCGAAAGCCGCCGAACGCGCGGAACAGGTACAGCCAGAACGCACCGACCGCGAGCAGCGCCACGACGAAGCCGATGTTCACGCGCAGGCCGACGAACAGGCGCGGGACCTTCGTGGCGTCGAGGAAGGTGATCGTCTGCGGGAAGTTGTAGCCCTCGGGATCCTTCCACGTGCCGTAGACGAGCCAGTTCAACAGCTGCACGCCCACGTAGACCAGCATCAGGCTGACGAGGATCTCGCTGGCATTGGCCTTGTCGCGCAGGAAGGCGACGATGGCCGCCCACGCCATGCCGCCGGCGACGCCCGCCAGCAGGATGGGCACGACGATCCAGTGGCCGGTATCGGGCGTCGCGCGCAGCGCCACCCACGTGGCCGCGATCGCGCCCAGCACGAACTGGCCCTCGGCGCCGATGTTCCACACGTTGGCGCGGTAGCAGACGGCCAGCCCGAGGCCGATCAGCATCAGCGGCGTCGCCTTGACGCACAGCTCGGAGACGGCGTAGGCACCACGGAAGGGCTCGACGAAGAACATCGCCAGCCCGCGCGCCGGGTCCTTGCCCAGCAATGCGAACAGCGCGATGCCGATGATCACCGTCGCGGCCAGCGCCAGCAGCGGCGACAGCAGCGACATCGCCCTGCTCGGCGTGGGACGAGGTTCAAGCCGCAGCATGCGCCGCCTCCTCGCCCGCGTTCGCGGCGTCGTCGCTCCACAGCCCGCTCATCCAGCGGCCGACCTGCTCGCGCGTGGCCTGCGGCGCGGGCACCGACGGCGAGACGCGGCCGCGCGCGATGACGACCAGGCGGTCGGAGATCTCGAACAGCTCGTCGAGATCCTCGCTGACCACCAGCACCGCGCAGCCGGCGTCGCGCAGCGCGATCAGCGCGCCGCGGATCTGAGCCGCCGCACCGACGTCCACGCCCCACGTGGGCTGCGACACGACCAGCAGCTTCGGGCCAGCGTCGATCTCGCGGCCGACGATGAACTTCTGCAGGTTGCCGCCCGACAGGCTGCGCGCCGGCGCATGCGGGCCCGCGGCCTTGACGTTGTAGCGCTCGATCAGCCGCTGCGCGAGCGCGACGGCCTGGCCGACGCGGATCCAGCCCGAATTGGCCACCGCCTCGGTGCGCGTGAGCAGCGTGTTCTGCGCCAGCGACAGCG
>Ga0070690_100001016_pt1 | contig 14340 bp, 15 predicted proteins | sample KBSS33HmetaG_FD_64671 | JGI IMG/M metagenome (GOLD analysis project Ga0070690, IMG submission 64671) | Switchgrass rhizosphere microbial communities from Kellogg Biological Station, Michigan, USA - KBS S3-3H metaG | ecosystem: Host-associated > Plants > Roots > Rhizosphere ... | reverse complement strand
CGAAGCGCCTGGCAACCCCGCGGGCAGCTCACCATCGCCCTCGGCCGCGCCGGGTGATCCGGCATCTGCACCAGGACCGGCGGCCCCGGCGGGAGGCGCTAACCCCGACGGTACCGCCGCGGCGGCCCTGGCGGGCAGCGGCGGTACCCCCAAAGCGCCCAGGGCCGCCACGCCAGGCTCGCCCGCCACCGCCGACGGCGAGTCGCGCCACGCCACCGTTCAGATCGACGAGAGCTCGATGACGCTGACCCAGACGCTGCCGCCCGATCTGGCCGATCGGTTCGTCGCGCACTGGACGTGCGAGCTCCGGCAAGTGGCGACCTTTGATCGGCTCGAGCGCGGCCGGCTGCGCATCCTGTGGGCGATGATCGCGACCGGGATGTTCCTCGTGATCGGGCTCGCCGTGTACGGCATCAAGATGACCCACCGGGTAGCGGGGCCGCTGTTCAAGGTCAGCCTGTACCTCACCAAGATGCGCGAGGGCCGGTTCGACAAGGTCTATAACCTCCGCAAGGGCGACCAGCTCGTCGAGTTCTACGATCACTTCAAGCTGGCGCACGGCGGCGTCGTGGCGATGCAACAAGACGACATCGACCGGATCGCGGCGGTGATCGCCGCCGCGGAGGCCGCCGGTACGGGAGCGCACCCGGCCGTCGCGGAGCTCCGCGAGATGCTCGCGCGGAAGGAGAAGTCCATTGAGTGATCCGACCGCCGCCACGGGCCTGCCGTCCTCGGCGCCGCGCCCCAAGCGCAAGCTGTCGAACTACATGCTCGACAAGAGCTTGCAGCTTCGCTACGTGCTGTTCGTCTCGATCGTGTCGGCGGTGATCGCCGGCGCGCTCGGCTACATGATCTACGACCAGCGCCGCACCGCCTCGGAGTCGATCGAGCGCGATCTCCAGGCGCTGACCCAGGCCGACGCCAGCCACCAGGAGTTTCAGGAACAGGTCGCGCACGGCCTGGAATCCGACGATCAGATGCTGGTCTACAAGATGATCGCGGTCGGGTTCGGCCTCGTCATCATCCTGTCGGCGTACCTCGTGATCATGACCCACAAGGTCGCCGGTCCCTTGCACAAGGTCTCGATGTACTTCGAGCAGATGGCCGAGGGCCGGCTCGGCAAGGTATCGCCGCTCCGGCGCGGTGACATGCTGCAAGACTTCTTCGGCGACTTCAAGGAGATGCACGAATCGCTGCGGGCACAGGCGGTGGTCGACGTCGAGGCGATGGAGAAGGCGCTGGGCGCGCTGCGCAAGGCGCACAACGAAGCCGACTACCGCGGCGAGGCACGCGGCAAGCTCGATGACGCGCTCGACTCGCTCGATCACCACATCGCCCATCGCAAGAAGCAGCTCGCCTGAACGAGTGACCGCGCGCGCTCGCCGTGCGGCTTTCCGGTGTTGCGCGTGGCCCGCATGCCCTGGCCGGCCGCGCGCGTTTTGCCGCTAGCTCCGCGGCGCATCGCCGCGCATCGCCGCACGGTGTCGAGTAGGATGCTGGTGTGGGTTCGCAGGGCACGTTGCTCGAGCTGGGTGATCGTTACTGGGCACTGGGGCTGCCGGCGGCGGCGAAGAGCGCGCTCGTTCGCGCGCTGGCGCAGACCGAGGACGTGACCCCGGCGCTGCGGCTGACCGACGTCGCCCTCGCGCAGGGTGATACCAAGGCCGCGCGCAAGTACGCCGCCGAGGCCGCCAAGCGCGCGCCCGGCCCCGCGACGAAGATCTTGCTCGGCCGCGCGCAGCTGGCGGCGGGGGAGCTCGCCGCGGCGCGGATGTCGCTGCTCGCCGCGCTCGATTCGCCCAGGCTCGTGCCGTGGGATCGCGTGCGCGCCCACCTCGAGCTCGCGCGCGCGGCCGACGCGCATGGCGACGCCCCGGGGGTGGCGGCCCAGGCCGCGGCGGCGTTCGAGGCGATGCTGCGCGCGGCGTCCCAGCTGCCGCCGGATCTGAACCTGATCGAAGAGGTCGCGGCGGCGGTGGTCGCGCACGGCCGCGCCGCCGACGCGCAGAGCATCGTCGATGCGGCTCGCGATCAGCGCGGGGCGGCGGTGTGCGCCGCGGCCCTGTTGTCGGCGCGTCAGGCGGCCGGCGATGCCTCCGTGACCGATCGCGCGATCGAGCAAGCGCTCGCCGGGCTGGGCGACGGCGCGGCGATCCGGTTGCGCCGGCTCGAGCGGCGTGCGCGGAAGCTGGCCAACGCCGATCGCGCGGCGTTGCTCGCCGAGCTCGAGGCGCTGATCCAGGCGGCGGTCGGGGAGGATCTCGCGGCGATCGATCGCGCGCGGCTCTCGTTCCTCTATGGCTCTTTGTGCGCCGAGGATCCCCAGCTGCGCGCGCAGGCCGAGGACGCCTACCGCAAGGGCCTGGCGTTCCAGCCCGGACACACCGCGGCCGCGTGCCGGCTCGCGCTCTTGATGCTCGACCGGGGCGATCACGCGGGGGCGCTCGCCGAGATCGAGCGCGCGCTGCGGATCGATGCCAGCCATGGCCTGGCGTGGCGCAACGCCGCGCGGATGCTCGATGCACAATCGCCGAGCCTCGGCGTCGTCGTCGGGCGCCTGCTCGACGCGGCGAACCCCGGCGCCGGCAGCGCGGCGGGTGGGGTCGCGCCCCGGCTGGTCACCGCCACCGCGGAGGTCACGCGCCACGACGTGCTCGCCGGGGTCTACGCCCACGGCCATCGGGTCAAGAATCTGCTCGGTATCATCGGCGCCCGCGCGCGGTCGGCGCGCAAGCTGGTCGGCGAGCTCCCGGCCGGCCGGCCCGTGGCGGGCCCCGGCGAGCTGCACGATCGGCTGCGCGATCTCGAGACCGACGTCACCACGCTGTACGAGGAGTGGGCGCAGTACCTGCGCTCGATGCAATCGCCCACGCCGACGGTCGAGCTCGTGCCGCTGTCACCGCTCGTCCACGAGGTCGTCGTCGCGGCGCAGGCCCGCACCCAGCACGTCGCGATCGCGCTCGAGACCGCCGCGGGCCTGCCCGACGTGCGCGGCGATCGCATGCTGCTCCGCGAGGCGCTGCTCAACGTGGTGTCGAACGCGGCCGAGGCGTGCGCCGCCGGCCACGGCGACGTCGCGGTGCGCGTGCGCGCGGTCGTCGCGCCCGGGGCCAGCACGGCGCCGCTCGTCGAGCTCGTGATCAGCGATACCGGCCCCGGCATCCCGCGCGCGCACCTCGGCCGGCTGTTCGTGCCCGGGTTCACGACCAAGGAGACCGGCTCCGGTGTTGGCCTGGCGATCGCCGAGCGCGTCGTCGCGGCGCACCACGGCCGGATCACGGTCGACTCCGAGGAGGGCCGCGGCACGACGATCACGATCACGCTGCCGACCGACAAGACCGGGCTCCAGCAGCTCCCGCTGTGGACGACCGCGGAGCGGGGCTCGCCGTGAACCAAGGTGGGGTGACCATCGGCACGATCGTCTGCGTCGACGATCAGGCCGAGGTCCGCCGCTTGCTCGCCGACGTGTTCCGGGCGCGCGGCGGCACCGTGGTCAGCTTCGACGACGGCGAGGACGCGATCGCCTGGCTCGGCGCCAACGACGCCGACCTCGCGGTGCTCGATCTCGACCTCGGCCCCGGCCGGCGCAGCGGCATCGAGATCTGCCGCGCGATCCGGGCGCGCCTGCCGGACCTGCCGATCATCATCCTCACCGGCCACGGCACGATCGACGACGCGGTCGCCGCGGTCAAGGCCGGCGCGGTCGACTTCATCACCAAGGATCCGTACCTCGAGGACAAGCTCGAGATCTCGGTCGAGAAGGTCGAGCGCATCCTGCAGCACGCGCTCGATCGCAAGCGGCTCGAGGACGAGAACCGCGAGCTGCGCGCGACCAACGAGCGGCTGCGCAAGGCGGCGGGCCGGCGCTGGCAGATCGTCGGCGACTCGCCGGCGATGCGCCAGGTGATGACCAAGATCGAGAAGGTCGCGCCGCTGCCGCGGCCGGTGCTCGTGCTCGGCCCGCGCGGCACCGGCAAGGAGCTGGTCGCGCGCGCGATCCACACGCTGTCGCCGCGCGCGTCGGAGCCCTACATCACGATCAACTGCGCGGCGGTCGCCGAGAGCCTGCTCGAGAGCGAGCTGTTCGGCCACGAGGAGGGCGCGTTCACCGGCGCGACCAAGCAGAAGGAAGGCAAGTTCGAGCTCGCCGACGGCGGCACGCTGTTCCTCGACGAGATCGGCAACATGTCGCTCGAGTTCCAGGCCAAGATCCTGCGCGTGCTCGAGTACCAGCGGTTCGAGCGCGTCGCCGGCAGCCTGTCGATCCAGGTCAACGTCCGCGTGATCGCCGCGACCAACCTCGATCTCAAGCAGGCGATGCTCGACGGCAAGTTCCGGCCGGACCTCTACGACCGGCTGGCGTTCGAGGTGATAAACCTTCCGCCGCTGGCGCAGCGGATGCAGGACGTGCCGGTGCTCGCGGTGCACTTCCTCAGCCGATTTCGCGCGGAGGTCGCCGGCATCAGCGTCAAGGAGATCAGCGCCGGCGCGCTCGATCGGTTCGCGTCGTACGACTACCCCGGCAACGTGCGCGAGTTGAAGAACATCGTCGAGCGCGCGGTCTACATGGCCCAGGGCGAGGTCTTGACCGGGGCCGATGTCGACGCGGCGCTGCCCCCCGAGGCCGGCGCGCAGACCTCGGCCGCGGCGCTCGCGTTCGAGGACGATGCCCGCCTGCCGCTGCCCGAGCGGGTCGAGGCGTTCGAGGCCTGGCTGTGCAAGGACGCGCTCGAGCGCACGCGCTACAAGCAGAAGGAGGCCGCGGCGCTGCTCGGGCTGTCCTACGACCAGTTCCGCCAGCGCTATCGCAAGTACGGCCTCGGCAAAGACTAAGCTAGGATCTACCCATGGGTATCTTCTCCAGGATCAAGACCGGCATCTCGAGCAAGGCCAATGCCGCGCTCGACAAGGCGATCAGCCCCGAGAAGGAGCTCGAGATCGCGATCGCCGAGCTGGAGGACGGCCGCAAGAAGGCGCTCGCCGAGCTGGTGTCGTACAAGACGACCGCCAAGCAGCTCGACGCCGACATCGAGAAGCACAAGGCCAAGGCCGCCGAGTGGGAGCGCCGCGCGATGGTCGCGATCAAGGCGGGCGACGACGAGGCCGCCAAGCTCGCCCTGCGCGAGAAGAAGGCCGCCGAGACCGAGGCCGCCAAGATCGAGCGCGACAAGCACGAGGCCGCGAGCTACGCGATCCAGCTCAACAAGAGCCGCAAGGAGTTCGAGACCAAGCTGCAGATGCTCAAGATGCGCAAGGGGACCCTGGCGACCCAGCTGGCCGTGGCGCGCGCGCCCGGCGGCGACGCGTTCGGCAACGATACCTCCGTGTGGGATCGCTTCAAGGACGCCGAAGATCGGATCGATTCTGAAGCGATCGCGACCGAGGTCGATGCGGCGATGCGCGGCGAGGACGCCGCCGAGGCCAGCGCGTTCGACGCCAAGCTCGCGAAGGTCGCCGGACCGGCCGGCCTGCTCGGCGTCCCCGATGGGCCCGACGACGCGCTCGCCAAGCTCAAGGACAAGATGGCCGAGCAAAGGGCCGCCAAGCAGAAGCAGCTCGCGGAGGCGGCCACCAAAGATCCCAAGGCCGACAAGTGACGCCCGATCGCAGCCTGGCATCCAGTGTGGGCGTCGGAGCGCCCGGCCACGCGCTCGACGTCGACGAAGCGCTCTCGACCCGGCTGCGCGATCTCGCGCTGGTCGACATCGACGCGTTGATCCAGGGCGACCGCGCGCAGGAGCTGGTCGCGGCGTTTGCCGATGATGTCGCCGACGCGCTTCGCGAGGCCCGCGCGCGGATCGCGGCGCTGCGCGGCCAGCTGGGCGGCGCCGATCCGCTGGCGGTGCTCGACGTCACCGCGCGGCAGCGCGCCTCGGATGCCGGCGCCGCGGGCGTCGACCGCATTCGCGCCCGGCTCGCCGCCCAGGCCGACGCGTCACGCGCCCTGGCGCGGCTCACGGATCTCGCCGCCGGGCTCATCCCCAAGCTGTTCGAAGCCGACCGCCGGCGCTAGCGATCGTGGGGAGGCTCGTACCCTGGAGCGCAGCGAGCATGAAACGCCGGGCCCACCGCGAGGTATTCTCGGGTCTCAGCGAGCCACAAATCGCAGCCTCAGACTGTCGGAGAACGCCCCGCTTCGCCGGCGTGGCGGTGGATCGATTGGCGCAACGATGCCCGCCTGCTCGAGCGGCACGAGTACCTGTCTTTTGTAGTGAGTCTCGCGAAACGGTGTCTCGGCAAGCACGTAGTCTTCGATCTCTGCGACGCTGACCTCCCTGCCGCCGCTTGAGGGCATCGTAGTCAGGTGATGGACTGAAGAGTAGTGTCTGCGCGGGGTTCGTCGCGTCGGAGAAGCGGAATTCATGCGTCACTCATCCTTGTGATGGTCCCAGCGGGCTCCTCCTCCGGCGGCTTGATTGAGTCGACGGGCGGGTCGGCTGGCGTTCGCGGATCGCGCCGCGGTCGTGGTGGGTGGAAGGGCCCCTTGCCGGGCCAGACGAAGTGTCGCGCGTAGATCTTCTCGAGCCTGGCCTCGTTGGTCTTCGTGAACCGCAGCGGCGTTCGCTTACCTTTGCCCCATTTCACGTAGGCGGTCTGCGATGCGCTGAGGTTCAGATCGTGACAATGGAAGCCGAGGATGCGAAGGAAGCGGCTGAGGCGCGTCAGGTTGCAGCGGATCACGCGTTCGAGGTAGGGAACGCGGCCGAAGCGCCAAGCCTCGAGATCGGCGGCCGACAGCCAGCCGATCCTGACGATCACATCGACGGGCGCGACGATCTTGCCGCCGGCGAGGACCGCCGCGACCGCGCGTTCGACCATCGGGAACATTGGATCATCGCGAAACGAGTCGACGCTCACGATGGGGCGCATGGTGCTGGCACGACGAGCGGCCGGTGGTTGGCGTTGTCGAACGGTCATGGAGCCCCGCCAGCGTATCTTAATATCGGCGAATTCAAGTTGACTGAAGCTGCGTCAGTGGTTATCCAGGTGACGTGATGGTCAGCAAACGTTCTGGGTCCCGTACGCCAAAACGGCGCTCCGATCCCGAGCAACTCGTGCTGTTCAAGAGACGCGGCGGCAAGCGGCGCGGCGCTGGTCGCCCGCCCAAGGGCAAGCGGGCCGGTTCTCCACACAAAGAGCGGCCGTATCTTCACGCGCGGTATCCTGTCCATGTCGTCCTCCGGGTCATCCGCGCGGTTGGCAACCTGCGCCGCCGGTGCGTCTATCGGGCGATCCGCGAAGCCACGCTCACCATCGCTCGGCGCGAGGACTTCCGGATCGTTCACCTCAGCATCCAGCGTACGCATGTGCACTTGCTCGTGGAAGCCAACGACAAAGGTGCCCTGGCGTCGGGGATGCAAGGTTTCCAGATCTCGGCGGCCAAGCATCTCAACGCGGCGATCAGCAAGGGCCAGTCCGATACTCGGCGGCGAGGCACCGTGTTTCCAGACCGGTACCACGCCGAGATCATCACCTCGCCGCGTCAGGCGCGGCATGCCCTAGCGTACATCATGAACAACTGGCGAAAACATCAGGAAGACCGCGTCGCGCCGATGTCGACCTGGACGATCGACTGGTTTTCGAGCGCGGCGATGTTTCCGGGTTGGGTGGAGTACGGCGAGCAGGCGTTCCTGTGGCGGGGCCCAGTGACCTACGATCCCCTCGTCGTGTACCAGCCGAAAACGTGGTTGTTGCAAGAGGGGTGGAAGAAGGCCGGTTCGATCTCGTGCCACGAGGTTCCGTCGGCAAAGCGGTAACCGCTTTGAGGCGATGGTGGGGTGGTAGGCCGTGAGCCTGGGCGATCTCGCACACGACGCGTAGCGTGACCACGATGAGGTCGACGTTGGCAGTGATGCGGGTGGCGGAACTACCTCCTGGTGGAGAACCTCCACTTCGCCGCGCCAGGAGCGTGTGCGTTCTCTGCCAAGCGGCTTCTTTGCCGAGTACGATGCACTGGTCCGGGCGTACCTCGATTCGGTCGCGCCGCTGCTGCCGATCGAGCCCCCGCCCGACTCGAGTCCGATCCGCGGCCTCCTGGGGGGGGGCGATCAGTGGATCGCTACGGGTCCTGGTGGGATCAGCTCGAAATGACTCGGCACCTTCGCTGCACCGTTTTGGGTGACGGAGGTTTGCCATGCAAGAAACTCGAATCTCATTACCAGAGCTAGGATTGATCGCGGTGACACGAGCCGCGCTCGGGGTCGGAATCGGTCTTTTGTTATCGGAGCAGATCGGAGGGTGGGCACGAAGAGGGATCGGATGGGCGCTCGTTGTGTTCGGCGCGCTCACCACGATCCCACTCGCGGCCGAGGTCCTGGGCAAGGGGCGGAGCGTCGAGGGTGCCGGGACGAGCACCAACGGCCGTGCCGGCGTGCAGGAGAAGTCAACCAGCGGCGCGTCCGCCGCGAACATGCAGCTCTGAGCTGAGTGCGCAGCCCTGAGCCTAGAGCGCACAGGAATGGGCAGGGGAAGCAGCGGTTCTGTTGTCCAAGAGGGGGGCGCCTTATAGTGCCCGGGAATGGCTGAGGAGGACGCGGACCTCGACCGAGCACGACAAGGCGATCGAGACGCTTTCGGTCGGCTGGTCCGGCGCCATCAACGACGCGTGTACGCAGCAGCGCTCCATATCCTCGGCAGCCACAGCGACGCCGATGATGCGACGCAGGAGGCGCTCGTGCGGGCCTATCGCGGGCTGGCGACGTTCGACGGGCGCGCCGACTTCTCGACGTGGCTCTACCGGATCACGGTGAACACCGCGCTCAACGCGCTGCGCTCCGGAAAGCGCGGCGCCGCCTTGTCGCAGCGCGGCGGCGTCGAGGCCGCCCACATCGGCGGACGGCCGGAGGCGCTGGGGCAGGGCGCGCTGAATCCGGCCCAACAAGCTCAGCAAACCGGCGAAGTTGCACGCGTGCTCGAGGCCGTCGCGCAACTCTCACCTGCACTTCGCGTCACCATCGTGCTAGCCACGATTGAGGAGCTCCCCCACAAGCAGATCGCCGAGATCCTCGACATCCCCGAAGGTACCGTCGCCTGGCGCGTCAACGAGGCGCGGCGCCTCCTGAAGCTGCGATTATCCGTGACCGAACCCGCGAGCCTGGCGAAGTAGCCGACCATGTCTGACGAAGTCGATGACCTCCTCCGGCGCACGATGGCGACCCTGGACCGCCAGGTCCCGGACGGCTACTTCGACACGCTCGTGAGCCGGGCGCTCGTGCGGCTCGATGCCCCCGCGCTCGCTGAGCTGCCGGACCCGCGAGCAGACGAGTCACAGGACTCACACGACGAAGATGCGCCCCCCGCGTCGTCCGCGCCGGGCTGGAAGGCGATCGCGCTGGCCGAGCCGGCGAAGGCAAGCGACCCTGCACCGGCCCCCGCCGCAACCGACCAGGCGGCGGTGATGCCAGGCCGGCGAGCTCCTTCGAACCGTCGCCCGATCGCCGCGGTGGTCGGGCTCGGGCTTGCCGTGGCGGCAGGCGCGACGATCTTCGTCGGGACCCGCGACAAGACCGCCAGTGCGCCGGAGGCGGCGCAGGCCCGCGAGCAGGTCGATGCGGTGGCGACCAACCGTGCACCCACCGGCGCGGGGCCCGAGGTGACACCGGTCGAGACCGTCGCGTCAGGCAGCGCCGTGGTCGCGTCCACGCCCGCACCGGCCGAGGCACCTGCGGGCTCCGCCGCCCGGGGCGACCAGAGCGCCCAGGCCGAGAAGCCTGCCGGCAACGCTGCTCAGGCCGCCCGGCCGGTGGCGCCAGCCGTCGAGCAAGGCGCCGTCGTCGGGAAGCTCGGTAGGAAGCCCGTCGCGACCAAGGGCGGCGGCAAGGCTGCCCTCACGGAGGAACCCACGAAGTTCAAGGGGCGCGCCCGGGACACGCTCGAGGAAGGCAAGCCGGGCAGATCGGCACCGGGGCCCGGCAAGACCATGAAGGGCGCGTTACCCGGTCACGACCGCGAGCGGTCGGTCGGCAAGCCTTCGGAGCAGGGCGTCCCTGCGCCGAACGAAGACAAGCCCGGACCCGACACGCCGCTGTCGAGCGATGACATCAAGCGCGGCATGTCCGCGGTCGCCGGCAAGGCAAAGGCGTGCTTCGCCGGGACAGAAGGTACCGCCACCGTGCAGCTCACCGTGGCGCCGTCGGGCCGAGTCCAGAAGGCGGCGGTGACCGGGCTGTTCGCTGGCACGCCCACCGGGGCCTGCGTCGAGCAGGCGGTGAGGGCGGCGACGTTCCCGCCGTTTGACGGCGAGCCCCAGAATTTTGCCTACGCCTATCTGATCTCTAACTGAGCCGTCGAGGTGGCCCCTTGCAGAGCCAGGCGGAGCGAGGCCCGGCCGGCTAGCGCTTGTCGATTGCGGCGGGCGGCGATAGGGTCGCCGTCCTGTGATGAGGAAGGTCTCCACGGGTCGGTTCTTCGAGGATTTCGCCATCGGACAGCGCATCGTCCATGCGGTGCCGCGCACGCTGCACGGGGGTGACATCGCGCTGTACATGGCGCTGACCGGCGAGCGCCCTCCGCTCGCGTCATCGACCGAGCTCGCGCGATCGCTCGGGTTCGCCCGCGAGGTGGTGCCCGATCTGCTGGTGTTCCACATCGTGTTCGGCAAGTCCGTTCCCGATATCTCGCACAACGCGACGGCGAACCTCGGCTATGCCGACGTGCGGTTCACCCGGCCGGTGTATCCCGGCGATACCCTGGTCGCCGAGAGCGAGGTGATCGGCCTCCGCGAGGTGTCGAGCGGCGAGGGCGGGGTCGTCTACGTACGGACCCGCGGCACCAACCAGAAGGGCCAGGACGTCGTGACGTTCGTGCGCTGGGTGATGGTCCCCAAGCGCGACAAGACCGCCGCCAGGGGCATGAACGCGGTGCCGCAGGTGCCGGCGGTCGTGACCGCCGATCGCCTCTCGGTGCCCGACACGATGAACCTGCAGCGGTTTCCGGACCTCGCGTGGGCGTTCGGCGGGACCGCCTGGTGGGATGACTACCAGGACGGCGAGCGGATCGATCACCCCGACGCGATGACGATCGAAGAGGCCGATCACGTCCAGGCGACGCGGCTCTACCACAACACCGCGCAGGTCCACTTCGACGCCCGGGGGATGGCCGAGTCGCGGTTCGGCCGCCGCATCGTGTACGGCGGCCACGTGATCAGCGTCGCGCTGGCGCTGGCGCAAAATGGCCTGCAGACCGCGCTCAAGATCGCGGCGTGGAACGGCGGGGCGCACGTGGCGCCGACGTTTGCGGGCGATACGCTGCGCGCGTTCACCGAGGTCGTCGAGCGCGCCGAGCTCCCCGGCCGGCCCGACGTCGGGGCGCTGCGGCTCCGGCTGTCGGCCGTCAAGAGCGTCGGCGTCGCCGAGCTCGCGGCGGTCCCGCCGCTGTTATCGGGGACCAAGGACCCGCGGATCGTCCTCGAGCTCGACTACTGGGCGCTGTTCCCCAGGCGGTGACGGCGCGCGCCGCGTGCAGAGAGCGCGAGGGTACCGGCGAGCCCGGCGATCGCGAGGCAGCCGAGCGCGAGCACCACGCGCAGCGGCGTACGCGACGACGCGGAGACCCAGAACGGCCCGACCTTCGCGAGCGTCGGGCGGTGGACGGCGGCGTTGATCTCGATCGGCAGCACGGCGCTGCCGGCGAGCTCGGGCAGCGCGGCGTGCGCGAGCCGGATCGCCGCGGCGCGGATCGCGTCGGGCGCCGCTTGATCGTCGGTCGCGATCACGGCGGCAAACGCCGGCGCCGCCGGTGGGGTCACCGCGAGCGGATCGCGCATCGCGTGGTGCAGCACGACGTTCGCGGCCACCACCCCGGGCAGCTGCACGAGCTGGGCGGCGAGCCGATCTCCATCCTCGCGATCGATCGCGCGTTGACGCTCGATCGGGCCGTCGATCGGTGGGGCGCAGCCGGCCGCGATCGCCACCGCGATCGCGAAGCTCCCGAGGTTGCTCGGCACCGCGCGACCGTAGCATGCTGGCCGCCGTCGCCGTCGGGCGTACCCGGCGGCATCGCCATGAACGCGGTCGTCCACATGATCTCGCGGTTGCCTGCGGAGGTGATCCGCCGGCTCGCGGCGTTGCGCGTCCAGCGCTTCGCGCCCGGAGTCCACGAGCCGCGCGGGGTGCTCGACGTCGAACAGGCGAGCGCGCGGCTGATCGCGCGGTGGGACGCCGATCTGTGCGGGCTGCTCAACGCGCTGACCCGCGGCGAGCTGGCGGGGCTCGCGATGCAGCTCGACGTCCGCGCGGAGCCGCGCTCGCCGGCGCTGCGTGCCGCGCTGTGGGAGCGCGGGGCCGTCCTCGAGCGCGGCGCCTGCGAGATCTCGCCGGCCGTTCAGCCGCGCCCGATCGTCCTGGGTGGCCACCTCGTCGTGCAGGCGCGGCCGCGCGGCCTGTATCCGACGAGCGCGACCTGGCCGCGGGCGATGCCGGCTCCGCGACCCGCGGCGCCGCCGGGCGACGAGCCCGACACCCTCGACGAGCTGCTCGCCGCGGCCGACCGGGCGATCGGCGTGCGGCTCGGCGCGCGCGGCCGCGACAAGGGGGCGTGGGGCCTGCGCGCCGCGCGGCTGCTCGGGCTCGCCGAGCGCAACGACGCCGAGCCCGACTGGCGCGGCGATGTCGAGGTCAAGACCGTCCCGGTCGCGCGCGACCCGAGCGGCTGGTGGCGGGTCGTCGAGGATCCGGCGATCGCGATGGCGAACGAACCGGTGCTCGCGAAGCTCCAGCGCACGCTGTGGCTCGCCCGCAGCGACGTGGGGCCGGCGGACGCGACGATCGTATCGTGGTACTTGCTCGACTGGGATCCGGAGATCGCGCGGCTGGCGCGGCGCTATCTCCACGATCGGCCGAAGGGCCCCGCCAAGAGCAGTGCCCGCGGCCACTACCTCCACAAGCGATTTTTCGCCGACGCGGGCATGCTCGCAACCCTGAACGGAGATCCGCCCGGATGAGCGCGTTGAGTGCGTTGAGCGCGTTGAGCGCGTTGAGCGCGTCGCGGCCCGGCAGGCGGACGGATCTCGCCGTGGAGACCACGTGATCATCGACGAGCTTCGCATCATCGGCTCGACCCAGACCAACGTCGTGATGGCGGCCGAGGTCACGCGCGTGGCGCAGCGCGCGCTCGGGATCCGGCCCGCGGCGCCGCGCAAGGAGGGCCTCGGTCAGCTGGTCTATCCCTTCGATCGCGATCTCGCGTGGAGCGCGGTGACGTACCTGCGCACACCGACTCGCGTCCTGTGGGACGTCTACCGGTCGCGGGCGACCCGGCTCGAGCCTTTGTACGACGAGCTCGTGGCCGACGTGCTCGCCGACTCCCGATCGCTATTTCGCGACGGCGACGGTCTCTCGATCGAGGCGCGCCGCGTCGAGGCGTTCGCCGCGGGCGAGCGCCAGATCGTCGGCACGGTCAAGAACGCGCTGATCGACGCGGCCGGGCGGCGCGGCCTGCGGCTGCATGTCGATCCGGACCACCCGGCGCTGCGCTGGGTCGTGCGGCTCGATGATCGCGGCGAGCTGGTTGTCTCGATCGATCTGGGCGGCGGATCGCTGTCGCAGCGCGGCTGGCGGCGCGACGCCGGGGAGGCGCCGCTGCGCGAGCACCTCGCCGCGGTGCTCCTCATGCTGTGCCGGTTCGACCCGCGTACCGACATCCTGGTCGATCCGATGTGCGGCTCGGGCACGATCCCGATCGAGGCGATCCACGCCGCGCGTGCGACCCCGCGTCCGACCCCGGCGCTCGCGGTGCTGGGCATCGTGCCAACTCGGTCACCTCACCGGCCCGCCGGCCCGCTGTTCCCCGGCTCCGCGCCGCTGGTGATCGGCTGTGATGTCGATCTCGATGTGCTCGCGGCCGCCCGCGACAATGGCCGCGCCGCCGGCGTCGCCGAGTTCGTGACCTGGCAGCGCGCCGATGTGACGGGGCTCTCGCCCGAGCTGATCGCCGAGATTGCCCGTGAGCGCGGTCACGCCAAGTCAGGCGCCGGCCTCTTGCTCACGAACCCACCGTACGGCGAGCGGCTCGATCAGGCCGACCTCGAGGCGCTCTATACCGCGCTCGCCGCGACCTGCCGGCGGTTTCGCGGCTGGCGCGCGGGGTTCCTCGTCGGCAACCCGCTGTTCGAGCAGGTGTTCCGGCGCGCCTTCGGCCAGCCCCAGATCAAGAAGCCGCTGGCCAACGCGAACCTGCGCGCCTACTTCTACGGTTACGACCTGTGAGCGAGCCGGGCCTAGCCCGGGTTATTCACCACGCCGCCGACTGCGACCGTCGCGGCTTGGGCGCCTCGGCCCGTACGTCCGATGCTCGCTCGTTTCGTGGGTCCACCACGCGCCTCGCTGCGCTTCGGGCGTGCGG